>OGUC01000735.1_pt1 | contig 16567 bp, 11 predicted proteins | sample 1573701 | NCBI WGS metagenome assembly OGUC01 (sample SAMEA2582017, study PRJEB24529) | metagenome | biome: Human gut stool | place: China | collected 2011
TTACATGCTTTGCGTAAAGCAAGAAATAAAGCTGTTCATGAAAATTATGAAAAGCCTTGTGGTCTTTTATTAGAATTTGCCTATGTGCTTAGTGAATGGTTTATGCAGACTTATGGAGATTATAGATATGAACATAAACCATTTATTTTGCCTAAAAAAGAAGATATTTATTATACAAATATTGAAGAAAACGAATTACAGCAATTAACACAATCTGCATTGCAAACAGCTTCTAAAGCAAAAGCTATTAAAAGAGATAAACGTTTGAATTTAATAAAATCGGCAACAGATAGATTGAAATTAACAGAAGAACAGACAAGATATATCATTGATGCACAATTAAGAGAAGCTGGGTGGGAAGTAGATACAAGAAATATTCGCTATAGCAAAGGCTCAAGACCACAGAAAAATGTAAATATGGCAATAGCTGAATGGCCTACAATGACAGATAAAAAAACTACAGGTCATGTAGATTATGCGTTATTTATTGGTTTAAAACTTGTAGCAGTAGTAGAAGCTAAAAGTATAGATAAAGATATTTTATCTGTAATGGATTATCAAGCAAAAGAATATGCTAGTCAAATTATAATTGATGAAAAATATTTAATTGGTCAATATGGTGATTATAAAGTTCCTTTTGTATTTGCGACAAATGGTAGGCCGTATTTAAAACAGATAGAAACAGCTTCGGGTATTTGGTTTAGAGATTTACGCAGTAGTTTAAATTATCCTGTAGCTTTGAGAGGTTTTAAATCTCCAGAAGGATTGCAAGAATTATTGCAATTAGATATAGAAAAAGTAAATAGTGAATTAACAAATTATAATCAAGGCTTTTTAGTAGATAAGCAAGGTTTGAATTTGAGATACTACCAAGTAAATGCGATAAAAGCAACTGTTGATGCTATAGTAGCAGGCAAGAAAAATATTTTATTAGCTATGGCTACAGGTACAGGAAAGACTCGCACTATTTTAGGCATGATATATCTATTTTTAAAGACAAAGAGATTTCACCGCATATTATTTTTAGTGGATAGAACGAGTCTAGGTGAGCAAGCTTATGAAACTTTTCGTGAGGTAAAGCTTGAAGAATTGATGACTTTAGATGAAATCTATAATATAAAAGGGTTAAATAATAAACAGATAGATAGAGAAACTAAAATACAGATAGCAACTGTACAAAGTATGGTTAAAAGATTGTTGTATCAAAATGATGAAGATGGTGAAAAATATAATAAAATGCCGTCTGTCAGCGATTTTGATTTAATCATTGTAGATGAAGCTCATAGAGGTTATATCTTGGATAGACAGATGAGCGAAGAAGAACTTTTGTATAATAATCAACAGGATTATATCAGTAAATATCGCTATGTCATTGAATATTTTGATGCTGTCAAAATAGGGCTTACAGCTACACCAGCACTGCATACTACAGAAATTTTCGGCGAACCAGTATTTACTTATTCTTATCGTGAAGCTGTCAATGATAGATTTCTGGTAGACCATGATGTACCGCACAATATTCGTACAAGATTATACAATGAAGGTATAGTCTATCATAAAGGCGATAATATGTTACTTTATGATACAGCTACAAAAGAGGTAACAAATGTAGCTTGCTTAGAAGATGAAGTTCATATCGAAGTGGATAAATTTAATCGTGAAGTAATCACCGAAGATTTTAACCGCAAAGTCTTAATCGAAATCATAGAGAGTATCAGTCGAAAAAATAATCAAAAAGATGAAGATAAGCAAGGAAAAGTATTAATTTTCGCTGTTGACGATAATCATGCAGATTTAATCGTAAAAATCTTAAAAGAAATTTGCCCTGATTATAATATTTCTAGTGATACAATTATCAAAATCACTGCTAGTGCAGGTCAAGGAAATAAAGACCGTATTTTAGAATATATACGTCGTTTTAAAAATGAAAAAGATCCTTCCATTGTCGTTACTGTAGATTTGTTGACTACAGGTGTTGATGTGCCGAAGATAGATACTTTAGTATTTTTACGCAGAGTGAAATCTCGTATTTTATTTGAACAGATGTTAGGCAGAGCAACTCGTCTATGTCCGCAAATTGATAAGACTTGTTTTGAGATTTATGATCCTGTAGGTGTATATGAAGCTTTAGATAGTGTAAATACTATGAAACCTGTTGTGGTAAATCCTAATATCAGCATAGGAGATATCATCAATAAAATAAAAGAAGATAATGGCATATATACAGCAGATGAACTGAAATATAAACAAAATCAATTAGAGCAATTAGTCGGTAAATTAAATCGTAAACAGCAATCTATGAGCGATAAAAAGAAAAAAGATTTCAAAACAATGACAGGTAAATCAACAACTGATTTTATTGACGAATTGAGAGCTTTGCCAGTAGAAAAAATTAGCTCTTATATACAAGAGCATGAAAGCTATTTTAATTTTTTACAAGAAAAAGATGCTTGTCATGGTAAGACTCGCATTATTTATGAGGGTGAAGATGAAGTAGTATCTCATACTAGAGATTATGGAAATACGCAAAAACCACAAGATTATATAGAAAGTTTCACTCAATATTTAAAAGATAATATGAATGAAATAATGGCTTTGAAATTAATCTGTACAAAACCTAGCGATTTAAAACGTGAAGATTTAAAAAGATTATGCTTAAAATTAGATAGTAATGGTTTTAGTCAAACACATTTAAATACAGCTTTAAACCAAATGACTAATCAAGAGATAACAGCAGATATCATCAGCATAATTCGTCAATGTATGCTTGGCAGTGCTAGAGTTAGTCATGAAGAACGTATAAAAAAGGCTATGGAAAAATTGAAAGCAAATCATTATTTTTCTGTAAGTGAAGAAACTTTCTTGAAAAGTATAGAGAAATATTTATTGCATGAGTCTGTAATTAATAAAGAAACCTTTGATACAGATACAAGATTTGTAAAAAAAGGTGGTTTTAAATCTATTGATAAAAAATTTGGCGGACATTTAGCAGAAATTATAGTAGAATTAAACCAATATTTATATGAAGATGGAGGAAAAATAGCTTGAACACACAAGAGATAGTAGCAAAACTTTGGAATTTATGTAATGTACTAAGAGATGACGGTATAACTTATCATCAATATGTAACAGAACTCACTTATATTTTATTTTTGAAAATGGCAAAAGAAACAGGTGTAGAAGCAAATATTCCTGAAGCATACCGCTGGGATAATTTAGTAAATAAAAGCGGTATTGAATTAAAAAATTTCTATAAAGAATTATTAGATAAATTAGGCACTAATACTACAGGCAGAATTAGAGAGATTTATCAAGGTTCAGCGACTAATATTGAAGAACCAAAGAATTTAGAAAAAATAATTAAAACTATAGATGAACTTGATTGGTACAGTGCCAAAGAAGAAGGCTTGGGTAATCTTTATGAAGGTTTGCTCGAAAAAAATGCCAATGAGAAAAAATCTGGAGCAGGGCAATATTTTACCCCTCGTGTACTCATTGATGTGATTGTAGAGCTTGTAGCACCACAGGCAGGCGAACGTTGTAATGATCCAGCTTGCGGAACTTTTGGCTTTATGATTTCTGCAAATAATTATGTAAAATCTCAAACTGATGATTATGATGATTTAGATGAAGAACAAAGTGATTTTCAATACAAAGAAGCTTTTACAGGTTGCGAATTAGTACATGATACACATAGATTGGCTTTGATGAATGCAATGCTTCACGATATTGATGGCGATATCATGCTTGCTGATACATTATCCAATCAAGGAAAAGTATTAAAAGATTTTGATGTGGTGCTTGCCAATCCTCCTTTTGGTACGAAAAAAGGTGGCGAACGTGCAACACGTGATGATTTCACTTATCCTACGAGCAATAAACAGTTGAATTTCTTGCAACATATTTATCGTAGTTTAAAAGCTAATGGCAAAGCTAGAGCAGGTGTTGTGCTTCCAGATAATGTGCTATTTGCTGACGGTGATGGCGAAAAAATCCGTGCCGATTTAATGGATAAATGCAATCTGCATACAATTTTGCGATTACCTACAGGGATTTTCTATGCTCAAGGTGTAAAAACGAATGTATTATTTTTCACACGTGGCAAAACAGATAAAGATAATACAAAAGAAGTGTGGTTCTATGATTTAAGAACGAATATGCCTTCTTTTGGTAAAACAAATCCACTCAAAAAAAGTGATTTTGCCGATTTTATCAAAGCTTATACAGTAGAAGATAGACATAAAATACAAGATGAAAGATTTTCTGTATTTACAAGAGAGCAAATCGCCGAAAAAGGTAATAGCCTTGATTTAGGCTTGATAAAAGATGATAGTATCTTAGATTATGAAGACCTGCCAAATCCTATTGATTGCACAGAAGAAATGATTGCAGACTTATCCGAAGCACAAGCCTTGCTTAGTGAAGTGGTAAATGAATTAAAATCTTTGAACGTTTAATTTTATAAATAGTTATTTAGTAAATGGAGTGTGTTATATTGGATACATTGAGTTCATTAGCTAAGATATTTGTTGAAAAAATATATCGTATACCTGATTATCAAAGGGGATATGCTTGGACATTAAAAGAAGTAGAAGACTTTTGGGATGATTTATGTCGATTAGAAACGGATAAAAACCATTATGTTGGTGTTTTAACTTTAGAACCAGCTAAAAAAGAAGAATATGAAGCGTGGATTGATGATGTATGGATAATTAAATCTAAAAAATATCAGCCACTTCATATTGTTGATGGTCAACAAAGGATAACAACAGCGATAATTCTTATAGTTACTATTGCTAAGATAATGAAAGAAAGAAATATAAAATATTTAAATTATACTACTCGTGAAGAAATATATAAAAAATATATATATGAAGTAAAAGAAGAAATGAAAAATAAAACATATATATTTAGCTATGAATATGATAATCCTAGTTATGAATATTTGATAACAAATATATATGAGGAAAATTTGATAGGAAAAACAAAAGAAAATGAAACTGTATATACAAAAAATTTATTAAAAGCAAAACAGTTTTTTTATAATAAATTAAAGAGTTTAACAAAAGAAGAATTAGAAGAAATTTATACAAAAATAACACAGCACTTTTTATTTAATATATATACAATAACAGATGATATAGATGTTTATGTTACATTTGAAACAATGAATAATAGAGGAAAGCTATTATCTAATTTGGAACTGCTAAAAAATAGATTAATTTATATATCCACACTATTTAATGTAGATAATAAAGAAAAAAATAGACTAAGAAGAGACGTTAATAAATGTTGGAAAAAGATATATTATATTTTAGGTAGATCGACAGAAAATATTTTATTAGATGATGAGTTCCTTGTAACACACTTTATGCTATATTTTACAAATTTATTCGAAGAAAAAGAAAATGGAGATTCTAGTATAGATTATTATAGGTTTGGACATATAGAGTCAGATTATTTATTAAATAAGTATTTTGTAGTTTCAAAAATATATAATGGTGACTTAGCAATAAAAGATTGTTTTAATTATATAGAAAGTTTGAGTACTTGTATAACTTTGGGGAGATATAAAAAATCCATATACTTCCAGTTATAACGATGATATAAAAGAATATATAGATAAGATAAATTTTTTCTCTATGAAAAGGAAAAGATTTTATAGATATATGTTTTTTAATAATATGAGATATTTAAATGTATTTTTATTATCTTGTTTTTTAGCATGTAATAATAATAATAAATTATTATTAAAATTTTTAAAGGCATTAGAAAGGTATTTATTTGTATTAGATTTTTTTGAAAGTGATGCAGTTGATGAATCTAACATAAGATTAGTAGATTTTAAAGAAAATATTTTGAAGATAAATGAAGAAAAAATAACTATAGAAAATATAATTGAATTAATGAATAAAATATCTGAACAAATTAATTCAATTAAATTATTAATAATACAGATATAAATAAACAAACTATAAAATTTTATAATAAATCAGGTTTTTATAATAATAATAATTGGATTGTATATTTTTTATTAGAATATGAATATTCTTTGATGAAAAAAAGTAAAACTAAGATATTAAAATTAAATAGATGGGATTATGCAAAAAGAGGTGTTATGTCAATAGAACATATTTATCCTAGAAATAGTCATCATAAAGAGTGGATAGATAAGTTTAAGTTGTTAACATTGGAACAAAGAAATAAGTTGCGAAATTCTTTAGGAAATCTAGTTGTAGTATCTCCTGAAAAAAATAGTAAATTAGGAAATTTACCTTTTAGCCAAAAAAAATGTAATAAAGATAATACTATAGGGTATAAATATGGAACTTATGCAGAAATAGAATTAACAGATTATGAAGATTGGAATATGCAGACAATAGAAGAAAGAGGTCTTAAATTAATAGCATTTTTATCAGAACGTTGGGGTATAAAAATAGGTAATGGTAAAAAAGATGATAAAAGAAGATTTCTGGGATTAGATTTTGTAAAAAATAGAGAGGTACAAGGATGAAAAAACAGTTAACTATAGAAGAAAAATTGCAAAATGCCTTAGTACCAAAAGAAGAACAACCATATAAAATACCTAGTAATTGGTGTTGGAGTTATTGGAAATATTGTGGTAAGTTTATTGCTGGTAATGGATTTAAAAATATATATCAAGGATTTACTCAATATGATATACCCTATTACAAAGTAGGAAGTTTAAAGTTTTGTGATGAAGGAAACTATTTAATAGATGAAACAAATACGATTAATGAAGAAATAAGAACAAAATTAAAAGCTGTAAAAATTCCTGTTAATTCTATAATTTTTGCTAAAATTGGAGAAGCTATAAAGTTAAATAGACGTTGTTTAAATAAAATTGAATGTTGTATTGATAATAATTTGATGGCATTTATTTCTGAAAAATATTTTTATAAGTATATTTTTTATTGGACAAAGTCATTAAATTTTTATGAATTAACAAATGCTACAACAGTACCTGCTCTTAGAAAAACAGATTTAGAAAATATACCGATACCTTTACCACCATTAAATGAACAGCAAAGAATAGTAAATATAATAGAGTCTTTATTTGCTAAATTAGATAGAGCAAAGGAATTAATAGAAAATACTTTAGCTCAATTTGAACAAAATAAAATGGCAATACTGCATAAAGCTTTTACTGGTGAATTAACAGCAAAATGGAGAAAAGAAAATAATATTGATTTATCTAGTTGGCAAGATTATCAATTAAAGGATATTTGTGAAAAAATAACAGATGGTACACATAATAGTCCTATAAATACTGATTTAGGTGATTATATGTATATAACAGCTAAAAATATTAAAGAAGAAGGGATAGATTTATCTAAAATAACATATGTATCATCTGATATTCATGAGAAAATCTATGCTAGATGTAATGTTGAATTTGGAGATGTCTTATATATAAAAGATGGAGCAACAACAGGTATTGCAACAATTAATACAATAAAAGAACAATTTTCATTATTATCATCCGTTGCTGTTTTAAAACCTAAAAAAAATAAATTATTAGCTAAATATCTTGTTTATAAATTAAATTCTAATGAAGTAAGAAATATGATGATTAACAATATGTCTGGAGTGGCAATTACAAGATTAACACTAACAAAAATAAAACAGGCAAAAATGAAATTTCCTACTATTGAAGAACAACAGGAAATTGTTAATATTTTAGATAAATTATTGGCTAAGTATAATAAAATAAAAAACTTAGAACAGCAATTAGAAAAAATAGAATTACTGAAAAAAGCAATATTAGCTAAAGCTTTTCGTGGTGAATTAGGCACAAATAACCCTGATGAAGAAAGTGCTGAAAATCTATTAAAAGAGATTTTAGCTGAAAAATAATTTAAGAAAGACTATCTCAAAAAAATGAGGTAGTCTTTTTTTGTAGATTTAGTAGATAACTTTTTTTATGTTAAAATAAGTGTACCAAATAAAATAATAAGAGGTAATCATGGAGAATATGAATAAGAATATTGCCTATGAGCATATAGATTTTTCGGAAATAACGAAGGTGCGTTTTTGTACTTTGGTGGAAAAATGTAATTATATACCTAATCATTGGCATCAATCCATAGAGTTTATTTATCTAATTAAGGGTGAAAGATTGGCGACTATAGAAAATAAATCGTTTTTGCTTCATGATGGTGATTGTGTTTTAGTCAATGCAAATGCTATTCACTCTATGAAATTGATGGAAACAAATACGATTATTTTGTTGCAAATTCCTATAGATTTTTTAGAGCAGTTTGTACCAGATATACAAGAGATTATATTTGTACTCAATGACAGTAAAAATACACCAAGAAAACAGGAGTGTTTAAATAAGGTAAAATCTATATTATTGGAAATGAAAAGGGTTTATGATGCAAAGGAAGATGGATTTTTATTGAAGTTTAATAGTTTATTGTTTTCGTTGTTGTTTGAATTGAAGACTCATTTTAGTGTGAAAATGATGAATGTCAATGTAGGTCAAAGGAAAAAAGATTTAGCTAGATTGAATATAATTTTGAAATATTTGCAAGAGAATTATAAGCAAAATATAGCTTTAGAAGATATAGCCAAATTAGTGCATTTTCAGACGAATTATTTTTGTAGATTTTTTAAAAAGCATATGGGTGTAACTTTTATCGAGTATCAAAATCAAGTGAAATTAGCCTATGTTTATCGAGATTTAATTAATACAAAAGATAGTTTGTCCATGATTTTATCAAGACATGGTTTTAATAATTATAAATTATTTAGGACTTTGTTTAAAAAGCATTTTGGCGATACACCAATGAAGGTGCGTAAACATATTGTTGAGCAAGATTGATAGTTGGTTAGAGGTGAAGTGATGAAAAATTATTTTAAATATTTTTTGAGTATATGTTTTATTATTAGTTTATGTTTGCATAGTGAATTTGTTTTTGCTGAAAGTTTGAAGGGTAATGCTCTAAAACAAGGCGATTGTATAGGTATAGTAGCACCTGCTTCAGGTATTGAAGATATGAATATAGATGACGCTATCAATAAATTGCAAAATTGGGGTTATAAGGTGAAATTATCACCGAATTTGTATCAGCAATCAGCATATTTAGCAGGTAGCGACCAAATGAGAGCTGATGATTTAAATAATTTTTTTGCTGATGATGAAGTCGATGCGATACTTTGTCTTCGTGGCGGTTATGGTAGCGGTCGAATACTTGATTTATTGAATTATGAAATGATAAAACAGCATCCTAAAATGGTGATTGGTTATAGTGATATAACGGCATTGCATATGGCATTGATAAAAAAAGCGGACTTAGTGCCAGTGCATGGGGCTATGGTTATAGATATCAACGATAATGGCTATAATTATACAGATAATCAATTAAAATTGGGTATGGCAAATGAAAGTTTAGGTATGAATAATGAATTTGTTTTGCCAAGCAATCATAAATTAAAAGTATTAAAAGAAGGTTATGCTAAAGGTAAAATCATTGGCGGTAATTTATCTGTATTAGCTTCTTTATCTGGCAGTGAATATCAGCCAAATGGTGAAAATTGTATTTTATTCATTGAAGAAGTCGGCGAAGACTCTTATGTAATAGATAGATGTTTTCAGCAATTATGGCAAAGTGGAGTGTTAAAGCAAGTGAAGGGCTTAATCATTGGCAATATGCGAAGATGTGAACCAACAGAGCCGACACAATTTGATTATTCTGTAATGCAGGTAATCAAGCAATATGCAGATAAAGCTAATATTCCTGTAGTCTATGATATGCCAGTAGGTCATGGAGCGATAAATGGATTTTTGCCTTTGAATGTAGAAATAACACTTGATGCAAATACAGCTAATCCGCAGATAATTTTTAATGAAAGTTATGTAAAATAAAAAAAGAGTAGTTTGATAAATATAATATCAAACTACTTTTTTTTGAAGATTTTTATAAAATTTCTTTTAATGTATCAATAGATGATTGTGGTGTTGCCCAGCTAGTAGCAAAACGCACTACTGTATGTGTATCGTCATATTTTTCCCAGAAACTACAGCTGATTTTTTGGCGGAGTTCTTTTAATTTAGTATCTTCTAAAATGATGAATTGCTGGTTAGTATCTGTTTCTAAGAAGAATTTATAATTTTTTTCTTTGAAGATAGCTTTTAATTGTTCAGCTTTTTCAATGGCATTTTTAGCGATTTTAAGATAGAGATTATCGGTAAATAAAGTATCAAATTGAATACCAAGTAGTCTACCTTTAGCAAGTAATGCGCCATGTTGTTTGATGATAGTGAAGAAATGAGGTATTAAATTTGGTTTTGTGATTACTACTGCTTCGCCGAATAATGCACCAACTTTTGTACCACCAATATAAAATACATCACAATATTTAGCGATATCTTGCATAGTAACATCAGTATTTAAAGAAGCAAGACCATAGCCAAGTCTAGCGCCATCTAAAAATAACGGTAGATTGTATTTGTGGCAGATAGCGGATAAATCAGCTAATTCTTGTTTAGTATATAAAGTACCCCATTCAGTAGGGTGGGAGATATATACAGCTCCAGGAATAGTCATATGTTCAAAACTTTCATCACCATAAAATTTAGTGAGATATTTTTCTACTTCACTGGCTTTGAGTTTGCCTTCTTCTTGTGGTAAAGTGATGACTTTATGTCCACCAAATTCAATAGCACCAGCTTCATGAAGTTCTATATGAGCGCTATCTACGCCGATGACACCTTCGTATGATTTTAATAGACCATCGATTACAGTAGCATTTGTCTGTGTACCACCAACGAGAAAATGAACTTGTGCTTCAGGACAGTTGCAAGCTTGACGGATTTTTTCGCGAGCAGATTCGCAATATGTATCATTGCCATAACCAGGAGTTTGTTCAAAATTAGTAGTTACAAGTTTTTCTAAAATAGAGGAATGTGCTCCTTCTAAATAATCGCTGTCAAAATATAACATCATATCACCCTTTTATATAAAATTAGATAATCTATATTATATCGTAAAGAAATAAAAAAATGAATATTTAAAGTTATTGTCAATTTTCCATATTATATGTTATTATAATAAATCATATAGAAATAGTATGAAAGGTGGTATGATTATGAATGGCGATTTTTGGCAATCATTTTTGATGATAAGTGATATATATACGGTAGGATTTTTGGTTTTATTATGTATTTTCTTTGGCATTATTCATTATCTCTATCGCAAATGTAAAATGGATTTTTCCTTAGTGGTATTAATTGGTATGGGTCTTGGCTGTATTTTAGGTATACTCATGCAGTATATGGCAGGTTTTCCTAATGACCCAATGAAGATTACTTTTATTAAAGAAACAACGAATTGGTTACAATTATTTGGCAATGGTTATATTGATTTAATCAAAATGATAGTAGTACCACTTGTAATAGTTTCTATCGCTCATGTCATTGTGAATATGAAATCTGAGCAAAAAATGAGCCGTTTAGTGAAGAAGACTATTTTAGTTACAATGTCTATGGTAGCTGTAGCTTCTATAGTAGGTATAGCGTTTGGTATTTTCTTCAATGTTGGTGGCGATGCTTTGACAAATGTGGCAACAGAGGCAAAAGCAAAAGAGATTGTTTCTGTGGCAACTACACTTAGAGGGCTGATACCAGGAAATTTAGTTGATGCTATGGTAAAAAATAATATCATTGGTATGGTTATTTTTGGAGCATTTTTAGGTAGAGCTATTTGGTGGATAAAAGCTGATGAGCCAAAAGTTGAGGAATTTATGCGCAAATTAGTCAATGGTTTGCATAAAGCTTTGATGAATATGGCACTTTTGATTTTAGATTATATGCCATGGGCAGTAATTGCACTATTAGCTAATACTATTGCGCAAAAAGGTTTAGATAGTATTTTAAGTGTAGTACATTTTATTTTTGTATTGTATTTAGCGATTATTGCACAGTTTATTATTCAGTTGATTGCATTGAGTGTAAATGGCATAAATCCTATTGTGTACATGAAAAAATCATTAGCCCTGCTTATTTTAGCCTTTACTTCTCGTTCTAGTGTAGGGTGCTTGCCTGTTACGATTGAAACTTTGACGCAAAAATTAGGTGTAAATCAAGCAACAGCAAGTTTTGTAGCTGGTTTTGGGACAACGGCAGGTATGCAAGGTTGTGCAGGAATTTTTCCTTCACTATTAATTGTCTATGTATGCCATTTGACAGGAACAGCTATGGATTTTAGCATGATCGTTATGACGATAATTGTAGTAACATTAGGTTCACTTGGTATAGCAGGTATTCCAGGAACTGCGACAATGGCAGCATCTGTAGGTTTATCTGGCGTAGGTATGGCGTCTTCTTTTAGTTTAATTGGCCCAATTTTGGCTATAGACCCATTGATTGATATGGCTAGAACTATGTTGAATGTATCTGGTTCAGTAACGAATGCTTTGATTATTGATAAAAGATTAGGTAATTTAGATGAAAATATATATAATGAAATAAATAAAAATTAGTATGTGAATTTGTCAAAGAGGTGATATATTATAAATTTCTTGTAATATATTGCCTTTTTGCTTATTTTGCGATATTTTTTTTATAGAGGATATAATTAATTTTTTTATAGAAAGGTTGGCGTAATACGATGGAGCAGAAAATATACGATAATTATATAAATATTTTAAAAGAGGAATTAGTGCCAGCTTTGGGATGTACTGAACCTATTGCTATAGCTTATGCTGGTGCTAAAGCTCGTGAAATTTTGGGAACATTTCCGCAAAAAGTAATAGTAAAATGCAGTGGTAATATCATTAAAAATGTAAAAGGCGTAACAGTTCCAAATTCTGGCGATTTAAAGGGCATTGATACTGCAGCGCTACTCGGTATTATAGGTGGTAATGCTGATATGCAATTAGAAGTTTTAGAATCTGTAACTGATGAAGATAGAGTAAAATTAAGACAGTTATTAAAAGCTAAAATCTGTAGTTGTGATTTAGTGGAAAATACAGATAATCTATATATAGATATAACAGTGGTAGCAGATGAACATAAAGCTCAAGTTATTGTATCTGATTATCATACTAATATCATAAGAATAGTAAAAGATGATGAAGTATTATATGATAAAGTGAATAAAATAGATAATCAAGCTGATAAAATCGAAACGGATAGAAATTTATTAAATGTAAAAGATATTATTGAATTTGCTGATACTGTAAATTTAGAAGATGTAAAAGATATATTATCAAGACAAATAAATTGTAATATGGCTATTGCGAGAGAAGGTATAAAAAATAATTTTGGTGCTAATGTAGGGCTTAATTTATTAGCTTTATATGGCGATTGCTTACCTGTTAGAGCTAGAGCTATGGCAGCAGCAGGTTCTGATGCTCGCATGAGTGGTTGTTCATTACCAGTAGTAATCAATTCAGGAAGTGGCAATCAGGGAATGACTGTAACAATTCCTTTAGTAGTTTATGCAGATGAATATAAGATTTCTCAAGAAAAATTATATAGAGCATTGCTTGTAAGTAATTTATTAGCTATTCATCAAAAGAAATATATAGGAAAATTATCTGCTTTTTGTGGTGCAGTAAGTGCAGGTTATGCTTGTGGTGCAGCTATTACTTATATGTTAGGTGGTAATTTTAATCAGATTGCCAATACTATCATTAATACTTTAGCTAATACAAGTGGTATTATCTGTGATGGGGCAAAACCTTCTTGCGCAGCGAAAATTTCCTCAGCATTAGATGCGGCACTTTTAGCTCATACAATGAGTATGCATGATGATGTGTTCCATGCTGATGAAGGTATTGTAAAAGATGATTTAGAAAAAACTATTAGAGCGGTAGGATATATTGGTCGAGAAGGAATGAAATCAACAGATATTGAAGTGTTGAATATTATGATTGATAAAGTCTGTCCGTGAATTAATTTGATGAAAAATAAATAAAAGAGGTCTTGAAGATGGCAAGATTAATAGATAAAGGTACTAGAGAATATACCTGTGCATTAATCATGATGTTTTTTGGTAGTTTGGCAGCATTTGGGGCAGAGTATTGTTTGCAACCAGTTATACCTATTTTGGCACAAGATTTTAACTTGACTCCGACACAAGCAAGTTTATCCATGTCTTTTGGCACAATCGGTATGGCTTTTTCAATGTTGTTGATAGCTAGTATTTCCAAACATTTGGAACGTAAAAAAGTCATGGTAATCGCTTTGGGGATTTCTTCTATATTGATATTGTTGATGTCAATTACAGAAGAATTTGCATTGATTTTGGCTTTGCGTTTTGTACAGGGAATTTTATTGGCAGGTTTTCCTTCTTTAGCTGTAGCTTATATAAATGAGGAATTCAATCCTAAAATAATCGGTGCTGCTATTGGTGTTTATGTAGCAGCAACGCCTCTTGGCGGTCTAGTTGGTCGTATTTTAATCAGTACCTTAACAGATGTAGCTTCATGGAGAATGGGCTTGATGATTGCCGGTATATTGTATTTATTAAGTGCAATCATGATGTGGATTTTCTTGCCACCATCTTTAAATAAAAAAATCGAACATGGTAAAATTAAAATACAATGGAAAGATTTTTTGAGTTTATTGCAAAATAAGAAAATAATTATGATATATTTAATAGCTTTTTGTGTAATGGGCTGTTTTGTATGTACGTATAATTTTATTTCTTATGTATTGATGGCAGAACCTTATAATTTGAGCCAAACTATAATTGGCTTTATCTTTGTGCTTTATTTAGTAGGTTCAGTAAGTTCAGCCGTTATGGGAACATTATCTGACCATTATGGTCATGGAATAATAATCGTGATTTCTGTTATTATTCAATTAGTTGGTATTTTATTGACTTTATTTATGCCTTTAATCGTGAAGATAATAGGTCTTGCTATATTTACTTATGGCTTTTTTGGTGTGCATTCAAATGCTTGTGCGTGGGCACCGCAGAGTTGTCAAAATGATAAAGCGCAAGTTTCTGCGATGTATATGCTATTTTACTATATTGGTGCTAGTACATTTGGTACAATTGGCGGTACTTTTTTAAGTAATTATGGTTGGAGCGGTATAGTAGTATTTGAAACTGTTATTTTGACTATAGGTTTAATTTTGGCAATAATCTTATATAAAAAGAAGGAATAGTAAAAGTATAATTTTTAGAGATTTAGGATGTGTAAAATTTGTTTTTTAAACAAGAATATATTGCATCAGTAGAAACAAATCCCTCTATATTATTTTTTGATTTAGAAATGACTGGTGGCAATACTAGATATGATGAAATTTTGCAATTTAGTATTGTGGATTTATATAAAGGTGTGGTATTCAATGAATATATAAAGCCACGAAAATGTAAATCGTGGAAAGATACAGAAGCTATACACCATATAACACCAGAAATGGTAAAAGATTGTTTTACGATAAATGTTCATCAAGCAACAATAAAAAATTTATTTAAACATGCAGATATGGTCATTGGCTATGGCATTGAAAATGATTTGCGCTTTATGAAAAAAGATAAAATTTTTGTAGGTAAAAATACCATTATTTATGATTTACAAAAATCTTTTTCACGAGTTTATAGCAATGATAATAATATGCCTAGTTTGAAATCTTGCGCGCAGTATTATAGATGTCCGAATTTAGGAAAAGCTCATGATAGTTTGATTGACACATATATTACAGTTTATTGTTTTGTATGCATTTATGGATTAGATATGCCTAAGTGGCTAAAAGATATAGTAGAAAAGCAAAAAAGTAATTAATTATTTATTAGAAGCTGTATAAAATCTCATTATCATAAATAAAATTTATGATAACATTAAATATGTTAAAAAAATCACATAAAGTCATTGACAATAGTTTTATTAATACCTATACTGTAAATAGAATGTTATGTTCTATTTTTTATATTGTACATAGGTTAATTTTTGGGTATTTCATAAGTAATAAGTATGAAAGATTTATTTGTGAGAATACTTTATAAAAACTTAAAATATGATATAATAGATATAATTAATATTATATGTGTTGTATGACTTTGGTATAACATAATGCTCTTAATTTAAGAGCGTATGAATATAAAAGGTTGGGGCAACAACCTCTAAGATAGATATTTAAATCCTATGTTATAAATTAATATAGGTAGTGTCATTATGTCTTAAAATCACATAGATATGTGAATTGTCAATTGCATATATATGAAGGAGTGTTTATTTTATTATGGCAAAAGTAAAAATTACTGAAACAGTATTACGCGATGGCCATCAGTCCTTGCTTGCTACACGTATGCGTCTTTCCCAGATGCTTCCACAGCTCGAAGCTCTCGATGCTATTGGCTACAAATCTTTAGAAGCTTGGGGCGGAGCTACATTTGATAGCTGCCTTCGTTTCCTTGATGAAGATCCATGGGAACGTCTTGACACATTAAAAGCTCATCTTAAAACTCCTATTCAGATGTTGCTTCGTGGTCAGAACCTTTTAGGTTACTACCAATATCCAGATGATGTTGTTCGTGCTTTCGTTAAAAAAGCTGCTCAACATGGTCTTGGTGAATTCAGTATCTTT
>OGUC01000738.1_pt1 | contig 16550 bp, 20 predicted proteins | sample 1573701 | NCBI WGS metagenome assembly OGUC01 (sample SAMEA2582017, study PRJEB24529) | metagenome | biome: Human gut stool | place: China | collected 2011
AAAACTGTGATTTGATTTTGACAACCGGAGGGACTGGTCCCTCTCGCCGCGATGTGACGCCGGAAGCCACGTTGGCTGTGGCTACTCGTACCCTTCCGGGATTCGGAGAGCAAATGCGTGCGGTCTCTCTTGCCTTTGTGCCGACCGCGATTTTGTCCCGTCAGGTCGGCGTGCTGCGCGAAATCGAAGATCATGCCGCTTTGATCATTAACCTTCCGGGACAGCCAAAGGCCATCGCTGAAACCCTAGAAGGTATTCCGTCAAAGGGCATCCACGGCATTTTTGCGGCAGTGCCCTACTGTATTGATTTAATCGGCGGTCCGGCCCTTGAAACCCGTCCCAATGTCGTTAAGGCTTTCCGCCCAAAATCTGCACCTCAGCCTCATGTCATTGATGCAAAAATCATTGACCCGAAGGAAGGCAAAGCAGATAGCGCCATCATCATGCTTCACGGCTTGGGCAGCGACGGATCGGACTTCGAACACTTCAGAGAAGAACTTGCCGCATGCGGCGCGCCCGTTGAACAGGCTCGTTTGATTCTTCCGACTGCGCCTGAACGTGCGATCACAGCAAATAAAGGTTTTTTGATGCGCGGCTGGTTTGACCTTCTCGATACCGACGGAATCGGTGCCAGCGACGAACCGGCACTTGTTGAAAGCGCCCGTATTGCAGAGCGTTTAATTGCCTTGGAAGAGACGAAAGGCATTAGACGAGATCGAATCTTCTTAGGTGGTTTCTCACAGGGCGGCTGCGTTGCGCTTTACACGGCCCTGAAACTCGATCGTCCGATCGGCGGCATCTTCTGCCTGAGCGGCTATCTGCCCATTGAGTCTGCTGACGATATTGAGCATGTAGGTCAGGGCATCCTTTCTCCGATTTTCTTGACCTATGGAAAAGAAGACAATGACGTACCTCCCGTGTATCCCGAAATCAGCGTCAAGGAACTCAGAAAACTCGGGGCAACGGATCTCTGGTCCAAGGGCTACGACGGGGTCGGACATGATTTGTGTATCGAGGAAGTCACGGACTTGTCAGATTTTCTTGAAAAATCTTTAGAAGCTTCTCGCTAAAGTTTTGTATCCGATTTGAGACAAAAGAGCGCTTTTTTACGGCGCTCTTTTTTATGCTGAAGTTCTACCAAAACACCGAAAACAAATCATGGATTCTTTTTTGGACAAAATACTGAACGGCTCTGAAGCGATACTCCAACCCCTACATGTGCCGTTATTTACAGCTGGCGGCAGTCAAATCGATACGTTCGATATTCTCGAATTCTGCCTCGTTTTTCTTGTTGCCTACTGGCTCGGCAAGCTTAGCGAAGAAAGCATTAAGAAATTCGGCTCTCGCCACAATTCCGTACGTCCCGAATCCCTTTCGATGTTCGCCCGCTTCATTCATTGGGGCATATTGGCGATCGGTATTCTGATGGGCCTGTCGATGATCGGTCTCCCGATCACACATTTGGCAATCTTAGTTTCCGCCTTATCTGTGGGCATCGGCTTCGGATTGCAGACCATCGTTAATAACTCGGTTGCCGGTTTGATTCTGATTTCCGAACGCGCCGTGAGTTTGGGCGATATTATTGCCACACCGAGCGGTCATATCGGTCGAGTGACCATGATCACCATTCGCGCTACGCGCATCGTGACGCCGACGGGTCAGGCAATCATCATTCCGAACGCTTCTCTGATTAACGGATCGTTTACCAATTTCACGATGGACCGCCGAGGCGTTCGCAAGATTTATCCCTTCTCAATTCCATACGGCATTGACTTCCGCAAGGTTAAAGAAATCATTGAAAAGGCAGCCGTCTCGGTTCCCTACTGTATTAAGCCCGACCCGCTTCATGAGGTCGAATGCGGAATTACCGGTTTCGGCAATTTCGGCATTAACGTTGAGCTTGTCGTTTGGGTCGATCCGATTGGGTTGATGGAGCCGTATCGACTCGAGGCATCTTTTTTGAACGCCATCAATGACGCCTGTGTTGCCAACGGCATCGTGATGCCTGGACCGTCCTACGGTGTTACTGTCTCTCCGACTCCGGCGCCGGTCGCATTCAATGCTCAGGTTTCCGGAACCACCGCTTCTGTACCTTCCAATTTGCAAGCACCTTCGCCCACAGGTCATGTTGGAGCAGCAGACCCTTCTGTGAGTGCAAAAGCCATCGGACAAGTTCCGCCGGCGCAACATGTTTCTCCCGCACAGGCTGCAGCCATCATTGGAGTCCCGCAGTCTATGATTGAAAATCCTCCTCCGAAGAAGGAAAAGGAAGAGTGAACTCATAATCTCTTCAGACTAAAATTTCATTATTAGTTTGAGGAGATTTTTTTGAGTCATTACGTCGGACGCTTTGCCCCATCCCCTACCGGTCATCTACACGCCGGAAGCTTAGCCTGTCTTCTTGCGAGCTACCTCGATGCCAGGGCTCATAGAGGTACGTGGATTATTCGTGTCGAAGACATTGATCCGCCGCGTGAACCTGCATGGGCGGCAGAGGATCAGCTCGAAACTATCGAGGCATTCAAACTTCATTCAGATCGTCCCATACTCAGCCAATCAACTCGATATGACGCTTATCAAGAGGCCCTCGATCTGTTAATCGGTAAAGGTCTAGCGTATGGGTGTGCTTGTACTCGCAAGAGCATTGAAGCTGCCTGCGCAGCCGCAGGTTTGCCACAGGGCGTCTATCCAGGAACTTGTCGCCACGGAACGGGCGGAGCCCCAATTCGTGCGTGGCGTTTTCTTGTAGATGACGGAGTCGTCTCTTTCCCGGACAGATGGCAGGGAACGTTTAAACAGAACGTTTCGAAGGAAGTCGGTGATTTTGTTATTCGGAGAGCCGACGGACTCTGGGCCTATCAACTCGCCGTTGTCGTCGATGACGGATTCCAGGACGTGACACACGTCGTCCGCGGTGCTGACTTGATCGATAACACACCGCGACAAATCCTGCTGCAAAAAGCATTAGGCCTGCCTACCCCTGCTTACATGCACATTCCGCTTGTGCTAGACAAAAACGGGAATAAGCTCTCTAAACAGACATTGGCTCCGGCGATTGATCGAAGCAGGCCCGAAGAAGAAGCCGCACATGCGTGGACTCATCTCGGATTCAAACCTTTTACTTTCGATACGCTCGAGGAGTTTTATTCAGAGGCAGTGCAGCGTTGGAGGGTGAGATTTCAAATCTCTGCCTAATTTCGACGTCCGGTTCCGCCAAGAAGGACAGCAACTTCCCTCTTTTCTCCGGAAGCCTGTCTTGAGAAGTTTTGCTGAACAGTCTTCTTTACAGATGTGCGACCCGGAACATAGGGCTGTGAGAAAAATGGATCCTCAGGCTTGCGAGGTGCTTTCCAAGTATCTGTACTTGAGGAAAACTTTCGTGGAAATCTTGCTCTCTTGCGAGGTTCAGGATCAAGTTCCTGCGGAACAAGATTAACTTTGGTTAGTTTTCGAATTGCATCGAAACTCTTTCTATCCTTGTCCGTAACGAGCATTAATGCCAAACCTGAGCTCCCTGCGCGGCCTGTTCTGCCGATTCGATGAACGTAGTCCTCAGGAACAAATGGAACGTCGTAATTAATCACGAGCGGAAGCTCGGCTATATCCAAACCACGGGCTGCGACATCAGTCGCCACCATGATATTTAAGGTTCCATCCTTGAAATCTTTCAACAGCTTCAAGCGCTCTTCTTGGGTTTTGTCTCCGTGAATTGCATCAGCGTTGAATCCGCATTTCTCTAATTCACGTGCCAATCTGCGAGCTGTCAATTTTGCATTGACGAATACGATTGTCTGGAGCGGTTTACCGTCGGAGTCTTCTCCGCGGGTTTTCAGAAGCTCTACAAGTGCATCAGTTTTTTGAAGCTCGTTTACTGAAAAGACTTCTTGTTTGATGGTGGCAGCAGTAGCGTTTTGGCGAGCTACCTCGATAACAACAGGATCAGTCAAGAAATTTCCGGCCAGTCTTTTGATTTCAGGTGAGAATGTGGCGGAGAACATCAAATTCTGACGTTTTTTGGGAAGCGCATTCAGGATCCTGGAAATATCCGGCAGAAAGCCCATATCCAACATACGGTCGGCCTCATCTAAGATGACGATGCCGCACTGATTCAGATTTGTATTTCTCTGCTCCAGATGATCCAATAAACGGCCGGGAGTAGCGATCAAAATCTCGACACCTCTTCTTAATGCCTCTGCCTGAGGTTTGATATCGACGCCGCCATAAACAACGCCAATTCGAATAGGTGTGTCAGCTGCGTAATTTGAAAGTGCCTCTGCGGTTTGATCTGCCAACTCTCTTGTCGGAGAAAGAATCAAAACACGTACAGGATGGCGTGCCGGAGATGTACTTGTATTGGCTAGTGGCAGAAGTTTTTGCAAGACAGGCAGACCAAAACTGGCTGTTTTACCTGTTCCTGTCTGGGCGGCACCCATGACGTCGCGACCCTGAAGAACCACTGGAATCGCTGTACACTGAATTGCTGTGGGTTGGGTATACCCCATCCGTGTAATAGCTGAAAGCAAATTCGGGGCCAAACCAAATTGCGCAAAATCCTGACACTCTGCCATTTATCTATTTATTTAATAAATACGTAAAAAAGGTTATTTTACAACCCATGAAGCTGAGCTTCATTCACTCTGCCATGAATAGGTATGGGGTCGCTAGGCTCTTTTGAAAATAAAACGAAGAAGATATAAGAAGTCACAAAAAATTGGGCGGAATCAAAGAAATGATCTCGTCTTCGAACGTTGTGTGAGTAGTGTCGCGACCACCATCAAGACCTCATACCGGGGAGGCTGGCAGTCTCGACCAGCCCGGCCTGTGGATTCAATGTTAACAGCAAAATAAGCCGATCACTCCTCACAAGGCAAGGAATAATCGGTGGAAAGTGCTTCCGCTCTCCCATTCAACGGGTTTGAGCGGCCCATGGTTGTTAAGTTTTTAACCCCGCTTACGCGGGGAAATCTTCGCTCCGCTCTCTCCTTCTAGACCAACTTGCGGTTCATCCCCGCTTACGCGAGGAACTCTCCTAAACTGAAAGAAAACCTAAATAATTTCATGGTTCATCCCCGCTTACGCGGGGAACTCTCCTAAACAACTCATGGGCCAACTCTGTACACTTTAGCAAATATTTCTCGTTCAAGAAAATATACTGGTAGACGTTGTATTTTTCAAAGGACAGTCAGCTGGATTACATATTTTCCAAGACTATGTAAATTTCACGAGTAATACTCTGCATGCCTACCTCAAAATCTTGTTATTTATTATTATCTTGAGGGAAACCCGGCTGGCAATTAAAAAAATAAAAAACGTCAAAACTGCGATGCTTGCAAGTTTTTTAATTTGATTAGTGGAACCTTTTTTATAAAAAGGAGAAAAGAGGTGGTGGCCCCAACTGGACTTGAATACTGTTGGCTATCATGTGGTTTAAGGTAATACCAAAAATTTCCACCCGTTTTTCCACCCGTTTTAGAAGTTTTAATGCCTTCGCTGAAATTCGCATTGGCACTTCTTTTCATCAAAATATTTGCGTTCAGCGACTTCGCCTTGCTTGCCAATGTTGAAAGAAGAGATCGGACGATGGTAACCCATCACGCGGGTCCAGATTTCGCAAGGAGTTCTTTCGCTGTTTTTAATCCCGTATTTCTCTAAATCGTTCGTCATAGTTTCTCCCGTTTCATTGAAGAAAAGTTAAACCTTTATCAGCCTAGATCAATTACCACATGTCACTAAGCTGGGTTCCGTCCGGTACGTAAAGCGGATGTCTTGGCTCTCCACCCTCATTCATAGCCAAACATTTGATATTGTGCCCACGGAACCTTTCTCTGAACTGAGCACTTCGATCAAGATAGGAACCAAAGTTTCCCCAGGCCGCCACGACAATATCTGCCGACTTAATCAGTTTGTCCAAATACTGGTCGTTTTCTGGTCCCACTGGATCCGCGGCCTTTATAAGATCATTTCGATTTTTTGATCTGAAGGCAAAAAGGTTTCCAACTAGAAGCCGGCCGGCGCCAAATTGACGGGCAAAATTGATCATACGGCGTACTGTCGCATCATCTTCTACAGCGTCGGCAGTAGACGGATTAAGACAGACAAAAAGAACAGTCGGTTTTTCTTCGTCCCATGTGCGTTCTAGGGAGTAACGGTACAGACCGTCCGGTGAAATTTCAGCAGATTTTTTAATCTCCGACATTGCTCCTCCTTCTTGGTTATTGGCTACTGTAGCGCTTTTCTACAGTATTCAATAGGTCCTCGAACCTCTTGCAGTAATCGTCGACATTCTGCTCCCAACTCAAGACATCGAACTGTGTCTCGATCGGCAGCGCTCTTGGCTCTTTTTTCAAGACTGGCGATGCGGGTGCGCAGGCGCTCAGAGTCAGCGCGAGAGTTAGATTCAGCAGCACGCATCTCGGCGAGAGCGATTGCCTGATTTTTGTATTGTGTCTCATAGTCCTTGACTGTAGCTGTAAGTTCTGAGATTTGAGTTCGAGCCATTTTCAACTGCTCAGAATTTTGGCCATTGTGCAAGCCAAAAAAATAAGCACCGGCAACTATTACAGCACCGGCGCCAATTTTCACTAAATCAAAAGAATTCATCACATCAATTTCACCTCATCGTCTCGGCGATTCATCAGCCCCGGGAGGATTTCGTACATCTGTTTTCCGTGTTCATCCTTGACCAGATTTCCGTTCCTGTCTCTGATTTTCTTTTTCGCAAACGATCGGAATCCCTCCTTTGCTAACTCGAGTTTCCCGGAATTCAAATATCCTAGCGTCTTAGATTTGGCAACTGCGCTCACTCCCAGGTTAAATGCCAAATCTAATAATGCGATGTACTGTCCTTCGGTCAGTTTGCAAGTGACGTAAGGCGCCAAGCCCTCGGCGTGCTCGATCAAATCATCGCGAATCAGCTTTTCGGCTTCTTGTCTGGTGATAGTTTGGCCTGGTTTAACTCCTTTTGTGTGACCATATCCGACAGTGAGAACTCCTCCCGGACAACGGTAGGCTTTCAATCGGAGGCCCTCCCACTTCTTAACAAAATCTTCTGCAATAAGCGGATTCCATTGCGAAAACGGTAATTTTTCCTCATTCATTTTGACTTCCTCCTAAATGACCCTTCTCTTTAATGCGTTTCTCATGCTCCGTCTGGACCGTTTCCAGCATTTCTCTGATCCGTTGTGGGATGATTTGACCGAATCCAGCCTTCTCAACGTTTTCGAGAATTGAGATCAATTCATTCAGAGAAAGAGCACCAATTGCCCATGCCCCAATCCATGGTTCATTGAATATCTGATCCACCCCGTGGAATCCGATAGCAACCATGAGGATGATGAATTTCCGGATCAATCCTTTTAGACCTACCCGGCTCGACCAAGTTCCGGTCCTAGCCGCGGCCACGATCCCACTAAGGTAGTCAAAGACAACAAACCCAAACAGCCAATAGAAGAGGTTTTGATGTTCTCCCATGAGACTGCTGATCAGAGATGTGAAACAGCCGGCGATAGTTAAAAAGAAACTCTTGAGAACTCCGGGATCAAAACTATTCAAACGGCTTAAAAATTGATCCCACATCCCTCAATCTCCCTATGTCGTCGATTTTGTAGATGCATGTTTCCTCCGATATGTAGATAAAAAAAGAAAGCCCCTCGCGAGGAGGGGAGGAACGATTAATTCAAGTAAGAAAAGAAATTTAAGTGATAGCTAAGCTTGGCCGGATTTCCACCTGTTATTTTGTAGAGGAACGTGTATTCCTCTCCCTTCTTAACTGGAGAAGTAACAACTGGCCAACCCCATCCCCCGTTGTAAGCCTGTGCAATATCCAGCGTCTCTCGTCTCATGGTTAGCATTACGTACTCTACCGAAGTGTCCTGAGCAATCTGGAGAACAAGATAACCATCACTGGGCGCGGTGTAGGTTAGAAACGTCTGGTTAGAAACCGAGGACGTGAATTGTCCAGTTTGATAAATCGTGCTTCTATAGAACGGTACCGATTTATGGCTACCACGGAATGCGATTAGAAGTTGTTGGAGAAGCGCTTTTAACATAACGCACCTCCAACGCTGAAGTTAGTTTTGACTACCGACGCTCGGGTAAAACTTAACAACGGGGAAGTCAGTATTTTGTACGCTCTCGTACCTGAATGTGACCGTGAATGCAGTCCCTTTCTTGACAGGAACAATTCCTCCAGCCCACGTCCCTTCAATCGCACCTTGCCACAATCGCATACCCGCGTATTCAATCCATACGCCTTTAACGCTTGGGCTTTTGGCAGAAACTTGTGCGGATATATAGCCGTCGTAAGGCGCGACAAAAGATGATACTGCTGTGTTACTTGGTAATGCAGTTGGGCCGCGTGCAAGAATTGTAGGAGAGAGAGCGGGAAAGGCATTACTACCGACCCATTCCTTTTTGTTAGTAAGGAATTTCTCCGCAAAGAGTTGTACAAGTTGCTTAAGCATATTGCACCTCCGCTACGGATAAGTTTCTCAATAGCGTTATACCCCCCCGACTAGCCTATAAAATTTACCGAAGATGAGTCTTCCGGAAATGCTGTAACCGATAATGTTCCCTTTCCGCATTGGAACAAATAGTTTGCTCTGGCCGTTGTTCAGAGAATAATTAGAACTTTGTAGGCCATCTCCCCAAACATTGATACTGCCTCCAGTATCTACGACGATACACAAATACCCATCATAAGGTGCAGCAAAAGTATCCGGTTGGCTTGTGTTAAGCGTAACGGATGTGAAATCTGTCTCTTTAGGAAGTGATTGACTGGCCACCTCCGCTGACTCAGACTTTGAATAAAACAATGACAACAGGAGGCCCAATAAACTTTTCAGCATAATGATCCTCCTGTTACAAGATGGTTATGACGCTCCGACAGACTTTGCAAAAGCAAAAGTTGTTGAACTGCTTGAGGCTCCGTCTCTAACATTAAAGTAGTAAGAAACTTCTTGGCCTTTGCGAACGGGAATAAACAAGCGTATCCATTCTTTCCCAACGCAAGAAACGTACATATCCGGCGTGTAGATAGACACGTTTGCAATGTCTTCAGCGTTGTTTTCTTTAACGAAGAAGTATCCATCTGTTGGTGCCACGTATTTGCCCCAAGTGTCTTTCTGCAAAGAGAAGGTCGACTGATTACTTGATGGATACCCTTGGCCGCCGACCCATTCAGAGCGAGACGTAATAAATTTCTCAGCAAACAATGAGATAAGCTGTTTAAGCATAACTTACCTCCGGCGCTAAACACTGAGAAAGTTTTACTAAGATACCCCCCCCGATGGTTTTAGTAAACCAACACGCGACATTATGTGCTTCTCGAGCGTACAGTCCAAAGGGTTGTCCTTTAGCCACTGGGCAGGCAGCCATTAAGACATCTCCTTTAACTTGTGGGGTTGAAAATGTGTTTACGTTGGTCGTCTGTGCTGCGGCAATGCAATTATCGGAATCTGCCGTGAATCTTATAGCGGCATAACCATCTGTAGGCGCAATCCCTTCGTAAACAGGGGCCCACCCAGTAACACTACTCGTTGTTGGAGATAGAGATATAACGGATACGGACGGCATGGCCTGATGTCCCACCGTCTCAGACTCTTTTTTGCTGTAAAACTTGGACAAAAGGAGCCGCATTAGATTTTTTAGCATAATACGCCTCCTGTCGAAGAATTAAGCGTCAGAACTTGCTTTGTAGAACCAAATAGAATAATCCGAAGTCTTTCCACCTCGGCATAAGAATTTAATAGTGGTTCCTTTTTTAACGTAACAGCAGAGGCCACAACCGGCAGTGTTTCCGTTAAGGACAGAGGCAAGCGCCATCTGCCCATTCTCGACTTGAATTTCAAGAGCTGAAACTGTGCTTGAATTGCTCCGAGATGTTGCCCAGCCGTTGCACGGCGCGATGTAGGTAAAGAAATCCGTTGTGCTTGTGCAAGGGATGTTAGTGCCATTGTGGACAATCGGAGCGCACTGTTCCGCAACCCAAGACTTTTTGCTCTTGAGAAAACTGTCGGAAAATAGTCGTATGAGGTCCTTAAGCATAATAGAGACCTCCGAACAAGGCGTTTATACCCCCCCCCGATTACCTTGACAAATCCTACTGTGATGTGTGAAACGAAGGCTCCTTCTACCGAATATGTGGCTCCTTTGCTCACGGGGATTGCGACCCCTAAACCTTTGGGTGCAGGTGCTTGTGCAGACACATGAAAAATATTGCCAAGTTGCGCTCTGACTTCGCTATTCGTATTGTCCTCAGCACTAGCATTGACGAATAAATATCCATCGTCAGGAGCTATCCCCGCATTGAGTATTCCCCAAGAACCGACAGTTTCGTCTTTGCTGAGAAATATCGTTTTTGTTGTGCTAGGCATAGCAGAATGCCCCGCCTCCTCTGGGGTCGTTCGGCTATCGAGTAGCTTTTGAATAAGTTGTTTTAGCATTTTGACTCCTCGCCCGGACAAGAAGCCCGAGCTATTACTTAATTTTGTAAACCGTTACCTGGATTATCTTTGCGTTTTTAATATCGCCTGCAGATATCGTTACTCCCTTCTTTACCGGAAAAGAAAACACATAAGACAGCCCTTCTGTTTCGACTGTCGTATGTACGTTGTGGCTATTAAATAGGATTGGGAACCAAGCAAAGGTGGGAGAACCTGACCAAACTGCCTGCCACGAAATTACTGCATACCCATCAAATGGAACAACGTAAGGTAGAGAGGTTGCTGTTACAGATTCAGAAAAATCAGTTAGACCAACAGTGGAAAGATTTTCTCCATAGATTATTTTACCCCCCCCCCGCCGCTAAGACTTACAGCTCTGCGGGGCACAAACAAACTACACAACAAACTTGCCAATTCTTTAAGCATGAAAGAAACCTCTCTGTTTGATGGAACTACGATCGCTGACTGCCTGCTCTAATTCATAAGCCAAAGCTGTGGGAAATTCCGGGTAATCGACAAATGGGAATCCTTGTTTCTCTGGAAGATCCTTGAGTTCTTGCCGGTAATCTAACAATGCTTTTCTGTCCTCTTCTGTCAATTGAGATCGCTTAGTTCTTGCGGCAGATTGAACTGTTATATCCGGGAGCTGAACGTATCGATCAGTGTCTGAGATTCGAGCATTGCGCTCCCCTCTGACCTCCTGCTCATACTGCTGTTTCACGAAGTCATCATCCAGTTCCGGAAGCTCAGTTGAAAGATAATAGTCCCCATCGGCACTCTGGAAATATCCCTTAGGACTGGGTTCTAATTTCCAATATTTGATAATGGTCCCGTCTTCTCGTTTAAATCTTTCTGACAAGGTGTAATGGCTTTGAGCAAAAGCTTCATCCTTAGCATCGATGAATGCATGTTGCCCGGGAGAATTGGACGAAACTGCAATCCTCCCATCAGAGTCTTTTAGTGAATATTTAGACAAAGGTCGATTCATTGCCCTTGAGAGCATCTCTTGCTTTACTTCTTCAAGTGTCTTCATACTTTTCCCTTAATTAAGGATTTTCTGTTCCAGAGTCTTGTCCTGTCTGGGCATTCTTTATGTCATCGATTGCTTGCTGAGTGCCTCCGTTCTCGAGGATCAATTCTTCAAGAATCGGACATAAGTAATCATCAGTCCTATCGTTAAAACTATCGTCAGCCCAACTGTCGACTCCTGCACTAAAACCGATATTGCTTCTCGCCGTATTTTGTTGAGTAGCTGATAAGGTTTGGGGAGCTTCGTAAGAAACAGAAGGTGTTAAGTCTGTGTAGTCAGCCGATAAAAGCGCGGTACCTGCTGTGGCGTTTACGGAAGTTATCCGGAACATTCGGCCATCTGTGCCAACTACCGTGTCTCCAGCTTTTATATTTCCTTGAGGTTTTAAATCAGCAATCTGGATAGTTCCGGAAGCCGTTAAAACCTGATCAATTACTCGAACTGCATAGGCATTGGAAGCCGCCTCCACAGCCTTGGACTCTGCCGTTTGTGCCGCTGTCTGAGCTGTTTGTGCAGCCGTCTGTGCCGTTTCTGCGTTGCCTTGAGCTGTCTCTGCGGCTTGTTGGGCAGTCTGAGCTGTTTGGACTGCTTGAGCCGCGTTGTTTTCCGCTGTTTGAGCGCTGGCGGCAGAACTTTGGGCCGCCGTCTGTGCGGCCGCTGCTGACGCTTGAGCTGAATTAGAAGTGTTTACCGCAATCGTGGATGCATCAATCGCGGACTTCGACTGAGCGATCGATGTTTGGATGTCAGCATCCCAGTCATCGACCGTTTGTTTCAGCGTCTCAACTTTTTCGTTAGCAGCGTTGGCCTGAGCTAAGGCGTTAGAAGAGGTTGAATTGGCGGTTTGAGCCGTTTGACGAGCTTCCTTTGCAATCGAAAGAGCCTCCGAAGAATTATCGGAAGCTTGATCAGCATAAGCTCCGACATCGTTGATTGCATCTTCCGTCTGCTTCAGAACCTCTGGACCGCTGATCACGCCAGTTCCTGTGGGCGTGTAATGAAATTGAAATTTCGTTTTTGCCATGTTCAATTACTCCGGCAATCGCAGAAAATAGGCCAGTGCGTAAAAAGGCGGCTCATTGGTAACGCCAGAGATGCTTACATTTGCATTTAGTGGATGAGTGTGCGTTTGTCCGCTTCCCGTATTTCCCACCGATACAGTGTGAACATGGTTCCCATTCGTTGAGGTAGTTCCCGTCCAAGAATTTGCGGCATTAAAACCAACTCGGCGAAGAACATCATCTTTGAATGAACCTCCAGCGTCCTTCCAGTTACCATAACTTTCCACGTAAAAGGCACCTCCACCATCGAGACCACCTTGGCAATCCCATCCGCCAAAGGTGCCAGTTATGTTCATACTTCCTTTAGAGTGAGTATGATCACCCGCACCTCCTGTGCTTGCTCCGTGAGAATGAGCGGGTAACTGTGCAACAGTAAGTGCTGTTCCGCCAATGGTTCCATTTACAGACAGTCTCGGAATTTCAATCGTTGCAGATCCTCCTGTAGCGCCCGCATCCTTAGGAAGGGATCCCTTAACAAACTTTCCTACTAAGTTTGGTACCGTTCCTCCACTGCCGTCCGAGCCTCCGTCACATAAAACCCAGCCAACATCAGCTTGTGTAGATCCCCAAAAGATAGGATTCCTGTTAGCTGACCCTCCAAGAGTTACGTTGTAAAAAGGAACAACGGCGCCGGCTGGCACAGTGATGTCAATATTTTTCCAAACTGCTCTGTTCGTTCCGGGAGCTACCGCCGTTGAATGAGGACCGTTTGGCTGTAGACACCTGTACTTTGTTCCGTTCTGCATGACCTCATTGCCAGCCTCGTAATCCAATAGGGCTGAGTAATTCATGATTCCACCCTGCTGGAACCACACAGCAAATTGAGACAACAGGAACAAGACACCGTTGAAGTCTGCTTTGTGCGGCGGAATACCGCCCTGTTCGATCGGCACAGCATTGACCTGTCCCCAGCCCTCCTGGACTGACAAGCGCCCGGTTCCAGCCTCAGTCGGAGTCAAGGGAGGAATCGTGTATTCCCCGCTAGCGGCCACAACTCCGGGAATTTGAAATTTAGGATAGTTGCTCATATATCAATAACCTTTGAAGGATTGAATACGCCCTGATTGAAGGGAAGAAGTTTTGATCCGTAGAAACCAAAAACCAATGTGTTTGGCACAACGGCTTCGACATTTGCCAGAACGCCTGCAGGCCTATTCAACAGTCCGTAGTTTTTGAGAATCGCGATTTGAACTGAATTCGGCTCACCCACAATTCGGATGTTGATGGTCATGTCCTGATAATCGTTTACGAATGCCGGAAGTCCAATAAGCCGAGTCAGCAAAGAATTAATGGTTTCAGCCGTTGAGTTTGAAACGTTCACAACAGCTCGAGAAAAAATCAGGAATCCAGTCCGCTTCCCGCACCTACACATTGCTCTAATGAAATACAAAATCAGGAATCTGAAAAACTCATCATCCAGCCGAGTGTCCTGACCGTCGACAACGAGGTTCCGGTTCACGCCTACGCGCTTTCCCCACCAATCTAGCCAAACCCCGGAAGCTGTATCAGGGTTCAATATGAAATTAAAAAACGCGTCCAGCTGAGGGGACGCGTCTAATTCCGCATTGAAAAGTAACCCTAATTGTCGGTATCGCTCGGAGTGCGAATACTGCGACTGGAGTGCAATAGAAATAAGCGATCGGACATTTGAGATTTTCCGAAAATCCTCAACACTCAGAATGTTCCGCCAAGTTGCAGAATCTGCCATCGTTAGCCTCCTGTTTGAAATACCAGAGAGACATCAGACTCTTGAATCGTGGGTTCCACATTCGCAGGAATTTGGACACTGGATCCGAAAGCACCGGATCCCAAAGCCACTTGGATCGATGCAACGGGAACGGCTGTAGCAGATTGAATCGCGGCATAGAACCTAGAAGCGTAGACAGTCGACGCCAAAGAAACACGGTCATTCGCACCTTGTCCAAGAACGTCATTTATTACAGCTTGGATGACGTTGTTTTTCTCGGCCGGATTCATTGAAGTGGCAAAGAATTCGATCTTGACCTTCAAGGCTTGATTCTGCGGTCTGACAATGTTGTAGACGTAGGTGGCGTTGTAGAACCTAGAGTCCGTGTACGAAACCTGATAGCTTCCGGTAGTTCCACAGCCTGCATCCTTACGCTGGTAGATCGTTTGAGCGATCTGCTCATCCTCTCCCCCAACGATGGCGACCAGAATGGAATGAGGATTGATGCTCACGCCAAATTGGGTGATGGCCGCATTCGTCGGATTCTCTAAAACTCTGACATCGAGAACGCCTTCAAGCGCCGCTAGGTTTGCTTCAATCGCTTCGACATACCCGGTGGCGTTGACAGCATAACTTTCTACCATTCGATTTCTAAGTTCTGCGTCCGTCTCTTCATCTCGACCGACTACGCCAGCGGCAGGATTGTTAATAGTGTCCCATCCGGCAATCGTTGTGACGATCCTATTCACTGCTCCTGCCGCTACTTCTAGCGGCCCGTGTTCAATAGCAGTAAAGGTCGTTGTGACGGTTCCGGTGTCTCCGATTCGCGCACCTGCTGCGGCCGAATGTCTGTACTGGTTGCCGAGAGAGTCTTGGGCGATTGCTCCATAAGGAATAACCGTACCCTTCAAACCGGTCAAAACACAGTTGACCACCGTAGGCTCGGAGATTTTGCGGTCTAAACCGTAAAGCGCCGCCAGTGCATCTAAGAATTTCCCTGTTGCAAGATCAGGATTGACCATGTTCGACAGGAAAAGAATCTCAGAGTTTTTAGCCTCGATTTCGGCCACAATCAGATCAAGGACCTGTCCCATCGGGGAGCTGGGCTCGATGTTCAAAAGCGGATCTGTTGGCGATGTTTGAAACGCCTGCTGGATCCGGGAGCCGAGATCAGAACGAATCTCTTGCGTGCTCGGTAGTTCAACGCCGACAAGTGGATTAAAAATGATTTGAGCCATAATTTTTTAGAACACAAAAGAAACTGTTTCATCCTGCTCGGTCGTGATCGTGATTTCCCCGTGGAGTGTTCTCGTTTCCTCATCGAACTCGGTAATGTCCACAGAATCAACAGATCTCACACCATCGACTCTATTCCCAGCCTCGTGAATCAACTGAGCCAGAACAGATGAATCCAACTTTTTGGCGAGTTGGGCTTCTTTCCATGCAATGCCGTTGGCCTGCTGGAAGTAAGCATCGTTGGTCCACAACCGAATCTCATTAGCCAAGTTCTGAGCTATGGCCAAAGCTCCGGACGTTAAAAGGATGTTCCCTTCTTTCGTCAGCTGAAGATCCCACGACTGAGGATTCAGAAGAGCTGTTTTTGCTGTATGCGGCATGATCTAACTTCCTCGTTTACTGCGGGGCGCCGGTGCTTGAATTTCCACTCTGGACGCCTGTGTGCGTGTGGCTGGTAAGGCTGATGTTCTTAGCGGTTACATCTCCACTGAATGTCGCGTCAGCCCCGCCAGAACCACCGCCGGAAATCGGTCCGTTCAAATTGATCTGAGCAGAGTTAACTGTGAAACTGGTGCTCGCATTAACCTCACACTCCGGAGCATCCATCGTGATCTTTGTCGGAGCTTTAATCTTGATAGTCCCTTCATCTTCCAAATGAATAAAGACTTCCGGAGCTTTTCCCCAGAATCCTCCGATATAGAACGAATCGGACGGATCAAATTTTCGATAAGTTGCAGGAACCTTTGGAGTCGTGCTCCCGTTGATGTTTGAAATATCATGCTTTGCTACAACTGCCAGCCCAATGTCTCCGACCTTAGGATCACAGATAATCGCGGCTTTGCCATGCTGCAAACGAAAATACGGAAGCTTTGGAATAGTAGTAACTTCCAAACCGTCTCCCGAATTGTTTCTTGGCTGGAGAAGTGGCTTGACCGTAACATATCCGGCGCCGGCATCTTCTCCTTTACGTTCCACTGCCGTCACAACAACAGGCAAGGAGGTACTTACCACTTGAGAGATCAGCGAACGAATAAAAAACTCCATCGAGTTCAACGGATTGCTGGAGGCGAAGTTGTCATAGTTCGCACTAAGTT
>OGUC01000745.1_pt1 | contig 16375 bp, 12 predicted proteins | sample 1573701 | NCBI WGS metagenome assembly OGUC01 (sample SAMEA2582017, study PRJEB24529) | metagenome | biome: Human gut stool | place: China | collected 2011
GAAGAATATCGTCTACGGTACTCGCCCAGCTTTTGACTTCACCGTGAAGTACGGCGTGAAGTACAAACCTTTCGTTCAGCATTTCGGCGGCCACAGCGTTCCCCGTATTATGCAGACTATTGAAAGTACCGGCGGCGGCATCACTCGTCCTCTGGTTGAAGCAGCCAAGAAACTCGGTGTTGATATGCACTTAGGCTGCGCTGTCACAGACCTCATTCTCAATGACGAAGGCCGTGTTATCGGTGTCAAGGTTCTTGAACGCCACGATTACCGCAAAGAAAATTCAGGTGTTCCTCAGGTTTACGGCGCCAGAAAAGGCGTTGTCGCAGCAACCGGCGGTTTCTCTCAGAATGTCGCCTTCCGTATGCAGCAGGATCCGACACTCGGACCGAACCTTGAATCCACCAACCATCCCGGCGCCACCGGCGAAGTTCTTCAGAATATGCTGGCCATCGGTGCTCTACCGATCCAGCTCGACCAGATTCAGCTCGGACCTTGGTCTTCTCCTGACGAACGCGGTTTCGGCTTAGTTTCTCAGTTCAACACGATTGCCGGTTTCCCGAAAGGCATCATGGTTGACAAGCGCACCGGCAGACGTTTCGTCAACGAACTCGCTGACCGCAAGGCTCGTTCCGACGCCATCCTTAAGCAGCTCGACGAAAACGGAAAACCCGTTTACCCGATTTGCTTCACCGACAGCGTCGGCGTCAAACAGGCTCAGACACTGAAGAATGGTCTGAAGTACGGCGTCATCAAGAAGTTCGATACGCTGGGAGAACTTGCAGATGCTTACGGTATTCCTAAGGAAGCACTGATCAAGCAAGTTGAAGAATTCAACGCCTACGTCCGTGAAGGCAAAGACAAACAGTTCGACCGTCCGCTCGCTCTCGCTATTGAAATTAAACAGGCTCCTTTCTATGCGGCCCGCGTCTGGCCGAAAGTTTACTACTGCATGGGCGGCGTCGGTATCACGAAGAACGCCGAAGTGCTTAACGTCAGAACGCAAAAACCGATCCCGGGCCTTTACGCAGCCGGTGAAGTTACCGGCGGTACACACGGTGCCAGCCGTCTCGGCGGATGCGCCATCGCTGACGGTCTCGTAACCGGCCGAGTCGCCGGAGACGCCGTCGTCGCCAACACACCTGTCAACCTCGAATAGCCTCACCACGGAAAGGATAACAACATGAAATCGTTCAATCTTCTCGTTCTCGCAGCCGCTTTATTTATCGCTCTTCCGGCCTCTGCTCAGCAAGTAAAGCCCTACCACCAGAACATCAAGGACTGCGCAGCCTGCCACACTAAAGAAAATGCAGTCGGCAGAAAGCAGTTCGTCACACCTGACAACAAAGCCTGCTTAACCTGCCATCAGAGCTATGCAGCCGTTGCTGAAAAAACCAAAAATCTGAAGAACGGCGAGCCCAATCCGCACGCCAGCCATCACTACGGTGAAGGTATCGGCGGCACGGCCAAACTTCAGGGCAACTACGGCTTCGGCAAGATCAAAGAAGGTTCTCGTGACTACAGCATGTACTCGATTGCTACGGCCTATGAATATCCGATCAGCAAGAGAACATTGTTCTACTCCTTCGCCGGTTACGGCCAGGGCAAGAAAGCTGCTTCCTCTATCGAGGAACTCAACAGCTGGACGATCAGTGCAGGTTTGAGCCACAGCTTCTAACCTACGCCTGCAGCATCGAAACTTTTTCATTTAGTAGTTAGCAACACGGCTCATGTTTGGGATTCCAAGCATGAGCCGCTTTTTATTTTTAGACCGCCGCACCGAGGCGGTCCCTCAGAGAGCTGAAGATTAAGGTTCTTTCACAACTTCCGCAAAGAGGTCATAGTCGGAAGAATCCGTGACCTTAACGTCGACAAAGTCTCCGGGCTTCACGTCCGGATTGCCTTCGATGAACACCAAACCGTCGATGTCAGGCGCATCGGCTGAAGATCGAGCTGTTGCAATGCCGTCTTCATCGGGCGCTTCGTCGACTAAGACTTTGATCGTCTTACCGACTTTTTCTCGCAAAAGTTCCTTAGAGATTTCGCTCTGAACTTCCATGAAACGTTCTCTTCTTTCTACGCGAACGCTTTCCGGAAGAGCTCCGGGCAGATCGTTGGCAGCCGCCCCTTCAACCGGAGAGTAAGCAAAACAGCCAACTCGGTTGAGACGAGCTTCTTTGAGGAAGTCCAAAAGATACTGGAATTCTTCTTCGGTTTCTCCCGGGAATCCGGTGATAAAGGTCGAACGAATTGTGATATCCGGACAAATCGCGCGCCAGGCGTTAATGCGTTCCATGTTGTATTCACTGCCCGGACGCTTCATGGCTTTCAGGATTCTCGGATGGGCGTGCTGGAAAGGAACGTCGAGGTACGGAAGGATCTTGCCTTCAGCCATCAAGGGAACGATTTCATCGACAGACGCATACGGGTACATGTAGTGAGGGCGTACCCAAACGCCGAGTTTGCCGAGTTCCTCAAACAAGACCTTAATGTTGGTCTTAACGGCTCGGCCGCCGATGAAATCCAGCTTGTATTTCACATCCTGACCGTAGGCTGCCGTATCCTGTGCAATCACAAGCAGTTCTTTGACGCCGCTCTTGACGAGATTAGAAGCCTCACGGATTACAGAGCCAATCGGACGCGAAACCAACGGGCCCCTCAGCGAAGGAATAATACAGAACGTGCAGTGATGGTTGCAGCCCTCTGCGATCTTGAGGTAGGCGTAATGCTTTGGCGTCAGCAGTACACCGCCTGCAGGCACTAAATCACCGAAAGGCTCATGCGGCCTGAGAAGATTTTCATGCACCAGACGAAGGACCTCTTCGGTTTGCTCAGGGCCTGTGACACCGAGAAGTTTAGGGAAACGCAGTGCAACGAAGTTGCCCTCATCGGTATTTTTACCGCCTAAGCAGCCGGTCACGATGACTTTACCGTTCTCATTCAAGGCCTCTGAAATGGCTTCCAGGGACTCCTGAACTGCGGCATCAATAAAGCCGCAAGTGTTCACAATCACAAGATCAGAGTCTTTATAGGTCGAACTAATGAGGTAGCCTTCGGCTCTGAGTTCGGTAACAATACGCTCGCTGTCGACAAGAGCTTTCGGGCAGCCGAGAGAGACGAATCCCACACGGGGAGGACGTTTAGTCATTTATTTACTTCACAAGAGGTCGTTTAAGGGTTTCGGCAGCGGCTTCGTAGCCGCCGAGGTTGCGGATATGTTTATATCCGAGCTTGCCAAGGATTTGGCTTGCCATTTCAGCCCTGCGGCCTGAACGGCAGTAAAGCTCAATATCGTCGTCAGGCTTTGCGCCTAAGGCCTTAAATTGATCCACAAAGTCCGGCGCGGAGTAATTGGCAACCAAGGCGCCTTCAACCTTGCCCGTCGTCGCAATTTCCGACGGGGTTCGAACATCAACCAAGAAAGTTTTAGCTTGAGCAGCAGTCATCATCAGTCCAAAAAGAACAGCTATCCCTAAGATCTTCTTAATCATAGTTTTTCCTTTCTTTTGCAACGTATTCGCGTACCAGCGTGAGTACATTGCCGTAGTTTTCAGCGTTAGTCCAAAGATTTAAGTCGCCGTGCAAACCGGCCTGCAGCGTAATTTTTTTCCAATAAGGCGCTTCGTGCACGGCAACAACTTCTCCCCACTCAAACATACGGGAGCGGGAAGAGTGTTTGTTGATGTAGAAGGTGTTCTTGAGTCTGATGATTGAACCCAGCAGGCTAAGAATCAAATCCAAGAAACTTGTGAGGGCTGAAGCCGAAGAACGATACTCACAGAAAACTCCGTCCTGATCCAGCCGGTAATAAACCTGGCGATGCGGCTGCATGACAAGCATGAGCCAAATCACAAACGCCGCCACGCCGGGCACGATCAAGAGCGCCCACGGGGAGTCAAAGATAAGACTGCGGGAAAAGCGGCTGATCACGAACAAAATAAAAACGAAGAAAGCGAAAGCCCAAGCACATTTCTTAGCGTCAATTAATTTGAAGCCGGGCTGAATGTAATACCAGCTGATCTCGCCGGATCTTCTTCTCGAACTATCGCTTGCAGATGAATGCGCCATGGCGTCCTGTTACCTTATCTCTTCTATAGCTGTAAAAATGCTCGGGATCGGAGTATGTGTCACGTTCGCAATCGGTGACTTCAGTCACACCGGCCTGCTTTAAAGCTTCCTTGGCAAAGCGGGCTAAATCCAAGTGCCAGACGCCCTCTCCGATCGATTCCAATGCATCGTCGGCTGCGGCTTTAACAGCAGATGCTCGGTAGTAGTCTGCGACGTCGTCCCGCACTTCGAAATGATCTTTGCGGATATGCGGTCCGATCCAAGCGATGATTTCGGCTTCATCACCGATTTCTTTTCTCATGGCTGCGACGGTGTTTTGCAGGACTCCGTCAGCTAAGCCCTTCCATCCGGCGTGAGCGGCTGCAATAACGATTCCTTTTTTGTCGCAAAGCAACACCGGCACACAGTCGGCGGTCATGACAACGCAGGGAATACCGGCGGCAGTCGTAAATTCGGCGTCGGCTTGTTCTTCAGCGTTGTTATCCTCTGCTCGGACGACTCGAGAAGAATGAACCTGGCTGAGCCACTTGGGCTCAGCGCCTAACATATCGGTCACAATTCTGCGATTTCCGCGAACCGAGTACTTATTGTCTCCGACATGATTTCCGAGATTAAGGCCGCAAAAGCCGTCTTTGTCGCCATAGGCGCAGGCAGACATGCCGCCTGAACGAAGCGTAAAGAAAGCTTTGATGTTTTCCGGAGCGTTCCATTCGGGAACGATCACTTCCAATTCCGGTTTACTTTGCATGGACTGCATCCTTATTCTTTCGTGCGTTCGATTTTCCAGTTGGAATCGGCGTCATCATCGTCGTCTCCGAAATCGAAGTCATCCCAAGAGCTGATCTTACCGACGGCTTTCTGATTCTCTGACAACTCATCGTTGTCGATCATGACAACCGGATCTCCGAAGACTTCGGAAGGACGATCCCACGGACCGAAGCCCAATTCATCCATCAAATCCCTAAAATCCTGGGGCGGTTCGGCAAACCATTCCATCGTTTCTTTGGTGGCCGGATGGATCAGCCCCAAACGACTGGCATGCAGTGCCTGTCGATCGAAAGAATTCAGCACGGAACCATCTTCTTTAGGTTTGGGAAGTTTATTGCGGTAGAGGGGATCCCCGATCAGCGGCAGGCCGATGGATTCCATGTGTACTCTAATTTGATGAGTGCGGCCGGTTTTTAATCGGCAGGCAACCCAAGAGAAAGGCTTACCTTTGACTTCTTTCTGATCAATGCAGCGAATATGTGTTGTCGCAGGTTTAGCTCGGCCGCCTTTTCCGATCGTAAAACGCAGCGGATTTCGAGGATCACGTTCAATAGCCGCTTCAATGACTTTATCCGCAGGTGCCTTACCGCGTGTCAACGCCCAGTATTCGCGTTTTACTGTGCGGGCCTGAAGCTGCTGGACCAAATCGAGCATGGCTTTTTCGTTTTTGGCCACAACCATCAAACCGGTGGTGTCGCGGTCCAAACGGTGAACAATACCGGCGCGAGGCAGTGTTCTGAAAATCGGGTTGTAAGCCAGCAGACCGTTTAAGAGCGTGTCGTCCCAATGGCCGGCGGCCGGATGTACAACCAATCCTGCCGGTTTATTGATGACCAAGATGTCGTCATCTTCGTAAACCACATCGATGTCCATCGGTGTGGCGATGAAATCCATATCCTCCAAACGAGGTTTGATTTCGACGGAAACTTCGTCGCCGAAACTCATCTTTTCTTTAGGTTTATCAACGGTCACTCCGTTGACTTTGACCAATCCGTCTTCAATCAGGGTCTTCAGACGAGAGCGGGAAATGTCTTTTAAGGAAGAAGCCAAGACCTTATCGAGGCGCTCTCCGTCAAGATCGAGGGTAACTTCAAAAGTTTCAATTTTTGAAGATTCCTGCAATTCGGTTTCTTCAAAAGCCTCAGTCTGACTATAATCATCTAATTCAATATTCATTTTGACCTTAAGTTCTATGTCTTTTGCCCTGAAAACAATAATCAAGCGGACATTAACGGCCGCCTGTCTGGGTTCCGTTATTTTAGCGACTACATCGTGCAGTATGTTTAAAGGGGTTGAAGACCCGACGGAAGGCTGGACGGCTGACAAACTGTATGTCGAGGCCCGAGACAATCTGAATGAAGGCAACTACGAAACGGCCCGTGACTACTATCAGAAGTTAGAAGCTCGTTATCCTTACGGCCGTTACTCCCAGCAGGCCCAAGTTGAGACTGCTTACTCCTACTTCAAGGAAGGCGAACCTCAGCAGGCCATCGCAGTCTGTGACCGTTTCTTAAGACAGTATCCTGAGCATCCGCTTTCTCCGTATGCACTCTACATTAAGGGCATCGCCACTCTAGACGAAGACGAAGGCTGGATGAGCTACCTGACACGCCAGGACCTTTCCAAGCGTGACGCCCAGGCTGCTCGCGATGCTTTCGATATTTTCAAAGAATTAGTGCTTCGCTTCCCGAACAGCCGCTACGCCCGCGATGCCCGCGAACGTATGCATGAACTCGTCGAAGCTCAGGCTAAGTACGAAATTAATACTGCCAAGTATTACTACGTTCGCGACGCCTACATCGCCGCGATTAACCGCGCAGAAAACGTTCTTCTGAACTTCCAGACTTCTCCACAGGCAGAAGAAGCCTTGATCATCATGCGTGACAGCTACAACAAGCTTGGCATGGATGACAAGGCCGCTGATATTCAGCGAATTCTAGATGCCAATAAGAACCGCGGTTCTTACGATACCTACCTGCGTGCCCAAGAACTTGAAGCCGCACAAGCTGCCGCCGCTCCGCAAGCAGGCGCAGCTTCCAAATAAGCTGTTTTAATGCGAAATAAGAAGTTTTTTGCCGTGACAGGAGCAGCGCTGCTGCTTCTGGCCGGCTGCCGCACTATTCCTCAGAACCCTGAGGAGATGACCTGCGGCGATCTGCAGTACCTGGCCGAGGAATCTATCGATAAACTCGGTCTACCCTTTTTTGCTACTCAGGTTAAATATCCCGGCGACTGGCGCCTTTTTGCCCGTAATCAATGGATTAAAGAAGGCAGCCGTGCCCGCGTCCGTGACAATAAACGCGATTACCTTCAGATGGAAATGCTGGAGATCGGCGGCACGATCATGGAGCAGACGCCCTATCGTGTCCGAATTCCTGTCGCGCAGTGCAAGAACGCCAACAAAGAACGCATGGCGACGCTTGAGTACAAAAATCTGCTCATTGATTCTCCCGAGAAAATCTCCCGCACAGAGGCAGTGAACTTCAAAGGCAAAGAATCCGTGGACTATCTTGCTCGCCTCATCTGCGGTTTCCAGCCGATCCCGGCTTTAGACAAAACGCAAGTCATGGCGCAGAAGTGGAAGAACTGCACGCCTGACTCAGCGAGCTAACCTTTAAGCTGGTGATTTGCATCTGTCGGAATATTTGCCTATTCCGCCTCTGCCGCAAGCGATGTAGTATCTGTCTTTTCAGTCCATCAGCTTCAGCAGATCATGTCTCTTGTATCCGTTATCGGCGCCGGCTCTCTGGCCAACGGTTTTGCGAACGTTCTTCATGAATTTTTGCCTGAGTTCAAACTCCATTCCGTTTTAGGAAGAAGCCAAGAGAAAGCCGAAGTCTTCGCTTCTAAGTACAGTTGTCAGGCAGTATTTAACATTGACGATTTTCTGAAAGAAGCCGCGCCGGTTGTCGTTGAACTTGCCGGCGGAGCAGCGCTCAAGGACTACGCTCTACCGATTCTCAAGTCCGGAAGAACTTTGATTTGCCTCTCCAGCGGCGCATTTGCCGACGAGGATTTCAAACAGCAAGCGATTCTCACCGCATCTGAAAACAACGGCAGGATCTGTATCGTTAACGGGGCCATCGGCGGTCTGGATTTCCTGCAAACCTGCGCACTGCAACGCGGATCAGCCGAAGTCATTATTGAGACAACCAAATCGCCAAAATCTTTGCTCGGCGCCCCTGGCTTAGACGGTAGAACTTTGGACTTAACCAAGAGGACTGTGGTTTTTGAAGGCGGAGTTCAGGAAGCAATCAAAGGATTTCCCAAGAACATCAATGTCGGCGTTATTGCTTCACTGGCTTCCCAAAAACCTCAGACAAAAGTCCGAATCGTTGCAGATCCCGCTGCCAATAGCAATACGCACCAGATTACTTATCGCTCAGCGCTGGCGGATGCCGTGATGGAGTTTTCTGGCAAGCCCGATCCGGCAAATCCGAAGTCCAGTACGACAGCGGCGCTCAGCGCAGCAGCTTGCCTAAAGAACCTCTACAGCCCCATTACCTTCTGGTAACCACAGTTAAGAAAACAGAGGCTGTCTCTCTTGACGCCTCCGTTTCCAAACTAACTTTTTCAGGACCGTACTTAGCCTCTCGGCTCCTGGCATCTTTCCAGGAAATTCATTGCCGTATCAAAAACCTTGGTACGGGCGAAGTCCGGCAGACTCTTCCAAATCTTCGTCCCGTATCCCTTGGATAACAAACGGTTATCGCAGAGAATCAACAGCCCTTCATCTTTCTCATCACGAATCAGTCGGCCGGCGCCCTGCTTGAGCAGCATGATCGCTTCGGGAATCGAAATCTCGTTAAACGAACTCTTGCCTTCGGCCTCAAGTTCTTTTGAACGTCCTTCAAATACCGGATCATCGGGCGGCGGGAAAGGAATCTTATCGATCACGACGAGAGACAAAGCATCGCCTTTGATATCCACGCCTTCCCAGAAACTCATAGAACCGACCAGAACGGAGTTTTCTTCGCTTCTGAAACGGCGCAGCAGCTCTTGTTTGGACTGTTCGTTCTGAACAAGGATGTTCATTGAAACGCCTTCCGTCTCGGCAAAGTAACGCAGCGCCTCGGAAATCACTTCCATTGCGCGAAGCGTAGTACACAGCACAAAAGCTCGGCCTTTATTCTTCTTGATGAAGGGCCAAATCCGTTTGGCGACTTCGTCAGAAAAATTCGGCGCACTCGGAATCGGTAAGTCCTCGGTAATGTAAAGCATGCCTTGGGCCTTAAAGTCAAAGGGACTCTCCCATGACTTGGTTTCAGCATCCTCCAAGCCGACTTGGTCGACAAAATGCTTGAAGTCGCCGTTGGCAGCCAATGTCGCAGAGGTCAAAACCCACGGCTTACCCTGAACCTCGCGAGCGCTTTTGAGCATCTCTGCGTATGAGAGCGGCGTGGTATTAAAGAAGATGTTCTTAGGTTTGACCGTAAACCAATCTAGGAGCGGTCCTTTCATGGAACGCGAAACGGCTTTCCCGTTGAATACATCACACCAGTACTCGATCAAATCAAGCGCCTCGGTGCACCGCTCATCGAGCTTCGTCATCTCCGGAGATGCCTCTTTGTGCACATGAACCGCGTTGCTGAGTTTCTCAACCGCATTTAACAGCTTCTTGAACGGCTCAACCAACAGATGTTTATCCTTGAACTTGGCGACCGCAAGCTGTTTGTCTTTGCTGTTCAGGATATTGTGTGTTGTGCTGATTAAATCGTCACAGGCGTTTGAAATGGTTTTGTAGATGCCGTTCCAATCAATCTGTTTATTGACACCGTATCCCTGAGAGACTGCATCCGCAGCCAAATTTCTGACATCGTAAAGATTCAGCGTCTGAGAAAAGAAGTTCGTCGCGATATTGGTCAGCTGGTGTGCCTCGTCTAGCACCACCAAGTCAAATTCCGGCAAAAAGTCCGTGATTTGATTGTCTTTGAGCGAAATATCCGCCAAAAACAGATGATGGTTGATCACCAAAAGCTGAGCTTCTTTTGCCTTTTCGCGAGCCTGCATCACAAAGCAGTCGTTGTAATGATCGCAGTTGGCACCGAGACAGTTTTCTCCCGTGCTCGTCACTTCAGGCCAAATGCCGGAATTCTCAGGAACATCAGTAATATCACCGCGCTCGCCGGTCACAGACTGTCCCGCAAACTTTTTGATGCGATGAAGATGAACCACTTCTTCACGAGATTTAGCGACGTAGGAATCCTCTTGCAAGGCATGCTCGAGGCGCTGCTTGCAGATATAGTTGGAGCGGCCTTTAAGGAGCGCCACGCGACAGCCCATTCCCAGCGCTTTTAAAAGCGCCGGAATGTCTTTCGTAAATAGCTGATCTTGAAGCGTCTTGCCAGCGGTTGAAATCAGTACTTTCTGATCTTTCAGAAGCGCAGGAACAAGATAAGCAAACGTCTTTCCGGTGCCGGTTCCAGCCTCGGCAACCAGTGATTTGCCCTGCTCCAATGCTTCCGCTACCGAGGTCGCAAATTCAATCTGCGAGGGTCTCGGCGTATAGTTCGCGGTAACTTTGGAGAGAGGTCCGTCCTTGGCAAAAACGTCGGCAACTTCTTTTACGAATTCTGATGGCATTTCGGTTCCTTATTTAGGAACACAATCCTATCAGATCAATGAGTTCCGATCCTTTTTGGATTGTTACAGGCGCGGTACTAAATCACCCGTGACGCTATTCTTTTTCTGTTCTTCGCGAAGCTTGACCTGACGCTCGTACTCAGCCGCTTTTTCTGCGCGCTTCTTGATGTTTTCAGCGCGTTTCTTCTCTGCAGCAGCTCTGCGTTCGGCACGGGCTTGAATACGCTCTTCCGGCGTCATGGAAGGAGCTTCGGGAACCTTACGCTCCTGCTCGGCTACGCGTTCTTCACGTTCTTGCTGTTTTTTCGCATAAGCTTCGGCATTCGCCTTTTCTTCTTCCGGTGTCAGAACACGGTCAGCGGCATGGCCTTCGCCCGGTTTACGAGGCGTGACATCTCGTGTCTTGGGAGGAACTTTAGCAACGCGAGCGGGCTGAGCATCCATCTTGGCGTTTTTGGCGGCTTGCTTGGCCTCTGCAGCTTTGCGGTCTTTCACCGCCTGCTCGGAGCGTTCCTTCCTCAGGAAGTCTCTGGCTACGAGCCAAACGCGGCGAGCTTCATTGATGTGCTCGGTGCGTTCTGACTTGGCTTTGTCCAAGCAATAGGTCACAAAAAAGTTGCGGTAGCATTGAGCTGTTTCTTCTTTGTACCAGTTCTCCCAGGCTCTCTTTTCATTGTCGTAAGCCGCAATCACTTCTCTGGCGCGAGCCGCGGTCGTAATGGAGTGCGGATCGTACCTCTTGGCAAAAGGTTCGGTCGACGGCGGCTCCACGGCACATGCGTTAAAGCTGAGCAAGCCTAGAGTGAGAAGAATAAGCGGGATTCGCATCCGATAAGCTCCTGAATGGTGTGCGGCCAAAGCGAAAAAATAAGACCTGAGATTTGTTATTCCCAGGTCTTATTATTCTAACTAAAAGTTAATCCCTTCTTTATTTACCGCCAAGGCTGCCTCTTTGATAGCCTCGCTAAAAGTGGGATGAGGATCGCAGATCAGTGCCATGTCCTCTGCCGTTGCGCCGAAAGACAAAGCGTCACAGCCCTGCGCGATCAGCTCGCCGGCCTGCGGACCGATGATGTGCATACCTAAAACCATATCGGTCTCCGCATCTGCCAGCATCTTCACAAAGCCCTGCGTTTCACCGACGGCTCGCGCCCGACCGTTTGCCATGAACGGGAAGACGCCGACCTTATAGGCCCTTCCGGCGTTCTTCAATTCCTCTTCGGTCTTGCCGACCCAGGCAATTTCCGGTTCGGTGTAAATCACGGAAGGCACACGTTCAATGTGCGTTATCGCTTTGCGTCCTGCAATTCTTTCTGCAACCGCCACACCTTCTTCTTCAGCCTTATGCGCAAGCATCGGCCCTTTGACGAGGTCACCGATCGCCCACACCCGAGGAAGGTTCGTGCGGTTTTCTGCATCAACTTCAACAAAACCTCTTTCGTCGAGCTTAAGACCGACGACTGGCGCATCCAAGGCTGCTGTGAACGGAACGCGGCCGATAGAAATGATCAGGCGGTCAACCCACATTTCACTGTTTTTTCCGTCCTTATCTTTATATTGGACAATGACACGGTCACCGTCATTTTTGATGCTGTCGATGTGAACGCCGAATTCCATATCGACGCCCTGCTGCTTAAAGGCCTTCAGGGCTTCTCTGCTCACTGCAGAATCTGCAAAAGGCAGAAACGTAGGCATGGCTTCAAGAATTCGGACATCGGCACCGAGGCGTTTCCAGACACTGCCGAGTTCGAGGCCGATCACGCCGGCGCCGATAATGCCTAAGGTGGAAGGAACGCTCTTTAAATTCAGTGCGCCTTCGTTGGAGAGAATACGTTCTTCGTCAAAGGGAACGCCCGGGAACTGTCTGGGTCTGCTGCCCGTGGCAAGCACCACATTCTTAGCAAACACGCGTGTTTCGTCTTTGCCTTCCACACCGATCAAATAGCCGTCTTCGTCGGAAGTCACAAAGAATCCGCGACCGCTTAAGAATGTGATTTTGTTCTTGCGGAAAAGATAAAGAATTCCGTCATTGGTCTGTCGAACGATCTTAGCCTTGCGGGCAATCATCTTCGGGACATCAATTGAAGGTTCTTCGACGTGAATGCCATGCTCGGAAGCTTTGTCTCTGATCTCTTCGAACAGGCAGCTGCTCGCAAGAAGAGCCTTAGAGGGAATGCAGCCGACATTAGTGCAGGTACCTCCGGGTGCAGGTTTGCCGTCGCTGACCCAATCATCAATGCAGCATACCGACAGGCCGAGCTGTGCTGCTCTGATCGCAGAAACATATCCTCCGGGACCGGCGCCGATGACGACGACGTCAAAAGTCTGAATATCATCTTTCATGACCGCTCCTTAAAGATCTAAGAGTAAACGAGCCGGATCTTCGAGGGCTTCTTTCATCGCCACGAGTGCCAAAACGGCTTCACGTCCGTCAATAATTCGATGGTCGTAGCTCATCGCAAAGTAGTTCATCGGACGAATAACGACTTCTCCGTTTTCTGCCACGGGACGAGGTTTCGTAGCATGGATGCCGAGAATTGCAGACTGAGGCGGGTTGATGATCGGCGTAGAGAACAAGGATCCGAACACACCGCCGTTGGAAATCGTGAATGTGCCGCCGGTCAGCTCTTCAAGCGTCAACTTGCCGTCTTTGGCGCGCTTCGCAAAGTCAGCAATCTTGAGTTCGATCTCTGCAAAGGTCATTTGATCCGCATCTCTTAAGACCGGCACGACCAAACCGCGGGGAGAGCCGACTGCAATACCGATGTCCATATAGCCGTGATAAATGATGTCATGGCCGTCGACAGAGGCGTTGATGATCGGATACTGCTTCAAAGCGTGAACAGCAGCTTTCACGAAGAAGCTCATAAAACCGAGTTTTACGCCGTACTTCTTCTCGAAGCTCTCTTTGTACTTCGCTCTCAAAGCCATTACCGGCGCTAAGTTCACCTCATTGAAAGTGGTCAGGATGGCACAGTTGGACTGAGACTCAACGAGGCGTTCGGCAACTCTGGCGCGGAGGCGAGACATCGGCACTCTCTGTTCGGGTCTTCCGTCAAGTGATGCTGCCGGATCGGCTGGTTTGGCGGGAGCGGCCTTCGGCGCGGCCTGCTGAGCCGGAGCTGAAGCGACTGCTGAGGGTGCCACAGGCTGAGCGCTCTTCAAAGCGGCGATGACATCAGGTTTCGTGATACGGCCGCCGACGCCGGTTCCGGCCACTTGAGACGCAGACAATCCGCTGTTGGCCATAAGCTTTTCTGCGGCAGGCATCATAAAGGGAGCGGAAACCGCCGGAGCTGCAGGTGCGGGAGCCGGCGCAGATGCTGCGGCGGGCGTCGAAATAATGACTTCTTCAGCAACGGCAGCTTTCGGTGCTTCCGGCTGAGCCGCTGCCATCCCTTCGGTATCGATCGTTGCGATCAGCTGATCACTCAGAACGGCAGCTCCGTCCGGCTGCTCAATGCTTGCCAGCACACCGTCAGCCGGCGCCGGGATTTCCAACACAATCTTGTCGGTCTCAATTTCAATAAGGATTTCATCGGTTTTAACCGGCTCGCCGACTTTCTTTTTCCATTCAATCAAACTGGCTTCCGAAACAGACTCGGACAGCTCGGGTACTTTGACTTCAACAATAGACATTTCTTTTTTCTCCGAATTCTTTACAAAGCAACGCTTGAACTATTTCGTCTGGATAAAGCCCTTGAGGCGTCCGAAAGCGTTTTCCACCAATTCTTTGAGCTGCTCGGCATGTTTGCTGGCATAACCGACGGCAGGCGAAGAGGAAGCCGGACGTCCTGCGTAACTCAGTCTTGCGCCGGAAGGCATTTCTTCAAGCAAATGGTGCTGCACATAGAACCAGGCGCCCTGATTCTGAGGTTCGTCCTGAACCCAAACCACTTCGGAAGCGAAGGAGTAACCGGAAGTCTCTTCACGGAAGCTCTTATGCGGGAACGGATAGAGCTGTTCAAGGCGAACAATGACAACGTCATCGATTTCATGCTCTTTGCGGTATTTCACGAGGTCGTAATAGACCTTGCCGGTGCAGACCAGAATTCTTCTGACCTTATCGGCATCGAGCTCTTCAATTTCACCGATGACGGTTTCAAATTTACCTTCGGAGAGTTCTTCCAAATCAGAACTTGCCATCTTGTTGCGCAGCAGGCTCTTCGGAGAGAAGACGATTAAAGGTTTGCGGATATTGCCGACCATCTGACGGCGCAGCAGATGGAAAATCTGAGCAGCAGTAGTCGGCTGGCAAATCAGCATATTGGTATCTGCTGCAAGCTGCAGATAGCGTTCGACGCGAGCCGAAGAATGTTCAGGCCCCTGACCTTCGTAGCCGTGCGGCAGCAGCATCGTCAAGCCGCTCTTGCGGCCCCACTTAGCTTCACCGGAGCTGATGAACTGGTCAATCACGACCTGAGCGCCGTTAGCAAAATCGCCGAACTGAGCTTCCCAAATCGTCAGACACTTCGGAGAAGAGCTGGCGTAGCCGTATTCAAATGCCAAAACAGACTCTTCAGACAGGACGGAGTCAATTACTGTGAACTGAGCCTGATGCTCACCCAAATGCTCCAAAGGAATCCAAATGCCGGAATCCCAGCGGTCACGGTTTTGGTCATGCCAAACCGCATGACGATGACTGAAGGTTCCGCGGCCGGAGTCTTCACCGGAAATTCGAACGGAGTATCCGCCCGTCAGCAGTGTGGCAAAAGCCAGATGCTCGGCCAGCCCCCAATCCACACGGATTTCTTCCTGCATCATCAGACGACGGTCGGCAATGACCTTCTGAAGGAGCGGATGGAGTTTGAAGTTTTCCGGAACGGTCGTAATGACGTCGGTAAGACGCTTCAATTCGTCCAAAGGAACAGAGGTCTTGACATCGTCTGTCCAGCTTCCGTTGTAGCGGGACCAATCAACGGCGTAAGGATTCTTGCCCTCAATCAAAGCCGTCTGTCTGGGCGGAATGCCGCTTTCGAGACTGCGGCGATAGGCGGCAACCATTTCCTTGGCTTCTTCGGGGCTTACAACGCCCTGGAGTGCCAGCTTGTCGGCATAAACCTGACGAGTACCCGGATGAACATTGATCTTCTTGTACATCAGCGGCTGCGTCAGTCCCGGAGTGTCCTGTTCGTTGTGGCCTAAACGGCGGAAGCAGACGATATCGACAACTACATCGCGGCTGAAGCTCTTGCGGAACTCCATGGCTAAACGAGTGGCAAACACGACGGCTTCTGGGTCATCGCCGTTGACGTGCAAAACCGGCGCTTCAATGAGTTTGGCGGGGTCCGTACAATAAGTCATCGAGCCCTTATCGCGTGGGTCGGAAGTCGTAAAGCCGATCTGATTGTTGATCACGATGTGCATCGTGCCGCCGGTACCGTAACCGCGGGTATCAGCCAGGTTTAGGGTCTCCATGACGACACCTTGTCCGGCGAACGCTGCGTCGCCGTGAACAAGAACGCCCATGACGCGACGGCCCTTCGGATCGTGACGACGGTCCTGACGGGCGCGAACGCTCCCGACCGCAACCGGGTCAACGATTTCAAGATGAGAAGGATTAAAGGCTAAGGCCAGATGAATCGGTCCCGAGGCTGTGACGACGTCGCTAGAGAAACCGTTGTGGTATTTCACGTCGCCGGCCGGCAGGTCTTTACTCTTGTAGTGGCCTTCAAACTCAGCAAACAATTCGCTCGGAGCTTTACCAAGTGTATTGACGAGCACATTGAGACGTCCGCGGTGCGCCATACCGATGACCATTTCTTCCAGGCCTTGAGCGGCACCCGTTTCTACGATCTCGTCCATGGCGACAATGAAGCTTTCTCCGCCTTCGAGCGAGAAGCGTTTCTGACCGACATATTTAGTATGGAGATAACGCTCCAAACCTTCTGCAGCCGTCAATTCTTCAAGAATGCGTTTCTTTGACTTCGCATCCATGCTCGGGGTTGAGCGGCAA
>OGUC01000787.1_pt1 | contig 15492 bp, 10 predicted proteins | sample 1573701 | NCBI WGS metagenome assembly OGUC01 (sample SAMEA2582017, study PRJEB24529) | metagenome | biome: Human gut stool | place: China | collected 2011
CCGCACAGCGGGTGATAAATCCGTCCTGCTCCATCCCCTGCAGCATTGCCGTCACGCTTGAGCGGCGGATATTGAACCACTGCTCAATATCGCGCTGGTATACATCCCGCCCGCTGCGGTTGCCGCGGACGATGTCGCCCAACACCATGCCCCGCACGCCGGAAAGATCCGGGTTGACGCCGGAAATGCGGGCATCGAGCGCCCTGCGTATGACCCGCGAGGTCTGGTTCAGCAGCGCGCCGAAGTGAACATTGGCACAGCAGCCGCATTCATTTTGCGATTCATCGCACATTTCTTCCCTCCTGTTCTGATTTTCGGGCAAAATCAGTTAGATTTCTAATTGTTCGTAACCTAACTGTTCGTTTGCGTACTTTACAAGTATAGCACAGGTTTGGGGAATGTCAAGAGGGATTTTCAGCTTGTGCCTGCGTTGTTTTCCGGTTCCACCCCCAGATACGGCAGCGCCTTTTTCAGCACCTCGGCACAGACCGGGCCGGAGAGTGCGCCGCCGCTGGTGGTCCAGCTGTGGGGTTCGTCCAGACAGATCAGCACCGCAATTTTGGGGTCGTCTATGGGCGCTACCGACACAAAGCTGGCGATGCGCGCCCCCTCGTTGGCGCTGTCCAGCTTCTGGCTGGTGCCGCTTTTGCCGCCGACACGGTAGCCCGCCACAGCCGCCTGCTTGCCGGTGCCGCTGGTCACGACGCCCTCCATCAGGCGGCACATCGTGGCCGAGGTTTCCTCGCTGATGACCTGCCGCTTGACCACAGGCTCTATCTCCTTTATGACTTGCCCGTCCGGCGCCGTGATCCTGCTGACGAGATACGGCTGCATCAGCTTCCCGCCGTTGACCACCGCGCAGACAGCCGTAAGCATCTGCAGGTAGCTCACCTTGCTGCTCTGCCCGAAGGAGCAGCTTGCCAGCTCCACCGGGCCCATCCGGTCGGCGGTGTAGTACTCGCTGCGGCGTATCTCGCCCGGCAGGTCGATGCCGGTCGGCACCCGCAGTCCAAATGCCGCGAAATAGTCACAGAAGCGCTCCTTGCCAAGCCTAGCACCGATCTGGATAAAGCAGGGGTTGCAGCTGACGGCCAGCCCTCTGGCAAAGGTCTCGCTGCCGTGGATATGGCCGTTGGCGCAGCGGAACCGTGTGCCCGCCACCGTGATCCTGCCCGCGCAGGTGAAATAATCCGTGGCCTTGCAGGCACCGCTGTCCAGCGCCGCCGCAGCCGTGATAAGCTTGAACACACTGCCCGGCTCGTACAGGTCGCTGATGGCCTTGTTGCGCCACTGCGCCTGCTGCGCCCGCTGCAGGGCGGCGCTGCGTTCCTCGCCCTGCAGGGCGTTCACCGTGTCGCGGGCTTCCTTGTTTATAAGGCTGCGCGGCGCGTTGGGGTCGTAGTCCGGCTGGCAGGACATTGCCAGCACCGCGCCGGTGTGTACATCCATAACGATGCCGACACCCCGCTCGGCAACATGATGCTCGGCGACGGCGGCGGACAGCGCACTTTCCAGCCAGTGCTGGATCTGGGCGTCGATCGTCAGGGTCAGCGTATTGCCGGGCACCGCATCCACAAGGGTCTGGTAGTGGGTGGGCATGTCGTAGCCCCATGCGTTTTTGGCGGTCAGGATGCGCCCGTTCTCCCCTGTCAGTTCGTCATTGTAGCGCAGCTCCAGCCCCCACAGCCCCGCATTGTCCACATCGGTAAAGCCGAGGATGCCGCCCATAAAATTCCCCTGCGGGTAGACGCGCTTGGTGTCCTGCCGGATCTGAACACCCTGCACACTGTTGTCGCGGCACCAGTCCCGGACCGCATCGGCCATCGCCTTGTCCACGCGGCGGCGCAGCAGGCAATCGTTGGAGGTCCGCTGGCTGAATTTTGCCAGTGTCTCGGCGTAGTCCAGCTCCAGAATCTCGCTCAGCGCCCTTGCGGCAGGCTCCACAGCTTCATCCGCCATCTCCCGCGGGGCGGCGCGGATCGTCCAGCAGGTCTCGCTGGCCGCAAGCAGCGTGCCGTCTGCAGCATAGATCTCTCCGCGCGCGGCAGGCAGCGTGGCTCCGCGCAGCTGCTGGTCCGCGGCGCGCAGCGCATAGCCGCCGGGGTCGCGCAGCATCAAAACAAAAAGCCGCACCGCCAGCCCGCCCAGACACCCGACCGCCAGCACCGCCGCCAACAGCCGCGTGCGCAGGCGCATTTTTGTGTTCAGCTGCGGTGTGATATGACGCATAGCACCAGCCCCCCTTCCCCATACGATAAGCGTATGAGGACCCGACTGGCAAAATGCCGAATAATCGCGGAGAAGTTCTCCATATTGACGATTGACCTTTTAGACAAAAAAGAGGTATACTGTTAATACTTAATTGTTACATTTAATTGTCAAAGTACGGAGCATTATTATAAGGAGGCAATCCCTATGGCTAGATTTACTTTACCCCGCGACCTTTACCACGGCCCCAATGCACTGGAGGCATTGAAGACCCTGCCCGGCAAGCGCGCCATGATCTGCGTTGGCGGCGGCTCCATGAAGCGTTTCGGCTTCCTGGACCGTGCCGTGGCTTACCTGAAGGAAGCCGGCATGGAAGTGGAGCTGTTTGAGGGCATCGAGCCCGATCCCTCCGTCACCACCGTCATGAAGGGTGCCGAGGCAATGCTGAAGTTTGAGCCCGACTGGATCATCGCCATGGGCGGCGGTTCTCCCATCGACGCGGCCAAGGCTATGTGGATCAAGTACGAGTACCCCGAGATCACCTTTGAGGAGATGTGCAAGGTGTTCGGCATTCCGCCGCTGCGCCGCAAGGCACACTTCTGCGCCATCTCCTCCACCTCCGGCACTGCGACCGAGGTGACGGCCTTCTCGATCATCACCGACTATGACAAGGGCATCAAGTATCCCATCGCGGACTTTGAGATCACCCCCGATGTCGCCATCGTTGACCCCGAGCTGGCCCACACCATGCCCAAAAAGCTGGTCGCCCACACCGGTATGGACGCCATGACCCATGCGATTGAGGCGTATGTCTCCACCGCTAACTGCGACTTTACCGACCCGCTGGCCCTGCATGCCATTGAGATGATTCAGGCGGATCTCGTTGGCAGCTACAACGGCGATATGGAAAAGCGCGATGCCATGCACAACGCACAGTGTCTGGCCGGCATGGCCTTCTCGAACGCTTTGCTGGGCATCGTCCACAGCATGGCCCACAAGACCGGCGCCGCCTTTGCTGATTACGGCGCTCACATCATCCACGGTGCTGCCAATGCCATGTACCTGCCCAAGGTCATCGCCTTCAACGCCAAGGACCCCACCGCCAAGGCACGCGACGGTGTCCTCGCCGTCAAGATGCATCGGGGCGGCAGCAATGACGATGAGAAGGTCGCGCTGCTGATCAAATACCTGCGCGGCATGAATGACGACCTGAACATTCCGCACTGCATCGGCCACTACGGCCCCGACTCCTACCCCTGCGAGCAGGGCTTTGTCCCGGAGAATGTCTTCCTTGAGAGACTGCCCGAGATTGCCAAGAACGCCATCGCAGACGCCTGCACCGGCTCCAACCCGCGCCAGCCGAGCCAGGAGGAGATGGAAAAGCTGCTGAAGTGCTGCTACTACGACACCGAGGTCGATTTCTGATCATAACAAGCCCGCAGCTGCTTTTCTGCGCTGCGTAACCCCTGCCCCGGCCGCATAAAGCGGCCGGGGTTTTTGTGCGCCGCAAAAGTGGGCAATATACTTGCGATTTGATTTTTTGCGATTTTGCCTGCAAACGCTGTCACCGCAAGCTTTCCCGCGCATTTTTGCCGCACGGCCCACCCATTGATTTCGCATACATTTTGCTGTATACTATCCATGTAAAGCCTATGCAAAACGCATGTAAAAAGGAGCAATACCATGGCAGTCACCGCAAAACCGCAGGCACCCATGTTTACCAAACGGGCGCTGTTTACACTGATCTGGCCCCTTCTGCTGGAGCAGACCCTCAGCGTCACGATGGGTATGGCCGACACCCTGATGGTTGCCGGCGTGGGCGAGGCCGCTGTCTCGAGTGTTTCGCTGGTCGACAGCCTGAACGTTCTGATCATTCAGATCCTGTCTGCACTGGCCACCGGCGGCGCAGTCATTGCCAGCCAGTATCTGGGCCGCAAGGATACCGAAAACGCCGGGCGCAGCGCGGCCCAGCTGTACAGCGTGCTTGGCCTCTCGACTGTGGCGGTGGGCATCCTCTGTATGCTGCTTTCCCGCCCGATCCTGCGCGGCGTTTTCGGCAGCATTGATGAGGATGTCATGCGGTTTGCCCAGCAGTATTTCCTTATCAGCGCCGTGTCCTACCCTTTCATCGGCCTGTACAACGGCGGCGCGGCTCTTTTCCGCGCACAGGGCAACAGCCGCATCAGCATGCTGGCCAGCCTTGTCATGAATGTCATCAACATTGCAGGCAACGCACTGCTGATCTACGGCTTCGGCATGGGGGTCATCGGCGCAGCACTGGCCACCCTGATCGGCCGCGTCTTTGCCGCCGTGTTTATCCTGTGGCAGAACCAGAAGTTCTGCAACCCGCTGCGGGTCCAAAGCCTTGCCGACCTGCGGCCGCGGCGCGCCCCCATCATGCAGATCCTCTCCATCGGCATCCCGTCCGGCCTTGAAAACGGCATGTTCCAGATCGGCAAGCTCTGCGTCAGCAGCCTGACCTCCACGCTGGGCACCTCGGCCATCGCGGCCAACGCCGTTGCCAACACGCTTTCAACGCTGGCAAATATTCCCGGCAACACAATGAGCCTTGCCATGATCCCCGTTGTCGGCCAATGTCTGGGCGCAGGCGAGAAAAAGCAGGCCAAACGGTATGTGTTTCTGCTGATGAGCATTGCCATGGTCGGTCTGGCCGCTGCCAATGCCGCACTGTTCTTCCTGATCCCTTTGCTCGTGGTCTGGTTCAACCTCTCGGCGGAGGCCTCCGCCCTCTGCACCATGGTCGTGCGCATGTTCAACATTGCCAGCGTCTTTCTATGGGCCTGCAGCTTTACGCTGCCCAACGCCCTGCGCACCGGCGGCGATGCCAAATTTACCATGACGGTCAGCATCATAAGCATGTGGCTGTTCCGCGTTATTCTGAGCTATGTCTTTGTGCTGCAGTTCCATCTGGGGCTGGCCGGCGTCTGGCTGGGCATGTTCATCGATTGGCTCTGCCGCGACATCTGCTTTATCGCCCGCTTTATCAGCGGCAAGTGGATGGAGCATAAGGTCATATAAAAAGCAAGCCTCCCCCGCCCGTGGTATGCGCAGTGCATACTACGGGCGGGGGAGGCTTTTTATGGGTCAGCTTTTTCGTGCGGTCACTCGACCATATACTCAAAGTCGATACGGCCCAGCGCCACATCGGCGGCGGCCACCTGAATCTTCATCGAGGAGCCGAGCATCCAGCTCTTGCCGGTCAGCGGGTCGAGCATGCTCACCCCGTCAATGACCTGCGGCTCGCCCTTGCAGAGCTGCGCGGCGGGCACAAAGCCCTCGACCGTATTCTCCAGCTCGACAAAGACGCCGCGCGGCGTGATGCCTGCGACCGTGCCGGTATAGACCTCGCCCAGATGGTTGTGCATGTACTCGGCCTTATACAGGTCCTCGACATCGCGCTCGATGCGGACGGCTGCAACCTCCTGCTTGCTGGACTTCTCGCTGGCCTGCTGGGCAAACTCGTTGAACTCCTTCTGCAGCTGGCTGGCGGACGCACCGAGCAGCATCTCGCTCAAAATGCGGTGAATAGCAAGGTCGGGATAGCGGCGGATGGGGCTGGTAAAGTGGGCATAATCTGCCAGCACCAGACCGTAGTGACCAAGGGGCTGCGGTGCGTAGCGGGCCTTCTGCATACTGCGCAGGATGCCGGTATGGACCGGGATCTGGATGGGCTGGTCGCGGGTCTCATCGAGCAGGGCGGCCAGCTCCAGCTGTGTCGGAATGGGGTTCTTGAACTTGGCGTTCAGCCCGCAGGCCAGCAGCGTGGCGGACAGCTTTTCCATCTTCTCGGCATCCGGAGCCTCATGCACACGGTAGAGGAAGGGCACCTTGTTGGTGCGGCCCGCGTTGGCGGCGCACTGGTTGGCCAGCAGCATGAACTCCTCGATCATGCACTCGGAGGTGCCGCGGTCGCGCTTGACGATGTCCACGCAGCGGCCGTTCTCGTCCATGACGAGCTTTGCCTCGTTGGACTCAATGTCCATGCCGCCGCGGGCCTTGCGCAGCACAAGGCGCTTGCGGTACAGCTCGTCCATGGCGGGCAGCTGATCCAGCACGGCGGCGTACTTGGTCTGCAAGTCGATCAGGTCTGCACCCTCTTCCGGCTCAAGCAGGGCGTTGATTTCTTTATACACACCTTTGACGCGGCTGCAAATCACACTCTTGACGAACTTGTAGCTGCGGATCTCGCCGTTCTCGTCCAGACGCATCAGGCAGGAGAACGCCAGACGATCCTCGCCCTCATTCAAGGAGCAGATGCCGTTGGACAGCTGGGTCGGCAGCATCGGAATGACCTTGTCGGCGTAGTAGATGCTGGTCGCACGCTCATAGGCCTCCTCATCCAGCGCAGAGCCGGGGCGGACATAGTGGCTGACATCCGCGATGTGAACACCCAGCTCATAGCCGTCCTCAAGCTTCTGCAGGCTGATGGCATCATCAATATCCTTCGTCTCGGCAGAGTCGATCGTAAAGATGGGAATACCGCGCAGATCCAGACGCTTGGCAGCCTCGGTCGGGTCGATGACGGCGTTATCGTATGCATGCGCCTCCTCCAGCACCTCCGGCGGGAATTCCTGCCGGACATTGCGGCCGTAGAGGATTGCCTTGGCACACTCGGAGGCGTAGTCGGAGGAGCCGAACTTTTCGACCACGGCGGCGCGGTGGTCGCTGTGGCGGTTGCCGCGGTAGGTGATGAGGAAACCGACCTTATCCCCCAGATGTACGCCCTCGCTCCCCTGCTTGGCCAGCAGGAACTTCACATCACGGCAGCCGTCCGGCTCGACCGCCATGCGGCCGTCCTCGGACAGGCAGACCGTACCCGCAAAGCGGTTGTTGGGGACAGTGACCTCCACGACCTCACCCTCAGAGGAGCCCTCCACGCGGGGATGATCGAACAGCTTGACATTGATCTTGTCGTTGGGCATCGCGCCGTGCAGGGCGCGCCCCGGGATAAAGATGTCGCCCTCGCCGTCATCGCGGCTGGCAAAGCCGAAGCGGGCTGCCAGCTTGACCAGTGTGCAGGGAATGGCCGCCGGGGCGTTTGTGTTCTCATAGGTGGCAAAGCCCGGCACATAGGTGCCGTTGCGCATCGACAGCTCGCCGGTGGCGACCATAGCCGATACGCTGGTGCGCAGGCGGGAATTGTCCACCTGCAGGTTATTCTGCAGCTCACGCAGCGTCATGGGGCGGCGCTTGACTGCGTTTAAAATACTTTTCTGTAACGGTGTCATGTGTACTCCTTTAATTTACGCCGCACCGCCGTCCGGCGGTGCCCTTCCGATATACTCCCACAAAAAACGGCCCGCCGGGGCGCTGCTTGCAAAGCTGACGCGCTTGGCGGACCCATTTTGTTTCTTTGCTTACCCTGCGAGCATCACAGGCGTGCGCTCAGGGCGCAGACGACCAGCGTAACGACGAAGAAAACAACGCCGAAAACCTTGGTCAGCTTAGCCAGCTTGGCGTCCACGCCGCGCTCACGGCCGGCAGCCATCGTAGCAGAGCTTTCGCCCATGATAGCGCCGGACAGGCCCTGACCCTTCTGCTCCTGCGCGAGGGTAAAGACGATGATCAACAGGGACACGACGACGAGGACGACGCCGAGAGCGATCTCATACCAGTTCATTGCTTAGCACTCCTTCTATTTCTATCCACGCCGCCATGGCGCGAAAAGTCTCATGCACCGTACAGTATAGCATAGTTTTCTGTGCGTTGCAAGCGCTTTTTTCGCGTTTTTAAAGCAATTCAGTTCTGAAAGGCAATTTTCTCCCCCTGCACCAGCGGATAACGCACCAGCCGGGTGCCGTCCAGATCCTCGCGGTGCATATCCACCGCCGTGATCTGGTGGTTGCCGTAGGTCGTGTAGTAGTAAATTCCCCTGTCGGCGTTGCAGCAGCTTGTATACAGCGTGATCTCATACTTGCCGCCGTCCAGTTCGCAGCAGCCGCGCTGCTGTTCGACCGCGTGCAGAATGTGGAAGAACTGCCCCACACTCTCGGTTTCGCTGTCACCGGATTTTGAGTTCATCTTGACGAACGCCGCCCGCACAAAGCGGGACTGGCTGGACAGGTCCCCCGGCAGGCCCAGCCCGCCCAGCCCGCGGCTGTAGACCGGCAGGTCAAGGCCGTCCGCAAAGGTATTTTCGGGGGTACGGGGCGACAGCGCGCGGTAGTTGTTCAGCGCAAAAAGCTGCTGCGGGAAGGGCGGGTTGTTTGTCAGCACGCCCACGGGGTTGTCGTAGATATGCAGCCCATCGGCGGTGGATTCCACCGTAATGCTGCCGGTCTTGTCGGCCACAAGCCAGTGCAGCTGGGCCAGCGGCAGCTGGTCACTGAACGGGATATTTACAATGTTGGCCTTCTCCAGCAGGGCGCGGGCCTCTGCCAGCGTTGCACAGCTGCCCAGCAGCCAAGGGATCAGCTCAAATTGGGTGATGTTGTTTTTACCGTCTGCCGCCGGGTGGTAGACGGCGTTGCCCACAAAATTCAGCCCGGCAACGCCGAGGCCCTTTTCATTGATGGCATCGTAATACAGCGGGTACTCCCCTGCCACATAGGCCATGCCGATCATGGCATACCTTGTGCGGAAATCCCCCATGCAGCGCAGGGAAAACGGATGGCTGCGCGGCGTGACCGTGACTTCATCCCCATAGGAGAATTCATAGTCAAGATTGCGTCCGAAATAGAAGTCTGCTGTCTTATAAGTTGCTGCGGTACACATGGCAAATGCCCCTTTCCTATTTCCTGATACGGCTAGTGTAGCACGCCGGGGCCGGATAATCCACCATAAATTGTAAACAATCCGGCCGTTCAGCTGCACTTACAGGCCGGCAACCGAGTCGATCGGCATCGACATAAAGATGCCCTGCGCCGCACTGTGCATACCGCAGCTTTCACCCAAGGATTGCATAAGGGCGACCTTGTTGGCAGATTCCGTCAATACCAGAACGATTTCCTTTTCATCCTGCACGCTCAGCCCCCAAAAGCCGGTTGCCTCCTCATTGCCGATGCGCCGGCTGCGGATGACGGTGCCGCCGGTGGCACCCGCCGCGCGAACCGCCTTCATCACATCATCGCTGAAGCCGCTGTTCACGATCGCTGCAACCAGAGAGTGTTTCGTTTCAGACATACTGTTTTCTTCCTTTCCGCTGGTATTCAGAACATCCTTGCCTGCATCGTGGTCCAGAATACGCAAGATCATGTTGTTTGCACCGTTCAAAGGGATCGTAAAAGCAATGCCGCTGTTGGCTTTGTGCAGCTGCAATTCCGTATGGAGCTTTTCCATCAAAATCGGGGACAAATGCTTCGGGACCATGCTGACCAGAACACTTTTGTCAATGCTGCCAAGGCCAAGCATATCCATGATCTCGCTGGAGGCTGTCCCCTCCGCATTAAAGCGGTATTGCAGCGGCAGCGCCCCTTTCTTGAACATCTCGGCTGCGTGTTCTGCCAGCTTCGGCGTTGTGATCAGCACCAGCAGCTGAAATGACACTTTCTTCTCATGCTCCATTTTAGTCGCCCTCCTCAAGATCAACGATCATGTCGCAGTCATCGGCGATAGCAGCCGGCACGGTCTGCGTCCGCTTGGCGGTTTTCAGCTTGTATACCAGCCCCATAAGCTGGATGGCGATCAGCGGCGTCAGGGCAACCAGCGCAACAACACCGAACGCATCGGTCATCAGGTTACCGCCCAGTGCCTCACATACGCCGATGCTGAGCGGCAGCAAAAAGGTCGAGGTCATCGGGCCGCTGGCAACGCCGCCGGAGTCAAACGCAATGCCGATAAAAATATCCGGCACTAAGCGGGACAGCACCAGCGCAATGATGTACCCGGGGATGACAAACCACTGGATGGATATGCCGGTCAGCACGCGCAGCATGGCCAAACCGACACTGGCTGCCACACCGATCTGCATACAGCGGTTCATCATTTTGACCGAGATGGCGCCGTTTGTGACGGCCTCCACCTGATGGTTCAGCACCTGAATGGCAGGCTCTGCTTTGACAATGTAGTAGCCGATCAGCGCACCGACAGGAACCAAAATCCAGCGCAGCGATAGCCCTGCCAGCTCCTTGCCAAGGTAGGCGCCAACGGGTGCAAACCCGACATTGGCACCGCACAAAAACAGCACCAGCCCAATATAGGTATATCCAAAGCCGACGATGATGCGCTTGATTTGCAGCCCATGGTAGCGGTGGGTCAGCCATTGGAAAATCAAAAACACCCAGAGGATCGGTACCAGTGAAAGAAGCACCTCTCTGGCGTAGAGCGGCAGCCCCTGCGCAAACACCCGGGCAACATCCTGTGTGGTGACAACGGTGGCAACATCGGTAAGGGTGTAGGCCGCCTCGGTCGGCTTAAAGAAGCAGCCGAGGATCAGCACCGCCAGAATCGGCCCCACGCTGGAAAGCGCCACCAGACCGAAGCTGTCATTTGCCGCATTTTTATCGCTGCGCACCGAGGCCAGACCGACACCCATGGCCATAATAAAAGGTACGGTCATCGGGCCGGTAGTGACGCCGCCGGAGTCAAAGGCCACCGCCAAAAACTCCTTGGGTACAAACATAGACACCAGAATGAGCGCCAGATAGCAAACGATCAGCAGCATCGACAGGCTGATTTTATAGCGGATACGCACGATGGCCAGCGCCAGAAACAGCCCCACGCCGATAGCCACCGTCATAATCAGCACCATGTTCGGCACAGACGGCACCTGCCCCGCAAGGACCTGCAGATCCGGCTCCGACACGGTAATGATGACACCCATGAGAAACCCTGTCAGCAGGACTGTAAGCAGTTTTTTCATTTTGGAGATCTGCACGCCAACGCCTTCACCGAGCGGCGTCATCGCCATCTCTGCGCCAAGCTGGAAAAAGCCCATGCCAACGATCAGCATCAGGGCGCCTGTCAGGAACATGACTACGCTTCCCAACTCCATCGGGATCAGAAAGATGCTGAGCATCAGGACGATTCCGGTGATCGGAAGCACGGCAGAGAGCGACTCTCTGATTTTTTCTTTCAGTTTTACATTCAATTCTACGCCCACCTTTCAACAGAGAGTTGTTTTTTGCACGGTGCCTTCGGGGCGCCGCATTCCCCTAAAAGCACACCACGTTGTAGATTTGCGCGTTCACGCAAATATCATTACCTACATTTTACACTACAAACGCCCCTGCCGCAAGTTGTCTGCGGCAACTGTATTCATTCTGGTTTTCCTGAAAATGTTTTACAATGCTCCTTGCCGCTCTGGTATCGGCGCATAAAAATTTCCCGGTAACAGAAGTAAAATTACCGGGAGAAGGAGGAACAAAAAAACGCTGCAAACCCCGAAAAAAGGCTTGCAGCGGTGCTTTCTGGCGTCCCAGAGAGGATTTGAACCTCCGACCCCACGCTTAGGAGGCGTGTGCTCTATCCAGCTGAGCTACTGAGACTGATATTCAATTTCTTGCTGCCACGCAAGGGTGCTGTGACAAAGCTATTATACCTGCTTCCAACGCAAATTGCAAGTGCACAAGGGAATAAAACCAAGTTGGGGCAACACTATAAAATACAGCTGGTTCGGTTGCATTTTCCAGTGCCGAAACAAAGAAAAAGTCGCGGCAATATACTTGCCACGACTCTTTTGTCTAGTGGTTGCAGAAAGGATACCCCGTTTTGGAATATTCCGTGGGATATATGGTTCACATGTCATCCAATATATTGCGCAAATCCTGAACAAACGGTTCCATATCTTCAAAAACAACTTCGACAATAATTGACCAATTGATGCCATCGTAGACATGAACAAATCTATGCCTTAATCCTGCAACCATATTCCAAGGCTGGTTCGGATATCTGCTGGCACGCACAGACTCTAAAGGCCACTTCATAGCGTAGCCGATGTGCTCACTTTCAGAAGAATGTAAATTTACGCAAAATCCATGAAGTAGATCACACAGAAAAAGACTGCAACAATTGTTGCAGTCTTTTTGGTGAAACATCGGGATTTGCCGTTTGGCCTATGCCTTTTCCTCAGATTACTTCCAATTCAAGCGTTTTGGCCGGCAGGCCTTTTGCTTTCACCGTGACCGTAATCTTTCCGGGGGCGTCGCCGCCGCGGACCACGGCCAATGCCTTGCCGTAGTAGGTCGTGTGGGTATCGGAGAAAAAGTTTTCCCCCATGTTAGGACGTGCAGAACCAAGGGCCAGCAGCGTCCCGGCACCGTCAACCTCCACCGTGACCGCAGTTTCCTCAGAAGATTTTGTGATGCCATCCGCCCCCGTCAGGTCAATGCTGATGTAGGCCAAATCCTGCGTTTTTGCCTGCAAGGTGCTCCGGTCGGCCACCACACGCAGTTCGGCAGGTCCTGCCGCTGTCTTTATGGAAGTGCGGCTCTGTTCTTTTCCCTCGCCATCGTAGCTGATTGCGGTGATGGTACCGGGCTCATAGACAACGCGCTTAAAGACGGCCTTGTATTCCTTCGTCTTTTTTCTGCCATAGGAATGCCCGTTGACAATGAGTTCCGCCGTTTCGCCGTCAGAGTAGACCGTGACCTTGGTTTTTTTGCCTTCACAGCCGGCCCAGGACCAGCTTGCCACTGCGTCTGTGTCACGCCACATGGATTCGGAGCCGGTTTCCCCTGCGTGGGTATACGGTTCTACGCCGATGCCGGGGGTATGGTCCAGCCCCCAGATCAGCCGGTTCCACTGTACCTCGGGGCGAATCTTTCCGCAAATGTCGATCACGCCGCAGCCGGCGGAGATGATGGGCGCGTCCTGACCGGGATTTTTGAAACTTTTGTAACGGACGGTACCGATGCCCGCCTCTCCCAGATAATCCCAGCCCGTCCACATAAAGTCGCCGATGACATAGGGGAGTTTTTTCACCAGCTGCCAGTTATGATACAGGTTCTTGGGCAGGGTCTCGGACCCGACAATGACGCGGTCGGGATGGAGCGTACCGTCCTTCTCGTATCGGGACGCGGCGTAGTTGTAACCGCCAATATCCAGATAAGAGAAACTCACCTTTGTGGCATCGTCCGCGGCAGGTTTGGCGGCCATTTTTTCAATCATACCCCCGGCCAGATTCATCAGCATGTTGAAGAAGGCGCTGGTGGGAACGTTGTCCATCGTCTGACTGCCGTTTTGATTCTCTTTCCCATTCTTTTTGTTGCCGTATATGCCGCCGCCCTTGGCCGACATACTGCACAGCATCAGGTTGACCCCCATCGTCACTGCTTTGTCCGGGTCCAGCTTTCGTGCCAGGACTGCCAATTTTTTACAGTACTCCTGTCCTTCGGGTATAGCCAGTTCGGAGATTTCATTTCCGATAGAGTTCATGACCACACTGGGATGATTGTAGTTTTTGATGACCATAGCTGTGAGATCCTGCTGCCACCATGCGCGGAAATCCCGGTCCGCATAGTCGTAGGGGTTTTTATGTACCAGCCAGTTGTCGCAGAATTCATCCATGACATACAGACCCAGCCGGTCACAGGCATCCAACAGCGCCTTGGAGGCAGGGTTGTGGGCGGAACGTATCGCGTTGAAACCAGCCTCTTTGAGCAGACGGACACGGCGGAACTCGGCATCCTCAAAAGAGCATGCGCCCAGAATACCATTGTCGTGGTGGACGCAGGCGCCACGGAACAGCGTTTTCTTGCCGTTTACAAAAAATCCTCTGGTGCTCCAGCTAAGGGTACGGAATCCAAACCAAGCGTCCGCCTCATCCACCATCTCACCATTTTTCAGCAGTTCCGCTCTGCATCGGTACAGTTCGGGATGTTCCGCGTCCCAAAGCCGCGGCTGGGAAACGGGAATGTCCGCCGACGCAGTGCCTTCCTTGACCGCAGCTTCGGCCTGCGCTACCACCTTTTCACCATCCAGAACAGAGACTCTGACCGTATCACCACCGGTGACAGAAACCTTCACATGGGCCGTATCGTTTCCGGAGGTGGAGACGAGCAGTCCATCCGGGCGGATATGACTCTTATCCCCCAGAAAGAGGTTTACGCTGCGATAAATTCCGCTGCCGGAATACCAACGGGAATTGGGTACCGACGAGTTGTCCGCGATCACTTTGATTTCATTTTCTTCGCCATACTTCAGTTGTGGGTCCAGCACCACAAAGAAGTTGGTATACCCGTACCGCTGTTCAGCCACAAGCGCATCGTTCACGAACACCTGCGCGTTTTGATAAACTGCCTCAAATTCCAGTACAGCGGACTGTGTCCGCCACGTTTCAGGCACAAGAAACCGTTTGACGTAGACATAGGCCCCGCCGGGAAAGTATCCGCACGCTCCCGCTGTTGCCGCATCCTTCGAGCGTTTCTCGTACAGCATGGCATCGTGGGGAAGCGTGACCGGCTGCATAGACGGTTCCTTTCCCACGGCGCCAAATAGCCAACCTCGGTTAAAATCTTTCTTTTTCACTTTCCTGCTCTCCTTAAATATGCGCGAACGCTTCGCTGTTTGTGCAATATACGATATCGCTTCGGCCTGCGATCGATTCAAAAAGCCGCTCCAAAGCATACCAACTGGCGTTTCCCTTTTCGTAGTCCATTTCATAACTGTGTGCCCACAGGAACAACAGCAGATCCTTTTCTCCGGGGTCCTCACATTTGAAACGCTCCACCAGCTTTGCGGCGTTTTTCAGAATCAGCGAGGAGGAAGGCCGAAAGTTCATCGGATCCTCCGGGAACGCAAAGCCGCCGGAGGGAAAGACCGCTCTGGCATATTGATACCCCTGTGCCTTCAGATACGCCTGAGCAGCCGGCGAGGTTGAACCCTGCGCATAGGCGTGCCCCACGACCGTGGTGCCGAAGATTTTTTCCAGCGCGGCCTTGTCCGCATCCACCGATGCGCGCATTTCATCCTCGCTGACAGCCCCCAGCGGTTCATGCCGGAAACCATGGGTGGCAATCTCCATTCCCTCATAGACCTGACACACCTCGTCCTGTGGGATTCGGTTGTGCTGCACATAGGAAAATGGCCACTTGTGCTTTACGCCTTCGGGGCAATCCTGAAAAGAGAAGGTTCCAAGCCCCTTCACCTCGCCGCGGGTGCCAAACAGACCGGCATTGAGGTTGAAGGTCCCTTTGAGCCCATACTGCCTCATGAGGCGGATCACCCGTTTGTCCTGTTCCAGTCCATCATCAAAGCTGAGCGTGAAATACTTTTTCCCCATGCCTACGCCTCCCCTGTCAGCTTTTGCAAATCATACGCCTGCGCCAGCAGCATTCCTCCGGCCTGATTCGGGTGCAGGTGATCCCCCTGATGATAACGCTCGTC
>OGUC01000817.1_pt1 | contig 14853 bp, 12 predicted proteins | sample 1573701 | NCBI WGS metagenome assembly OGUC01 (sample SAMEA2582017, study PRJEB24529) | metagenome | biome: Human gut stool | place: China | collected 2011
ACGACAAGCCCATTGGCAGAATTAAGTATGCACTAAATTAATTCCGCCAACAGGTTTTAATAATGTTTTCTAGTGTTTTGAAGATAAAAAAAGATACTTGCTATAATTAATGCAGGTAATGTGTTCATGTAGGGGATATACATAAACCCAGTAAGAAATATCTTACAATACATGGAACAAATAAAAATATTATGAATCTTATATACTTTATAAGAAAATATTTTTTTCCCTATTATTCCCAATAATAAACATATCATAATGCATCCGATACTTCCCCAATCAGCAAAGAAATCACCTATGTATGTATAGAAAACATACATACGTATTCCCATAAGATTATTGAGTTTTGTTATGGCATCATCGTAAAAAGCTCTAAATATATGCATGCCATTTGCAGTATGATTTGTATGCCACATATCTGTACAAAAATTAGCGAATCCTTCACCTACATATCTATAAATCCATTCACTTAATTCATAGTTCGTATCTTCAAAGCGTCCTATTGTGATACTGATAATTCCAATAGCAAGGATACAAGCTATAGATATAAAAATTATCTGAATGTAACGACTTATTTGAGTAGGAATAATTTTTCGGTATAGTAAAAATAAATATGTGAGGAAGAATACGTCTTCTATAGCGACCCATCTGCTTCCTATATTAAACATGTAAACGGCAGGATTGAATATTCCCATTATTAAACCTATTATTACCCATTTTTTCTTTTTCTTAGTGGTTGTAAGATAATTCATTAATAGAAAAGGCGTAATATATTTGCATAATAATGTTACAGAATTAAGTCTTGCACCTATCCAACTCATATGTGCTCTAGCATCGAATGATGAACTTAAGCTTTGTGCACCGTAATTATCACTTAATGTAGTTATGGTATTGCCACTTCCTAAATGCGCTATGTTTTCCAAGAAAGGAAGGAAAGAACATGCCGCAAGAATATACATAGCCCATGTAGCTATTGGGGAGTTATTAACAATATAGTTTTGGGGAGTGAGCATCTGGCTTTTTTTTATAGGTCGCATAGTAATGTAAAACATTACCAGCATGTATATAATGGCTCCGATAGTAACTTTACCTTTTCCTTGATAATATATATTACTTGTTGAATATAAATAACCACAGAATGAAGCAACAAGCCAAATCGTAAGTATAAATCCTATATGGTCAAAAGATCTAATTTTTACTATACGAGAATATAGTGTAAACGCAAAGAATAGAGGAATGATAAGTAATAATTCGTACATTTGAAACAGTCTTTGTTTTCTAAACTTGAATGATATCTGAAGACATAGTCTTCCATTCAGTTCATAATATGAATTAATTATAGTGAAATAGAATATTTTTAATGTTTTATTATCTTATGATACAATTGTACAACATTTTCATTTTTTATAATGAAAACTTGTAATATAAAACAATAAATAAAGGTTATTCCTCCTCCAAGAGTTATTGACATAAATTCATTAATGTTCATTAGATGTATAGCATAAATACAGATAAACAAAGGTATATGGTATTGAATGTTTTTGATGAGTTGTTTACTTGGAAAAGGCATCTTTATATATTTATATACAAAAAATTGCGATGCTGTTAAAACGACCAATTCGGAAGTAACCCAAACAATTGATGAACCTATACTTTTGTAGGTACTGACTAGTAATACGTTCATTAAAACTCCTGTCGTTGCTCCCAATATAGAATTATATAATATAGCTTTATCTTTTCTCAATGGCATAAGAGTTTGTATAACCATTATCTGTTCATAACCAATAATGAGCATAAGTGGCATAACAATCCTCATAGGAATAATAGCTCCCTCGTATCCTTTTCCTGTAATGATTTGTATTATTTCTGGAGCCATTATGGTTGATATGATTATTACTGGAATAGAGAATGTAAATAAAATGTTAACAGATTTCTGTAATAGCAATTTAAATTCATCCAATTTATTTTCTGCAAGTAAAGAGCTCATACGGGGAAGCAATACACCAGTAAAAGCTGTGAATAAAGCTAATAGAATACTGTATAGTTTTGTTGCTGTTGTATAATATCCAACTTCAGTTTCATTTGCTACAAATCCGAGATAAGCAACATTGAATGAGGTATACATAGATGTTAATATTGTATATATACCTAAAATCAAAAATGGGTGGATAAATGGTTTTATATTTATTTTAGAAAAAGATAGTTTGACAAATCTTTTTGCATATGTTCCATTAAATACAGCATTTACTGTAATCATTAAGCAAGATATAAGATAATAGATTTTGTAATCATTCGTTTGGTGAACAAAGATAAAGACAGCAATTACGTATAAAGTTTTTACTAGTATAGTTCGTATTGTAACATATTTAAATTCTTCCAGTCCTTTATATAGCCAATCTATTAACAAATAATTGCATATAAGCTTTAAAGCTCCTATATACATTAGTTCTTTGTATGTGTAAAGTTGGGGAACTGTATAAATTAGGATTATAAGGACTATTAGTGCTATTGTTGTAGATATGGTGTTTAGTATAAATAAACTGCTGAATATTTGATTCCTTTGATCTTTTTTATCTTTACATTTTGCAATTTCTCTGATTCCTATTGTACCTATTCCCATCATGGAAAAAAGAATAAAATAGTTGATGATACTATCTATGAAATTACAAATTCCTATATTATTGACTCCCAACACTCTTGATATATAGGGGTATGTTAAGAAAGGGAAAATATAGTTGGCTGTAGTAAGAATACTGCTGTATAGAAAATTTTTTTTTATACTTGACATAAATTTAAATTGTAGAATCTATTAAAAGCATCAGAATTAATTTGAACTTATTTTATATTTTTGTTGATTTTGCTTACTTAATAGAACCTTTTTTTATCAATTATAATGATATTATTTCTTGTTTTGTAAAAGATAAAGTTCTGATTAAATTTTTTTGAGCTATAGATTTTGCTGCATATTATAAAATGACGTTGATTTTTATTTTGTTTTATGGTTAAGGATAGATGAGAACACCTTCTATTCCTTTATAGTTGTGTGTTTTTATTTATTATTTAAGTAAAAGATATTTTTATAATCTTTGTGGGGAGGAATAACTGATGACTTCTAATAATTTTTTATCCGATATATGCTTATGTGCATATATCGGATAATGAACAATCTTTGTATTCTTAGAAAAGTACGATTCTTGGAGTATAAAGTTATATTGATTATTCGTACTTTCTGTAGATCTAAAATTATTAATTGCTTATTTTTTCTTTTGGTCCTTCTTTTCTCCAGCTTCATAGCCGTATCCATAGCCGTAACCGTAGCCATAGCCCTTACCGTATCCGTACTTGGCACCGTAACCGTAGCCGTAACTGTTCTTACGCTTGCTCATGTCGATGTCGTTGATAACGGTTGCCAGTTTCGGGAACTTATGCTCGTCGCGCAACACATTGATGTAGCGGTAGCCGGCTTTCGGGGTTACGTCGGCACGGCATACATATACGCAGATGTCTGCCACACGGCCGATGATGGCGGTATCGGTCACCATACCGATGGGGGCGGTATCGAGAATCACGTAATCGTAACGTTCTTTCAGCTGGTTGATGGCATCTTCCAGCACGGTGCGTGCTACCAGCTCGGTCGGGTTGGGAGGTACCGGTCCGCCCGGCAGGATGTCCAGATTCGGGCTGATGTCCGAGCGCTGGATCATGTCGGTCAGCTTCACATGGTCGGGGTCGCTCAGGTAGTTGGTGATACCTTCGGCACGGCGGCTCAGGTTGAACACCTTGTTCAGACCGGGCTTGCGGATATCCATACCTACTACGATGACTTTCTTGCCCAGGTAGGCGAGACTCACAGCGGTGTTTCCGGCTACAAACGATTTTCCTTCACCCGGCTGGGTAGAAGAGAAGAGGATAACCTTGTCGGTCTTGCCCAGCATGAAGAGCAGGTTGGTACGCAGGCCGCGGAAGGTTTCTTCCATGATGTCGTTCTTGTTTTCGCGTACCACGATGACACCGTGTTCCGGCTTTTTGCCTCGTGGCAGTTCGCCCAGAATAGGTACGGTGGTGAGCTTCTCTACGTCGTCGCGGTTTTCTATCTTGTACATCAGCAGGTCGCGCAGGTAGACAAAGCCCACGGGGATGCCCAGCCCGATGATAAGGGCGGCAAGTGCGATGATTTTCTTCTTCGGAGATACCGGTTCTTTGTCTGCCAGTGCTTCCTCGATGATGCGTCCGTTGGTAGCGGTGGCTGCCAGGGTAATGGCATTTTCCTCACGCTTCTGCAGCAGCATGATGTAGAGCTGTGCCTTGATTTCCTGCTGGCGGGAGATGGTGAGGAATTCTTTTTCCTGCTGAGGTGCGCTGCTGATGCGGCCTTCGAACTTGCGTGCCTGACGGTCGATGTCGCTGCGGGTAATCTGGAGTCCTTTCAATACGCTGGCTACCGTAGTCTGTACATTGTGGCGCATAGCCTCGATGCCGGTATTCATGTTTACTACGGCAGGGTTGTTCTCACTCGAGGTACGGAGCAGCCGCTTGCGCTCGATGAGCATGGTGTTATACTGGTCGATGACCGAACTCAGGTTCTGGTCCTGCAAGCCTACATTGGCAGGAATTACTTCCTGTTCGTTGGCAGGATTGTTGATATAGTCGCGCAGGAATTCTACCAGACGTATCTGGGTCTGGTTTTCGATGCGCAGCTGTTCGTATTTGGAGTTTTCCTGTAGGGCCAGCTGGGCGTCGCTGGTCAGGTCGGTCAGTCCCGATTTCTGCTTGAAGTCAGCCAGCTGGGTTTCGGTACTGCCCAGTTCCTGATTGATGATGCCGATACGGTCTTCGATGAAGTCTGCCGTCTTCTGTGCCACCTCGTTCTTTTCGTCGTTGGCGTCCTGATTGTAGAAGGCTACCAGGCAGTTGATAAAGTCGGCGGCACGCTGCTTGTCGGTATTCTGTAAGGCTATCTGGGCGATGGTGGTAGTTTTGGAAGTGGCTGATACGCTCAAATAGGTTCCATAGCTTTTGGCTACGGCAGTAGGAGCACCCACATAAGCTGCCAGGCGGATATTGCCGCTTTCCTTAGCCTTCCATTCGTTCAGGATGGAGTCGTTTGCCGTAAAGCTGAACACACCTGCCGGGGTAGGGAATACGGCTGGGAGTTTGTCGAAGGTCTTTTCTGTTTCCTGTTCTTCCTCATCGAGGGTATAGCGTACCTTGACATACAGTTTGCCTTCGGGGCTGTAGCTCAGCTTCAGCCGCGCACCTGCCTCCAGCTTTTCGGCCTCTTCGGGCGACATGAATACGTTGATAGGAGAGGTCTGGTACAACGGGATGTCGTAGCCCAGCATGCGGTCCTGCGAAACAGAGGTATAAAGTCCCAGCTGTGTAACTACCTTGCGGATCAGGGTGCGGCTTTTCAGGATTTCCACCTCATTGTCGAAGTTGTTGCTCATGGATAGTCCGCCCAGGCTCTGCATGGCCTCGAGTGCTCCGGATGCAGCTCCCATGCCGCGCTTGCTGGAGTCGTCTTCCTTGATAAGTACAGCGGAAGTTACGTTATACACCGGTACCTGATAGCGCAGGTACACAAAGGCGAGGATGAGGCAGACGATGACGCTTGCCACAAACCAGGGCCAGTAGGCAAGGTATTTGAAGAAGATGGCATAGAGGTTGATGCTCTCTTCGTGCTGCTGTTCGTTGTTCAGGTTCTGTTCTTCTATCATAATGTTTGCTGTATATTCTTTGAATGTTTAAAGGAAAATATTTATCGCAGGATGTTGACAATCAGGCTGGCAATGGATACCAGAATGGAAGTGGCCGAGATGACGGTAGTGGTTGTGTTACCGATGTCGGAGTTCTTCGCCTTGGTCTTGTTAGGAGTGACGTACAGGATGTCGTTCTGCTGCAGGTAGAAGTAGGGCGACAGGATAAGGTCGCTCTTGGTCAGGTCGAGCAGCATGATTTCGCGCTTGCCGGTAGCATCCTCACGGATCAGCTTCACATTGTCGCGTACACCGTATACGGTCATGTCGCCTGCCATGGCGAGGGCTTCGAGCACGTTTACCTTTTCGTTGCTCACGGTGAAGGTTCCCGGACGGTTTACTTCGCCCAGTACGGAAATCTTGTAGTTGGCCATACGTACGGTCACGATAGGTGCTTCCTTAAGGTAGGGTTTCAGACCTTCGCGTATCAGGTCTTCCGCCTGGTTTTTGGTAAGTCCGCCCACCTTGAGGCGTCCCAGTACAGGGAAGTCTATCTCGCCGTCGTTGTTTACCAGATACTGCTGCAGCGTAGGCTGCGTGGTGGTATTGATATTGGTCAGTGCCGCGTTCAGCGGAGTCTGTACGGTCAGGTTGAAAGGAGCTGCTGCCTGCGGGTCGGTAGTATTTATCGTGATGCTGAGCAGGTCTTTAGGCATGATCTTGGCATCGTAGAGCGGAATTTCCTTTCCGTACTGGTTTACAGTTTCCGGATCTTGCAGGTAAGGAACGTTTTTGTAGGAGGTACATCCCGACAGCCCTGCCAGAAGTACCAGTATCAGTGTGAATGCTTTGAATTTCATAAGATAAATGTATGTTTACAGATTTTTTATTCGGTTATTTTCCCATCAGCCGGGCAAAAAAGCCTTTCGGCTTTTCGGGTTCGTACTCCTGTTCGTACTTGCGCATCAGGTCTTCATAAGAAAGCTTCTGGTGTACCATTTCGTAAATGGTTCCCCAGTCCGGCAGTCCGCCCAGGTTGCGGTCGTCGATGAAGAGGTCTGCTTTCAGTTTGCGCGAGTAGTGATTGTTCTGCCCTTTTTCTTCTTCGGGGTAATCGCGGTTGATGGCATAAAAATCCAGTCCGCGTTCATGGCAGAACTGTACAGCCTCGTCCAGCAGGCGACCTTCGCGTACACTCCATAGTATCAGTTTATGGCGTTCGGCCTGCAGTTTTTTTAATGTCTCGATGGCAAAAGGAATTTCCTTCCCGATGGAAGGATACTTGTGCTCGACGATGGTTCCGTCGAAATCTACGGCAATAATCATTTTGTCAATTAATAATGGATGTTACTATGTTATGTGAATGCCACAGTCAGGCACTTCATGCCAGAATCTGAGAAAAGTTGCTTATAGTGTTGGTGGGCATATCGTTGCTTTTCTGTGGCATTTTTCTTTCATTCTATATCTTCGATGGTTTCGCACCAGGTGTAGCTCACTTTGAGCAGGGCGGTGCTTTGGGGCATTTCGATGGCGATGTAGTGGCGGCCTCCGTAGCGGAGGAACTTGCCGGTCACACCGTAGAGCGGACCGCGGCGTACTACCCGGACGGGGACGCTGCGCTTGCCGCGAAGCTTTTCGGAATCGATGAACCGCGTGCCCTGGATGTCGGGGCTGGTGGCATGCATGAAGTTCTGCATGTCGCGTTCGCTCACCGTGCAGTAGTCATTGCCGTTGCGTTCCTTCTTCAGGAAATAGACGGGCAGCGGGGCTTCGGAGGCGAACTGCCGGCACCAGTTGGCGTCATAAGGACAGTGGATGAAAATCAGGTTGTGGATGGCAGATACCAGTACATGGCTGCATTCACCCTCGCGCCCGGTGTCGCGGAGCTCGTATGTCATGGGGATGTAATGCTCGATGCCCTGCTCTTTGAGATAGGCGGCTACTGTAAGTTCTTTGTTGTACACCGTCTGCAGGGGAAGCCATACCTGTTCTTTTTCCATGTCTGTGGATGTTTGTCCTTCTGGTTTTTTGTTCCCTTTTTTCTTGATTGAATGTTTGTTGAGGTACGGATATACCTCTCTCTCCTTCCTAGCGCCTGAAAAACACTATGAATCAGTTTGTTATCTCCAAATATGGAAGATGACGCACATCGTGCTTCTGTCTAGGATCCGCTCCCACAGCCGCATAGGAAGTCGTTCTTCGGCGCAAAGATAACAAATTTATATGCAGAAAGGTTTATTTTAACCTTTTTTTTAGATATGATTGTTCATTTTTTTTATTTTTACACAAGGACTGCCGTCTTTTTCCGAATGTGGACGCAAACGGGCTGGCTTGTCAATTTATCCGTTTTTTTGTCGATTGGTACAAAAAAATCTCCGGATGCCGGCATCATGTGCGGACAATGTCCGGAGATTTTTTTGAATATTCGTACGAAAAGCCGGAGCTTTTGTACGAATATCCGGGTAAACTTCCTGATGTTTACTTCAACTTTTCAGCTTTTTTTCCCGTCGGGCTGCCTTTTCGGGAGTCCGTGCCCACGGAAAGCTGCTTCAGAATCCTGAACTCGTTTTCTCCCGGCTCCTCGTCGGGATCGGCCTCGCGTACTATCAGGTTCGTCTTGTGCATGATGCAGCTCTCTATGATCAGTCTCAGGGTGGTTACGTCGAAATCTATCTCGCACACCTGTTCGGCTGCCTTGAAGAAGGTGGCCAGCGTCTTGAAACGGAAGTTGCGGACGGTGTCGAAACACGTATGCGTGCCGATGCCCGTGATGCGCTGGATTTCTGACTTCGATACGTGCGACAGGGCGCACAGTGTATCGATGAACTTTCTTAATTCTTTGAGCCACTCGTCTGTCTGTTGCTTCGTAGGCTCGCACGAAGCGTATAATTTTTCGAAATATTTCATTAGTCTTGTCTCTCGGGGGTTATCTCTGCCGTATAGGGCAGTAATTAATACTCTGCCAATCGGTATTTTTACCGGTGAAAGACAAGAACGGAAGTTTACCTGTCAGGTTCTGTTGATGACACAAAGATAACGGAAAAATCGTGGCTGAACGTTTTTCTTTGCGAGAAAAACTTCCCTTGCTTTTACTCTTTCTTTTAATATATAATAGGAAAGGGTGGCAACCCTGGTGGTGCTCTTGTGGCCCGCCGGACATTGTAATAACTTGTAACTCTGAGGGTTTGCTATGCTACACTTTGGTGACGGTGGTGGCCCGCCCTTTCGGGTTGCGTAAAAAAATGAAGAATTATGGAGGTGATAACAACTATGAAAAATCCTGGCAATCTGGGCTTTCTGGTACTTTCGAGGCGACTGCTTACCCAGATGTTTGCCGAAATGTACGGAAAGTGGCATTCCGACTCGCAGGCGTATGTGTATCTGCTCATGGCGGCGTGCTTTACCGATCAGGGTGATACCCCTGGATGCCTGAAACGGGGCGAGCTGTTTTTCTCAGGAAGGGAGCTGAGTCTGCGCTTCGCCTGGAGCCGGAGGCATGTGAACCATTTTATCGGAGAGCTGGAGCAGAACGGTGTGGTGGAGGTGATGAAGGTGCAGAACTGTTCGAAGCTGCGTCTGCTGCACTACGATACGCTGTGCCGCATGCGGGTGAAAAACGGTGCGGACGGAAGGCGCAGGAGCGCGGGCGACGAGATGTTCGAGGTGTTCTGGGAACAGTATCACGACATGACGCGGCAGCCTGCCCTCGACATCGAGGCGGCGCGCAAGGCGTGGGGGAAGCTGACGCTGGCCGAGCGAGAGGAGGCGGTGGGAAACATCGAGATGTATCTCTGCATGCTGCCGTCTATCGACCGGGCTCGTACGGCGCTGAAGTATTTGCAGATGAAGAGTTTTGTACTCAATTGATTATATTTTTATCTGTGTTGTCTGATGAAACTTTTTAAATTGTCAATCATTGCTGTCCGATAAAACTTTTCAAACCCTCAGTAACTTGTTGATATATAAGAATCAAGCAATAATTTTAACAGGAGGGATTATCCGTAAAGGCAATCGGATTTTCAGTAATGTAAAAAGCTGTATCTGACAGCAGTCATATTTTTAGGATTATGGGGATGGTTTATGCGGAAGAAATAGAAGGGGCGGTACTGGGGGCGTGCCTGCTGGAGCGTTCGGCTCAGGCGGTGGTGCTGAAAAGTCTGCGTGCCGAGATGTTTTACCTGACGGCGCACCGGGTGGTGTTCGAGGCGATAAACGCGCTGTATGCACGGGGAGCGGCGGTGGATATGCTGACGGTGACCGAGGAGCTGCGTGCTCAGGGACGGCTGGACGATGCGGGCGGTCCGTTTGCCGTGGCGAAACTGGCGGCGGGGGTGGCTACGTCGGCCCACCTGGAGTATCATTGCGGCATCCTGTTTCAGTATTACCTGAGGCGGAAGCTGGTGGAGGTGCTGACACGGGAGCTGGCGGCGGCAAACGATATGACGTGTGATGTGTATGATGTGCTGATTGATACGCAGCGGGAACTGGGGGCGCTGCTCGAGGATTCGCCGCTGGAGAATCACTTGCACCCCATGCCGGAGGTGATGGATGATACGGTGGCGCTGGTGGACCGCCGGCAGGAACTGGCTGTGAACGGGCTGACGGGTGTGCCTACGGGCTTGCAGCGGCTGAACGAGATGACAGGGGGATGGCAGCCGGGCAACCTGATTTTTACGGCGGCGCGTCCGGCCGACGGGAAGACGGCACTCGACCTGTTCTTTGCGCGTCAGGCGGCGATGGCGGGTGTGCCGGTGGTGTTCTTCACGCTGGAGATGACGGCTTCGGAACTGGGCGAGCGCATGGTACTGGCGGAGAGTTCGGCCGATCCGCTGCGTATCCGTCAGGGCAGGCTCTCGCCGGAGGAGGTGGAGGATGTGCACCGTACGGCGGAACGGATGAGCGCGCTGCCGGTACATGTCGACGATACACCGTACATCAACGTCGACCAGTTGTGTGTCATCGCCAAGTCGCTGCGGGCAAAGGGGCTGCTGGGCTTGCTTATCGTCGACTATCTGCAACTGCTTGCCACGGTGAATCCGGGGCGTACGCGTGAACAGGAGGTGGCGGAGTGCAGCCGCAAGCTGAAGGGGCTGGCGCGCTCGCTGGGGTGTCCGGTCATCGTGTCGAGCCAGCTCAACCGTCAGGCGGAAGACCGGGCGGGGAGTCCGGAGCTGCGTCACCTGCGCGAGAGCGGGGCCATCGAGCAGGATGCCGATCTGGTGATTCTGCTGCACCGTCCGGAGCGTTATCACATCCGGGTGGATCCCGATACGGGGTGGTCTACGCGGGGCATGGGCATCGCCACGGTAGCCAAGCACCGCAACGGGGCGACGGGAAAGGTATATTACGGGTATAATCCCAGCATGACGAAAATCGGCGAGTTCGCGGGTACGCCTGTGACTGCGCCGGCAAACAATTTAAAACGGAAGAATGATGAAGGAAAGAGCAGTGACTTATTCGGTGGTTCCGCGGGTTGATCCGCGTGATATCTCGGCAGAGATGACGTATTATGCCCGTGCACAGGCGCGGGGAGAGGTGACGCTGGGCGACATGGCACGCCGTATTCAGCGGCGGTGTACGGTGACACGTGCCGATACGCTGGCGGTGCTTGTAGCGCTGGAAGAGGAGGTCTGCCGCGGGCTGTGCAACGGCGAGATTGTCCGTCTGGGTGAGCTGGGTTCGCTTCAGGTGGGAGTGAAAAGCGAGGGAGTGCGGCTGGAGGCTGACTTCCACGAATCGATGATAAACAAGATATGGGTGCGTTTCCGTCCGGGCATGGTGCTGAAAGGCAGGCTGGACGGGGCGGCTTTCGAACGGGTTTCGCCGCGCAAGGAAGCCGGACGTGCCGGAAAGGGGATGCGGTATGAAAGAAAATGAACACGGCGACGGGGAATTCCGTCTGCGTATCTACGGCAAGTCGGAGCTGGCTTGTCTGTATTTTCCCGACCGTTCGCCGGAAACGGCACGGCGCAATCTGTACCGGTGGATGTACCGCTGTCCGTCCATCCGCGAAGGGCTGGCGGCACTGGGCCACGACAAGCACCGCAAGTTTTTCCTCAAGCCGGAGGTGGAGGTGATCGTGCGGGGACTGGGGGAGCCGTAAGATTAAGAGAGGCTGTTTTTTCGGAACGGGAACGGGGCTGGTGAAACAAAAAACATTATCTTTGCACGAAAATACAGGATTTTGTTAAAAAAATGATTAAATCAAGCAAGGAATAATGATTGACGGACTTATTGAATTGGAAAACGATCTGATAGCGGAAGAATGCGAAAAATATAAGTCGTCAAATCGGATTTCGGAACAAGATTTGAACACGGAAACAGTTGCTGCATTGGCAGAAAATGTGCATTCCTTTCTGATAAACAGCCTTATATATACTTTTCTCTACCAAAAAAAACTTTTGGACTCGGTGGAAATCTCAGGCAGCTATGGATTTTTGCCTGATGGAGAATATTCTCTTTATACTCAGTTTCCGGCAGAAGTAATCCCTTCTTTATGTGAAGAACTGCATATCGTATTTCTGAATGCTGTGATAGAGCGGAAGAACGGCCTTGTTTACAGAAAAAAATCGAAGCATAATCTTATTGATAAGGGAGCGGTTTATACCAGATCTTATGTCGCTTATGAAATAGTGAAAAATACCTTGTCGCGGTGTGATGCAGGGGCTGACGTGTCTGTGCTTGATTTTGCCTGTGGTACAGGACGCTTTTATGATTGCATTGTCGATATATTGGATAAAGAATATGCTATACCGCCGGAAAAAAGTATTTTGAATAATATTTTTGCTGTGGATATAGACCCTGTAGCTGTAGCGATTACTCGTATGAAGGCCTTGGCAAGGCTGAAAGAACCTTCTGTTTCGGACATAGAAAAAATATGTGGAAATATTATTCGGAGAAATGCACTGATACAGGAGAATATAATGTTTTCTGATGAATGTCCGTTGAAAAACTCTGATTTTGAGGGAAAGGTAAACGGAGGATTTGATGTGATTGTTTCAAATCCTCCTTATCTGGTTCTGAAACCGGACAAGAAGAAGATTTCGGGAAATAAAGCTGACCGGATTTTAATGTGGGTGTCCTGGTTCAGAACTTCGGGGGCTTATCATTATGCGCTGGAGGGAATGTTGAATCTGTATCAGCTCTCCATTGAAAAGATGATACGGATGCTTAAGCGGAATGGTTATTTGGGAGTAATATGCCCTTCTACATTATTCGCGGATTTGTCAACAACAAAATTGCGGAAATTTTTGTTGGAAAAGAACAAGGTCTGTGAAATAAAATACTTTAGAGAAAGCATCCCGCTGTTTGACAATGTAACGCAGTCGACTAATATATTTTACCTGCAGCGATACGGTATTACCGGCAGGATAAATGTGGAAGTGGACGGGAGATGTTTTGGAGTAGAAATCGGAAGTGTGCGGAAGATTTTCGGGGAAAATATGGAGATACCTCTGATGTCGGATAGGGGGTGGGAGATTCTGGAGAGGCTGTCACAGGTACGGAAGCTGAAGGAATATCCTGAAATACGGAACAGAAGGGGGGAACTGGATCTCACTTTATATAAGCGGTTTATAACACAAGAGCAGACTCCCTACCGGTTGGTACGGGGAAATATGATTGCTGACAACGATATTGAGGATATCAATCACGAATATGTGAAGGGCGAGTTTCTCGGAACTCGTTCGGCTGAATTTCTGAAATGTGATTTTGGCAGAAGGAGGCTGGTCTGTCAGCAGGTTTCCAATATGGGAATATCGCGGAGGCTGAGGTTTGTGTATTGTGAGGAAAATGATATACTGGGAAATAGTTGCAATTACATATCGGCCGAAGAAACAGTCTTGAAGAAGATGTATATTTTGCTGAACAGCAGCTTGTTGAACTGGAGATTTAAGGTGACCAGCTCTAATAATCATATAAATAACTACGAAATAGACGATTTGCCGGTAGTTGATCTGAACAGAGTGGATGAAAACTTTACTTATTCTTCGCAGGAGGAACTGGACAGGTATGTAGGCGAACTGTATGGTTTGACACCGGAAGAGATAAACTGGATAGTACGATGAAATTATATAATCATGTTGTGTTTAAGATGGGGAAACATGAGGCGGAAATAGCCCCTCACATTCCTGAAGGTGGAAACTGGCAGGATATTCCTCTGAGCATATCGGATACTCGTCTGGATAAAATAAGGGAAACCGGAGGACGGACTACTTATTACGGCAGGTTGTGCTGGGACAAGCCAAGCTATACGATCGCCACTTATTTCAATCGGGTAGGGAACGGGTGCAATCTGCACCCTTCGCAATGTCGTGTGCTTTCCAACAGGGAGGCGGCAAGGCTTCAGTCGTTTCCCGACAGTTTTATCTTTCAGGGTTCCAATGCTTCACAGTACAAGCAGATAGGAAACGCTGTGCCTCCTTTGCTGGCCAGGTTCGTCGCTTCACTGATCATGCCTCATTTAAGAGGAATGAATTTTGTGGATTTGTTTGCCGGATGCGGAGGTATGTCGGAAGGATTCATTATGAGCGGATTCCAGCTGATAGCCGCAAATGAAATAGACAAGAGCATCATGGCTACCAACCGATATAATCACTCGCAGTATGCACCGGCTGAGAATTTTATTTTGGGAGATATTACCCAGGAGGAAACCAAGGCGCGCATTATGGAAGCTTGCGGAAATACACCGGTTAATGTGGTTGTCGGTGGTCCGCCCTGTCAGGGATTTTCGTATGCGGGCTGGAGAGATCCGAACGACAAGAGAAACCAGTTGTTCAAGGATTTTGTTGAAATGGTAAACCGGCTGAGGCCGGAATTTTTCGTTATGGAGAATGTGCCAGGTATTCTGACTATGCGTAAGGGGGATGCCATTAAAGAAATTATTGAGGCTTTTACTGAAATCGGTTATCGTGTAAATGTACCCATCAAGTTGAATGCCGAGGAATTTGGTGTGCCGCAGCGTAGAAAGCGGGTTTTCATCATCGGTTCACTGGAAGAGATTTCCATACCTCAGCCGTCGCCTTTGTTTTACATGCCATCTGTCAAGACACCGAATATGTGGAACTTGCCCGTAGCCATTACGGTGAGAGATGCTATCGGTTCGCTGCTGGTAATGTACGGTGATGAAATCTGGGATTGGACGAAAAACCTGTTCAGT
>OGUC01000830.1_pt1 | contig 14630 bp, 10 predicted proteins | sample 1573701 | NCBI WGS metagenome assembly OGUC01 (sample SAMEA2582017, study PRJEB24529) | metagenome | biome: Human gut stool | place: China | collected 2011
ACAGAAAAACTGCCACAGGCACAAAACAAAAAAGACAGTAACAACCCAATTTCGATCGTTACTGTCTTTTTCTTTCAGTTATTTGCGATTCTACGTTTTTCGGTAAATGAGTTATCTTGCTTTTACTACAAATTCGCGGATTTCCTCCAGTACCGTGTCATCTTCCTCATGTATGGTCAATGTCAGGGGGGTCGACAGATCCATCGTACAGACTCCAATAATGGATTTCCCGTCTACGATATATCTGCCTTTTGCAAGGTCAAACGCTCCTTTATGACCACTCAGAATATGACACAGCTTCTTTGCTTTTTCCGGTGCATCGATCAATACTTCTACCTGTTTCAAAACAAAATCCTCCTGTTTTGTTCTTGTATAGATATAGTATTCCACAATTTTCCACCGGTTATTCATTATTCGGCAAGCAATGCCTCGATTTCATCAAGCACTTCCCCAAATACATCCAGTGCCTCCTGGATTGGCTTTGGTGTTTCAAGGTTGACACCGGCGATCTTAAGCAGCTCAACCGGAGAGGCAGAACAGCCACCGGATAAAAACTTCTTATAACGTTCTACCGCAGGTGCTCCCTCTTTTAAGATTCCATGTGCCAGTGCAACTGCCGAAGAAAATCCCGTTGCATACTGATATACATAGAAATTATAGTAAAAATGAGGGATTCTTGCCCATTCGTAGGCAATCTCAGAATCTGATACCATATCCGGTCCAAAATATTTGCAGTTTAAGTCATAATATAATTTATTTAACGTCTCAGCGGTCAGGCTCTCTCCCTCTTCCACCATCTTATTGCTTAACATTTCATATTCAGCAAACATAGTCTGACGGTAAACAGTTCCCTTAAAGCTGTCAAGATAATGGTTGAGCAGATATGCACGCTCCTTTTTATCAGTTGTATTTTTCAGCAAATACTCCATTAAAAGCACTTCGTTACAGGTAGATGCCACCTCTGCAACAAAGATCTTATACTGGGAGTAAATGTATGGCTGACTGGAATTTGAATAATAGGAATGCATCGCATGTCCCATTTCATGTGCCAGCGTAAACATATTATCAAGGGTATCATTATGATTTAACAGCACATATGGATGTGAACCATAAGCCCCTGCAGAATAAGCTCCGCTTCTCTTTCCCTCGTTCTCATAAACATCGATCCAGCGGCTTTCAAATCCCTCTTTTACCTTTGCGACGTATTCTTCCCCAAGTGGTGCTAATGCCTTTAACACGGTTTCTTTCGCTTCTTCAAAAGAAATCTTCTTTGCGGCATCTGCGATCATTGGTGTGTAAACGTCGTACATATGCAGTTCGTCCACGCCAAGGCATTTTTTGCGGAGACGTACATAACGGTGCATTTTATCCATATTCTTATTGATCGTATCGATCAGATTATGATAAACAGTCGGAGAAACATTGTTAGCATCCACTGCGGCTTCCAGTGTTGAATGATAGTGTCTCGCATTTGCATAGAAAACCTGCTGTTTTACCTGACCATTATATAATGCAGCAAGTGTGTTTGCATACTGTTTGTACACACCATAAAATCCCTCAAATGCATCCTTGCGCACACGGCGGTCTGCCGACTCCTCAAACGGAACGAAATTACCATGGGACAGTCTTACGGTATCTCCCTCTTCATCTTTGATCTCCGGGAATACAAAATCAGCGTTGTTGATGATGGAATATACCTGTCCGGATGTCTCCGCCATATCGCCTGTCATCGCTACCAGTTTTTCCATTTCAGCAGAAAGTGTATGTGCCTTGGTACGCTCGATTTCCTCGATCTGTTTACGGTAAAGTTCTAACTCTGGAAGTTCTTTATAGTATCCTTCCAGAACAGCCTCATCCATTGCAAGGATCTCCGGAACGATAAATGCAGTCTGGCTTGACACCTTCGTCAGCATAGAATACATTTTCTGGGACATTGCCTGATGTGCCGTATTTTTCTGGTCTTCATCAAACAGACGCTCTGCATAATTAAAATCATAATCCAGTTTTTCCTCTGCCTTAGCTGCGCGTTCTAATACAAATAACAGATTTTGCGCACAAGCAGCTACTTTACCTTCCATCTTTCCGATTTCATCCAGGATCTTGTCAATCTCATCCAGATCTTTTTTCCAATCCTCGTCGGACGCATACATATCTTTTAAATTCCATGTATATTCTTCTTTTACTTCGCTTCGTTTTAACAATTCTTTTGCCATTGTAAACCTCCATATTTTTACTGCCGGAAAATGATTCCAGCACTCTTTAATTTACGCTCTATGGCAGGAATTGTAAAGGGAAATATTGATGTTTTATTCTCTATTTCTTATTTGGTGCAAGGAACAGATTATAGAAGTTTCTCAACGCATCCGGTTCTTTGCTGTTTCCGATTCCGTGAGTTTCCACATATTGTTTCATCTGTTTGATCGTTTCCTTTGAAAATACATAGGTTTCCACCGGGGTATCATGATCCATGTTATTTAATGCGCTTTCCAGTGCTGCCTTGTATTCCGGATCGACTTTCCAGATAGAATTATCTTCAAGTCCGCCTTCTTCAAACGATTTGTTATAATATTTGCTGTTGATGAAACGGGTAACTCCGGTCAGATCCATCTGTATGAGTTTTTTCGGTGTCGTATCGGTCACATGCACCATGATCTGTTTCACATAAGTGTTTCCCACATGGTCTACCACGGTTAAATTCTCGGATGCGGCAAAATCATGCTGCAGATTTGTAAATTCTTCTGCCCGATAGTCCGGTATCGTAAAGGATGTGAAAACTTCCGGATCACTCGGTGCCGGATTGGTTCCCGGTAAAATCGGACTTCCATCTTCCCGGTCGGTTGCCGTTGCATGGCTTAAGATTTCTTCTTCCGTGATAAAACCACTCTGTGCCTGCTCTAAGGTATAATAGAGATCCTGCGCCTGAATCCACGGACAATCATCCCATACAGCATAAAGTGTGATCTCTCCACCATCTTCTGCTACAAGGTTCTGCACGATATCTCCGGCTTTCCACTTCGGGATAAAGGTATCTTTGCCATCTTCCAAAGCCCAGCCCATAAAAATGGATGCATATACCTTTTTCTTTGGTGCTTCGGCTTTCTTATCTTCCTCGATATCTTCTTCCTCTAAGTCATTGAAAGCATCAATATCTTCGGCATCATCTTTATTCTCTTTTGTCACGGCAACTTTTTCATTCTGATCCGTATCGTCTGTTACATCAGGATTGTCTGTATCATCTGATTCATCAGAGTTGTCTGCAGTTTCTGCCTCGTCTGATTCATCAGAGTTGTCTGCAGTTTCTGCATTGCCTGATTCATCCATGGAATTCTGTGCGTCTGCATCCGAATCATCTCCATTGTTTTCGGAATCCTCATCCTCTGAATTACCGGCACCCTCTGGGTATTCCGCATTATCCGGATCTTCGGTATCCTCCATATCTTCCGTTTCTTCCTCTTCATATCCATCCATCATTGCCTTTGGAATCACTCCGGCAATCACATCCTCTGTCACGTTTTGTCCATCCAGTGTATATTTCACATAGGCTGCTGTTCCGTCTGCATTCCATACATCCGGCAGCGTTACATCGGTATCATACGTTGCTTCAATATCATCGATATGTCCAAAGCCACCGTTCGGATCAAAATGGATCGTATATTTGTTTGCCTCTGCATTGGCTGTCATCGTGACGTTTCCGGCTGGCATCGTAAATACAAACTTCTTAGCATCCACGGTCTGCTCCCCACCGGGTCCGCCTTTATAATTTCCTTTCCAGTTTAACCAGTGATAGCCTTCTTTTACTGCCGCATCGATGGTAACGCTCTGTCCATAGCGGTACGATCCGCCTCCGGTCGTCTTTTCAATGCCGGTTCCGGCATTTAATATTACATTATATAAATGTCTTTCATAATAATAATCAATGACCATCTTTCCATCTGCAGTTACCACTTTCGTCTGTGTTTTCGGGCTGTCAAAACCGGTGTATGTCTTTACTGCAGGAGTAACCTTGCTTCCGATCTGTGCTTTTTTCGTCTCTGTTTCGGCAAGTTCATAGTTTTTATCGTCATGGGTTGATGCAATACCGTCTGCTTTCTGTTTCCAGTGGCGGACGGTATAGGATGCTTCATCCAGTTCCCAGTGTGCATACAGGGAAATGATCTTTCCTTTGGTTCCGTTGGATAAAGTACCACTCTTTGCATAGCCCCGCCAGTCACTGGCACAGATCTTGCCCTGATTATCTCCGGATGCTGCTCCGTCCACATTTACATAGGTTCCACCGCTTGCTGCAGTCCACCATCCGGCTTTCGTATGGGTTCCACTGATCACTTTACGGTAACCATTGATCGTGATACTGCTTGACAATGCAGCATTATAATAGATGCCGTAACGGTATGTTTTATAGATATACGGTGTGTTGTTTTTACAGATACTGCTGATCTGTGTTCCGGTATAACTCTTTGTTGCTGTTTCTTTAGCACTGTTTCCGATCAGCGTAAATGTATTACCGACTTTCCATACATCCGTATTCGTCAATGCTCTTGGTGCGTTTATGTAATAACGGACTTCATAAGGCTCCCCGATGCCGGTAAGTGTCAGCGTCATATTATAAGCAGGCATATTTCTTTCATATACATAGGTCTTATCATTTACCAGGTCCGATGTTACCTTGCGGTCTGTGGATGCATTCGTTTTTTCATTAAGATCTGTCCATTTACTGAACTGATAGCCTGTATTAAAGGCTGGTATTGCAATAATTGCATCATTATATGGAATCTCAACAGAATCTGTATAGTAATCTCCAGATAACATATTCGGATCCTCAGCCACGATGCAAACTGGGGCATAATGTCCATACTGTGTGAAATATTTTCTTATTTCAATATGACTTCCTGCAGTCTTATCCATCTTTACTGTAAGACGGTACAGCGGTGTTGCCTGAGAAATTACCGGCTCGGAAGTTTTTTTAATTTCGGTGTTATATTTCTGTGACCGCAGTTTTCCGGTAATCTCATGCTGATTAGTAAAAAGTTTCTTTCCCGAATTTTCCGGTGCAGTACATGAAATTGAATATTTTACATAGCTTCCGTTCGCCTTATTATCATATCCGGATAATGTCAACGTATGTTTGGCGGCATCATATTGAACCTCTTTATCTGTTCCGTAAATAAACTTTACTACTTTCGGCTTAGTTACACCTTTATCATACACTGTAAAAGAAGCCTTACCCTTTACCGGTGTCAATGCATCATCCAATGTTACAACCAGTGTTCCATCATAATACCCTGTATCTGGCTGATCTGTGACTACATTGACATTTCCCGTTACAGTTGCAGATACAGTACTGTTTACCGTTGTTTCCTGCTTTTCAGAAAGCTCATAATCTGCCACATCCACGGCAAGACCAACAACAAATAATGTTGACCAGGATGAATCGGATGCTTCTGCACGGAACTTATTTGTTGCAAATCCCGGATGATCCTTATTTGTCTGATTTACACTGAAATCCATTAACATACCACGGACAGAAGATAATTTAGAACTCAGCTGTGTGTTTCCATGATAGAAATAAGAACGTCCAATCAGTCCACTGTTTGAATATGCTAATAATCCTGTCTTATCTTTCTTTGTATCATATAAATCAAGTCCAAAAGACTTCTGTTCTGTCGCGTTGCTTTTTACAATTCCTGAATTGGTTCCAAGCAGTAATAATTCTCCGCTTACTTCGGAATCTTCATTTATATACTGATTTGTCTTACAGTCTCCAAGATCAAGGTTCATAGTTACCGGATTTCTTGTCCATTTACTGTTTTCCTGCTGATAATTAAAATGGGAACCGACTTTTAAAGAAACAGCCCTGACATTTGCTTTGCTGTTTTTCTCGATTACGATCAGCTGCCATGCTGCACTGCTCTCCCCCGAATGTGTACCCTTGCTTGTATTACTTTTTTCTGTTGATTCTACATAAGGGATATTTGCAACACCGTATTTACCATAACCATATTTCTGGACGGTTGCCGTTACATCTGTATACATACAGGAAAATGTATATTCTTTTGTTCCCAGATGTGGTTCACGCATATCAACTGCAGCATAGGAAGCATTTACTTTCTTTGTAAAAGCACCCTTGTCTGTTGCACCGGCAAAATAGATTGCCTTATTTGCAGCCTTTTTTACAAGATCCGTTTTATTTTTTCCCTGTACGGATGTTTCCCAGACAAGATATGCTGCTTCTATCTGTGTTGCACCGTCTGTTTTTTTCAGACTTGCAATAGAACTGTTTACGATTTTGTCCTTACCAATGGTATCTACCGTTGCCTTAAAATCAGTATCCTTCACCATTTCATTATAATTATTATTTTCATAATAACCATAAAACCCGAAAAAGTTTGCATCTCCAGTATAATTGATGCTGTACTGACCGATTAGATCCGTCACGATCTGTGTCTCTTTATTGATATTTACATTTATATCCGCTTTTACAGTAAACGGCCGGAGTAAAAAAATGCTGCTGACCACAAGTGTGAACAGCAGCAGAATTTTACCTCCTTTATTCAGTTTTCTTTTTTCCTTCATTGTTCTCCTTTCACATTTGAAATTAAATTTGGAAATTAATCTCCTGCACTCTGTGTGTACCAGCAGGTCGTTCCCTTATCTGACACTGTACACTTCCAGGAATATTTACAAAATCCATCGGCAGACTTCAACGTTAATGTTGCTGTACCATAACCAACACCTGCAACTTCCCCATTGTCATGCACTTTAATGATACTTTCATCACTGCTGGTAAGTGTAAAGTTTTTATCTGCAGCATTTAATGGCAATACATCTCTTGTCGACATAACCTGACGCCAATCATATCTGTATTCCTCAAATCTTGTTTCCAGATCCGGATCCTGTTTTTTCAGATTCGTATACATTTCAAACTGAAACGCTGTTACAAGCTTTCTTACAGTTACCGTATAAGTTGCAGACACGCTCTTATCGGTCTTGGATGTTACCGTGATCACTGCAGTACCCGCTTTTTTCGGTGTGACTTTACCGGTGGAAGAAACAGATGCAACGCTCTTGTTGCTTGATTTATAAGTAACTTCCCTGCTCTTTAAACCGGTCATGCTTTTAATTTTGATCTGTGCGGTACCGTATTTCTTTTTATTTGAAATCAGCATCTTTGCACAGACTACATAATATTTACGTCCCATATCCGGCTCTGCAATATCCATTCTTGCAGAATCCGCAATGTCCTTTGCATCAAATACTGCATCCGGCATACCATCAACTACCTGTGGCATCTCATCAAAACTTTTTTCCGGTGCAAGTGTTACGCTTGTTTCATCAAGAACGATCTTTTTCTTTCCGGTTGGTGTATAGTTTGTGTTGATCGTGTCCGGATTCTTTACCGTCACTTTAAACTTTGCGACTGCCTTTTTATTTACCACGGATGTTACTGTGATCGTTGCCGTTCCGGCTTTCTTTGCAGTTACCTTTCCTTTGGATGAAACTGTTGCTACTTTTTTATTACTGGATGCAAACTTCACACCTTTTGCACTGATGCCTTTTAAAGATTTTACTTTGACTGTGGCTGTCTTTCCGACTGCGATTGTTACTTTCTTCTTCTCCAGTGTGATCTTAGCGTTCTGTTTCTTTTTGCTGACGGTGACTTTGATCGTTCCTTTTACTTTGGCATTGTAAATGGACGTTACCGTGATCTTACAGGTTCCTTTTTTCTTTGCAGTGATGACACCCTTATTTGTTACTGTCGCAACTGCATTGTTACTGGATTTATAAGTCAGCTCTTTTGACGGTTTGAAGTTTACCTTATCGCCACAATGAGTTGTTCCCTGTGTCTGAATGTACTGACCATTCTGCCACATGCCATCAATCGTGAATTTTATATATTCGCCTGCATACAAGGTTACTTTGCTGCCAGTCTTGCCGTTGATTTTGAAATCGATCCGATTGGCTGCCTTTGCCGATACCTCTTCAAGCTGCGGTACTACTATGCTGCTGATGCACATGATAAATGCCAGCATCAGTACAACTGCTTTTTTCCATCCTGCCAGCATTGTGGCACTGGTTCTGTTCTTTCTTCCTCTCTCTCTCATAACTTCTGGTTCTCCTTTATCCTTTATTTTTGATTGTGTTACTTACGACGTTGACAAACGAATTGGAAACTTTTATAATATACCTATCAAGACAGCCGGGTGATAAGCAAATACCTATCTGCTCCGGTGAAACAAGTTTATAAGTTACAAAAATAACCGTCAACTTTTCTCAGGAGCTGGACGGTTATTTTTTTGTCTTATCATGGGTATCATTTCTGACACTTCTGACAAGCGTTATGATGGCACATATCATAATAACAAATGTGAACAAGTCACTATATGTAACCATGCTACCACCCCTTTCTCCGAATCTCGGAGCAGATCTAAGTGGTAAAGCCGTCCTTTCGGCTGCCTTGATCAGTATACTATATCTGTTTTCCTTTTCCTTATTATAAACGTCATGTAATGGAAAAGCAACTTTCTCTGATCGAATATCTTCCTATTTATTTGTCAAGGTACAGTTCTTGTATAGTGCAGATAAAAGCACAGTTTTCACTTTCATTACCATGGAATATTCTTAAAAGTATCTGTAATGAATAAAAAAGATTGTTTCAGATATGCCGTCTTTACCTATAAAACCGACATATAGAATACCAAGATTGTATTGATGTCTTAATCTTTCATATACGAATTTAGTATAGCAAATTTTTTTTATAAAAAAAGACCTTTTCATTTATTTAATTTTATTTTTATATTTGTAATTTATTTTTAATATAAAAATGGAAGTTCGATTCGAGCTCCCATTTTTACCATACTTTTATTTCTTTACAGACAGGTTATTATTTAATAGTTATAACCTTTAAAGAATAATTTTTATCCAAATGCCATCCACTGTACCATTTATAGTCTTTTTTATTAAATGTAATCTTCTGCGTAGTCACTCCTGAAATCTTTAAATCATCCACATATACATATCCGCTGGTCTTTGAGCAGGTGCCTGTGACACCGATTCCCTGCCCCAGGTTATATTTCGTTTTTGTGTTAATTTTCGATGTCTGTTCATCCTTATAAACAACATTTTCCAGCGGCATATCATTGATCGTGATCACATAATATTTTCCAGATTTTTTATAGCTGGCTGTTTTCCCAGGTTTACACTCTTTTTCCTTCGCCGGATCCCACAGTGCAACACGCATTTTTTTGCCATCTTTGATCAGCATTACCGTATATTTTGTACGGATATCCCCAACATAATTACCGTTTTTACTATTTTCCAGACCTATCCACGCATCCACATGTACGGTATCTCCATTCTTTTTTAAGGCTGCTGCCGGAACATACGCTTTTGCAGACATTTTCATATTTTTCTTTATTTTTGAAGCTTTTTTGTAACCTGCCTGCATAACATAATTGTTATTCATCCACGCTGCATCAGATTCTTTATCTCCATTGAATACAACTTTTGAACGAAGAGCCTTATTTGCGGCTGCAAATGTCTGCTCTGACGGAACAGATGCAAATACACCGATCAGCAATGCTAACACCAGCACTCTTGCCATTAACACAATACTTTTTTTCTGTTTTACCATACGCAAATCCTCCATTTCTCATTCTCCCAATTTCACGCACTGCACCTCATCTTCAAATACAATATCTGCCAATGAAAATAATTACTATCCAGACATGTAAATTATCAAAATCATCGTTATTTTTGATTATTTCATCTGTTTTCTGACCTTTTTGACAAGTTATTGCATTCAAATGAATTTATGCAATATTTATATATGTTTCATCATAATGTGTCAACAAATAAACATTCCAACGGCGTTGTTTTTATGCTAAAAATCCGTTATAATATCATTCTGCGGGAAATCCGTGGAAACACATTCCGAAAGGAGATCTAAAAATGGCTTTTGATGGATTAGTAATATCCAATCTTGTATATGAACTGAATCAAACAATTTTAAATGCAAAGATCAGCAAAATTGCCCAACCGGAAAACGACGAGCTTCTTTTTACCTTAAAAGGAAGTAACGGGCAGTTCCGTCTTGCCATGTCAGCGAGTGCTTCGCTGCCTTTTCTGTATCTGACAGAAACAAACAAACCAAGTCCGCTGACAGCACCAAATTTTTGTATGCTGTTACGCAAGCACATTGCAAACGGGCGGATCATAAAAATTTACCAGCCTCACATGGAACGTATCATTCATTTTGATATCGGGCACCTCGATGAAATGGGTGATCTGTGTCAGAAAACACTGATCGTGGAACTGATGGGAAAACACAGTAACATTATTTTCTGCAGCTCCGACGGCACGATCATTGACAGCATCAAGCATGTATCCTCCATGATGAGTTCCGTGCGTGAGGTCCTTCCGGGACGGGCTTACTGCATTCCAGCCACGCAGGAGGACAAATTAAATCCGCTTGAAGTTACAGAGGAAGTTTTCATGGAATCTGTCATGAAAAAACCTGTTTCCATCACAAAGGCAATTTATGGCTCTTTTACCGGGATCAGCCCTGTGATTGCAAACGAGATCTGTTACCGTGCTTCGATCGACGGAGATATGCCGGTAGATTCGCTCGATGCAGACGGCAAGAAACACCTGTTCCATAACTTTTCATGGATGATGGAAGATGTAAAAAATCACAATTACTGCCCAAATATCATCACACGCGGCAGGGAACCGATCGATTTTTCCTGTTTTCGTCTGTCCGAATATGTGCACACTGCTCTGGATCAAAAAATTATGCAGAACACGGATCATGCTGACACGAATGCTTATACCATGACGGAATACGATTCGATTTCCAAAGTTCTGGAGGAATACTATGCTTCCAAAAATATTTACACGCGCATCCGCCAGAAATCTGTCGATTTAAGAAAAATTGTGTCCACTGCGTTAGAGCGTAACCGTAAAAAATACCAGCTCCAGCAGAAACAGTTAAAAGATACAGAAAAAAGGGATAAATACAAAGTATACGGTGAACTGATCCACACCTACGGTTACGATTTAGAGGAGGGTGCAAAACAACTGGAAGCGCTTAATTACTATACGAACGAAAACGTAAAGATTCCTCTTGACCCGACCTTAGACGCCAAAGCAAATGCACAGAAATATTTCGATAAATATGGAAAATTAAAACGTACTTACGAGGCACTGACCGACCTGATTGAAGAAACGAAATCTGAGATCGACCACTTAGAGAGCATTGCCACATCTCTTGATATCGCCCTGACCGAGGACGATCTGGTACAGATCAAGGAAGAACTGGTGGAATATGGCTACATTAAGCGGAAACGCACTGACAAAAAAGCAAAGATCAAAAGTAAACCGTTCCATTATATTTCCTCAGACGGCTATCATATGTATGTCGGAAAAAATAATTATCAGAATGAAGAACTGACATTTAAATTTGCAACCGGAAATGACTGGTGGTTCCATGCCAAAGGAATGCCGGGTTCCCACGTCGTTGTGAAAACAAATAACGAGACAGATCTGCCGGACCGTATGTTTGAGGAGGCAGGAAAACTTGCCGGTTATTATTCCAGCGGCAGAGACAGTGACAAGATCGAGATCGATTATCTCCAGAAGAAAAATGTGAAAAAGCCAAACGGAAGTGCTCCGGGTTTTGTGGTATATTACACCAACTTCTCACTGACGGTACACCCGGATATCTCCGGTCTGACACTGGTGGAATAAATCAATAATCCAATACGCCATGACCTGCGTGCAAAACACTATCATCGTAAGCAATAGAATCCACGCTTGGCGAACCAACCCACTATCATGAAAAAACCGCAGCCGTGAATTTTTATACGATTCACGACTGCGTTTTTTTCGCTTACAATGATTGAGTAATTTACGCTTCTTTCCTTTTCTGCAGTAACAAAAATGCGATCACTGCAAAAATCAGGTACGCTGCTATGGAAATAACAGAAGATTCCACACCGAAATCTCCACCTGTCAACAGAAAAGAATCGGTATCAAGAACATAATTATACCAGACCGCACTATCTGCCGCAGATCCGATATGAATCAGTCCTCCGATCATCAGACAATTCCAGATCCCATGCATGAGTGCGGAATACCAGATCGTTCCGGTATAGCAGGTCACCAGAGAAAACAGGATTCCAACGAGACTTCCTGCTATCACTACCTGGATCATTCCGGGAATACTCATTCCTTCTTCAATATGCAGACAGCCAAACAGGACAGATGGAGCGATCACTGCAATTTTCCGGGTCCATGCATATTCCACCGAACTCATAATAATTCCGCGGAATACCGTTTCTTCCACGATTCCGGTTGCCAATCCTAAATATGCAACACTTCCAGCAACAAGCTGTTTTAATGTTTCTGCTTCTAAGGTTGATTGCTGCCACGTTCCTGCAAATAACTGGTATATCAGAATCACCAACAGTGGCATTGCAAAAGCGGCGATGATCCAAAACGGATACAGATCCGGTTTCCCGATCTTAAAATCTGCCATTGGTATTTTTAACATTTTTTTACAGATCAGAAAGACTCCTCCAAGTACCAGACCCACATATAAAATTCCAGTGAAAATATTTCCTGTCACCGCTGACATTCCACCTGCCACCAGCATATTTCCGATCAGAAGTGCCAAAAGCTGCGAAAATGCCAGAAGACAAAGTGCAAGAATACTTATGCCTGCTGCCTTTGTTCCACTAAATTTTGTTTGTTTACTACTGCTCATATCTGCTCCTTTTTCCTTTGCCGGCAAATGTTCTGATTTATTTTACATTTCCAATCGTTTCATCTCTGTATAAGCAAGTAAAAACGGACCAACGCCCTTTGCGTCATCCTTAACGACCGGTTCGGACATATAATAATCAAAAGTTCCGGAACGTCTGTTCGCACCTCCTAGTCCTGCAACCAGACAGATTCCGTCTAAATGAAGTTCACCATTCTCATCTTCCGATAAGTACTTCTCACAAATACCGTGAAATGCCTTCTCGCCATAGGTACGATAACTTTCCGGAAGGAATCCAAGGCGCACACCTTTTAACAGTGCATATGCCATGATCGAGCTTCCGCTTGTCTCAAGATAATTGCGATCCATGCCGCCGACATTTACAACCTGATACCACATACCGCTCTCATCCTGATATTTTAACATAGAGTCCATCAGCTCCACAAAAATCTGTTTCATTTTCTCATATGGTTCCCCGACAGATGCATCCGCTTTGTCCAACGTGTCGAGCAGAGCCATGGAATACCATCCTAATGCGCGGAGCCAGAAATTCTGGCTGAGACCGGTTACCTTGTCACACCAGAACATTTCTCTTGAGGAATCATATGCGTGATAATAAAGTCCTGTTTTTGGATCGCGCATATTCTTTACCACATTAAAAAACTGTGAAAAAATATCGTCATATTTTTTTTTGTCATGAAAACGCGTCTCATATTCCATGTAAAACGGCTGGCACATATAAAGGCCGTCTAACCAGACCTGATTCGGATAAATATTTTTATGCCAGAAATTTCCTTCTTTTGTACGAGGCATTTTCTGGATCTGACTGTAAACAAGATCGATTGCCTTGCGGTATTTCTCTTTTCCTGTCAGGTCATAAAGTTCAAACAACGTCTTACCTGCGTTTACATTGTCAATATTTAATTCTTCCACCGAATATCCTTCGATCGAACCATCCTCCATGACCTTGCAGTCAATAAAATGATCCGCAAATGAAAAATATTTTTCATCTTTTGTGATGGCATACATCTCTAAAATTGCCTTGATCATACATCCATCGATGTAATTCCAGGTTGATTTTTTCCCCTGTAAAATCTTTTCAATGTTCCAGATTGGACGATCCGGCGTACTCTTTTCTAAAAGTTCATCGATGTATTTTTCAATCTTATCCATACTGTTTTCTCCTTCTCCCGTGTGTTTTGTCCCCTTGTATTATGAGCCGGTTCACACAAATCACTTTACTCTTATCATAGCTTATATAATCCAGTTTGTAAATATTTTTTGTAAGCGCTTACAAATTTTATTATAATTCAATAAAATATTTTGTCGCAAACAGCCTTTTCATTCTGTACCGAAAATTTAAAGTTTATGTATCACTTGTTGCGGATATTACTTGCTTTTTTGACAAAAAATGCATGTTTAGCTGCTGTAAAATTTCACATACTATCACTGAACAAAACAAAACGTGATCAAAAGCACCGCAGCAAAGTACAAACGCCGCGGAACCTATGATTAACGCGGCGTTTGTTCAAATCATACAAATGATACCTTATAAAACAAAAGATGTATCATACACTAAAGGAGGAAACTATTATGGCAAGTCGTTCATCTAACAGAGCAGCAGTTCCTGAAGCAAAAAGTGCATTAGACCGTTTCAAATATGAGGTAGCAAGCGAGATCGGCGTACCTTTAAAGGACGGTTACAACGGTGACCTTACTTCCAGACAGAACGGTTCTGTCGGCGGTTATATGGTTAAGAAAATGATCGAGGCGCAGGAGAGACAGATGTCAGGCAAATAATTTTGCCACAAATAATTTTGCTGCAAATAATTTTTGCTGTAAATGACGGTTCTTCGAGCCACTAAGATCTATG
>OGUC01000836.1_pt1 | contig 14508 bp, 14 predicted proteins | sample 1573701 | NCBI WGS metagenome assembly OGUC01 (sample SAMEA2582017, study PRJEB24529) | metagenome | biome: Human gut stool | place: China | collected 2011
CAAAAGAACAAATTTTTTTCTTTATTTCCTAATGAATAAGATAAAAGGATTAAAAAAACAATGGAGAATCAAAATCTTTCAGTAGCAGGAATCGTGGCGATTTCCGGTTATTTCCCCGCCGCAAAGTCCTTGATGCGCTGCTCCTCACTCAGGCGGCACACCAGCAGACGTCCGTCTTTCTCCGCTACGATGTAGCCCTCCAGACCTTCCAGCACCACCTGTCTGTGCTCCGCCGCATGCACCACACAGTTCCGGCAGTTGTACATATCCACCCGGCCGCCCACCTTGGCATTGCCCGCTTCATCCTGCGGCAGCAAGGTGCGCAGGGAACCCCAGCTACCCAGGTCACTCCATCCGAACTCCGCCGGCAGCACAAAGATATCCTCCGCCTTCTCCATCACCGCATAGTCGATGGAAATCTTCTCGCAAGTAGGGAAGAGTCGCTTCAGCTCCTCCGCCTCTTTGTCCGTAAACAAGGCAGGCTCCAGCTCGTCCATCACTCCCGCAATCTGCGGCGCATACCTGCGTATGGCATTCGTAATCGTGTCCGCGTTCCACACAAAAATCCCCGCGTTCCAGAAATAACTCCCCGCAGCCAGATACCCCTTTGCCGTTTCCACGTCCGGTTTCTCCCTGAACGCCTCCACCTTGCAGATCCCCTTTGCGTCCGCTTCTCCCAGAGCCGCTATGTACCCGTAGCCCGTTTCCGGTCGGGTAGGCTTCATCCCCAAGGTCACGATAGCCTGCGAGTCCGCCGTTTTCTCCAGTGCCACGGCAATGCAGCGTGCAAACTCCGCCGTATCAATCACCAGCGCATCCGAAGGCGTCACCACGATGTTCGCCTGCGGAAACTCCTTTCGGATCTTCCAGCATGCATACGCGATACACGGCGCCGTATTCCTTGCTTCCGGTTCCGCCAGAATATGCTGAGCCGGAATCTGCGGAAGCTGTTCCTTTACTATGTCGACATACTTTTCCGATGTCACCACCCAGAAATTCTCTTTCGGGCAGATACCCTTGAAACGCTCCACTGTGAGCTGAATCAGCGATTTTCCAACCCCCATTACGTCGATAAACTGTTTGGGACGTTCGGATGTGCTCATGGGCCAGAAACGGCTTCCTATGCCGCCTGCCATGATAACTATATGATTTTGCATTTATCTGTCTTTATACATACTCTCGTAATACTTCTGATAATCTCCGCTAGTCACATTATCCATCCATTCCTGATTATCCAGATACCAGCGTACGGTTTTTTCAATACCTTCTTCAAATTGCAGGCTTGGTTCCCAACCCAGTTCCTTCTGTAGTTTGGTAGAGTCGATGGCATAGCGCATGTCGTGTCCCAGACGGTCGGTTACGTAGGTAATCAAATCCATATCTTCGCCTTCCTTTCTGCCCAACAGACGGTCTACTGTATTGATAACTACTTTGATGATATCGATGTTCTTCCATTCATTGAAACCACCGATATTATACGTTTCGGCAATCTTTCCGTTGTGGAAAATTACGTCGATGGCACGTGCGTGATCTACTACATACAGCCAGTCGCGTACATTCTCACCCTTGCCATATACAGGCAGTGGCTTGCGGTGACGGATATTATTAATAAACAGTGGAATCAGCTTTTCCGGGAACTGATACGGACCGTAGTTGTTCGAGCAGTTTGTAACAATGGTCGGCATGCCGTATGTATCGTGGAAAGCACGTACAAAGTGGTCGCTGCTGGCTTTCGAAGCCGAATACGGACTGTGCGGATTATACTTCGTATCTTCATAGAAGAATTCCGTACCATAAGCCAGATGATGTTCAGACGAAGAAGCCGTTGTTGTGAACGGAGGCTTTACACCTTCGGGGTGCGTCATTTCCAGTGCACCGTAAACCTCATCGGTAGAGATATGGTAGAAGCGTTTGCCTTCATATTTTTCAGGCAGGCTTTCCCAGTACACCTTTGCAGCCTGAAGCAGACTCAGTGTACCCATTACGTTGGTACGTGCAAAGGTAAACGGATCTTTGATACTGCGGTCTACGTGACTTTCGGCTGCCAGATGAATAATACCGTCTACGTGATACTGCTGCATCAGCTCCAGTATCTTTTCATAGTCGCAGATGTCAGCCTTTACAAACGTATAGTTCGGTTTGTCCTCTATATCTTTCAGGTTGGCCAGATTTCCTGCATAAGTCAGCTTATCCAGATTGATGATGTGATATTCCGGATATTTGTTTACAAACAGACGTACTACGTGACTGCCGATGAAGCCCGCTCCACCGGTTACTATGATATTGCGTTTAAAATTTTCCATAATTGTTTTTTGTTTGTGAGGATTTATTTAAGCACTCCCATGTTTGTCATACATACTTTCAGTGAGTCGGTCCAGTAAGGAATCTTCAGTCCGAAAGTCTGCTTTATCTTGGTCTTGTCCAATACCGAGTAAGCTGGTCGTGTTACCGGGCTGGGGAACTCGTTGCTGTGGCAGGGTTGTATGTCGCATGCGGTGTTTCCGGCCAGTTCGGCTATCACTTTGGTAAAGTCGTACCACGAACATACCCCTTCATTGCTGAAGTGATAAATACCCGTCTTGCTGTATCCGTTTTTCGGCTCTTCGGCTGCATAGTCATTCAGAACCGCTTCGATGGCAACAGCCAGATCGAGCGCATAAGTCGGTGTACCTGCCTGGTCGAATACCACATTCAGTGCCGGTTTCGAAGCCGTCAGGTTCAGCATGGTTTTCACGAAGTTCTTTCCGTATTCCGAATACAGCCACGCTGTACGTATAATCACATAGTCACACCCTGTAGCTTCAATATATTGTTCCCCTTCCAGTTTTGTTTCGCCATACACACCTGTAGGCGTACCCTTCTGGTCTTCACGGCAAGGTGTATTATACGGATCACCTCCGAAAACATAGTCGGTAGAAATCTGAATAAGCAGACCACCCACTTTCTTCATGGCTTCTGCCAGAATTTTAGGAGCAGCGGCATTCAGCTTGCGGCAGAGTGCCGCGTCACTTTCAGCCTTGTCTACATTGGTATAAGCCGCACAGTTCACTATACAGCCGATATGCTGTTCCTGTACCATTTTTTCTACGGCTTCCGCGTCGGTAATGTCCAGCAGAGTTGTTTCTACTCCCTCAGCTTCCACTACGTCGGTAAACAGGAAATTATACGAAGTCTTTTTGCTGATGATGCGCATTTCATTGCCCAGCTGGCCGTTTGCGCCTGTCACTAAAATATTCATTTTCAATGAAGAATTTTGAATGCTAAATTATATATTTCCTTATTAGAAAGGACCAAACTCAAAAGGGGAATCAAAATCTTTCAGCAATGAGTGCTTAGTATCCTTTTCACTCAGAATAGCATGTTCGGTAGGAATACGCCAATCAATGCCCAAAGAACTGTCCAGAATGCTGATACCACCGTCAGCTTCCGGATGATAGAAATTATCACATTTATACTGGAAGACAGCCGTTTCACTCAAGACCGCAAAACCATGAGCAAACCCCTGCGGAATGAAGAACTGGCGATGATTATCTTCTGTCAGCTCCACAGCCACATGCTGTCCGTAAGTAGGACTACCTTTGCGGATATCAACAGCCACATCCAGTACCGCTCCCTTCACGCAACGTACCAGTTTGCTTTGTGTGAATGGTGGACGTTGGAAATGAAGGCCTCTCATTACCCCGTAGGACGACATGCTTTCATTATCCTGAACGAATGTGATTTTTGCTACTTTTTCTTCAAATTCACGTTGTGAAAACGATTCGAAGAAATAACCTCTTGAATCCTTAAAAAGGCGTGGCTCGATGATAACCACACCTTCTATAGCTGTTTTAATTACTTCCATATTAATAGTCCAGATTACTTTTACCTGTATGTTCTACTTCATCTATCACTTGCAGCAGATATTTTCCGTACTGGTTTTTCAGCATAGGCTGTGCCAGTTCTCTCAGTTTATCAGCTGTAATCCATCCCTGACGGAAAGCAATGCCTTCCAGACAGGCAATCTTCAGTCCCTGACGCTTTTCAATAACCTCGATGAATGTAGAAGCTTCACTCAGTGAGTCGTGCGTACCTGTATCGAGCCATGCAAATCCGCGTCCCAGTGTCTGTACTTTCAGTTCCTTGTCGGCTAAGAACTCCTGGTTTACAGTCGTGATTTCCAGCTCTCCACGAGCAGACGGTTTGATGTTCTTGGCTACTTCCACCACCTTGTTCGGGTAGAAATAAAGACCTACTACCGCATAGTTCGATTTCGGTTGAGCCGGTTTCTCTTCAATTGAAAGGCAGTTTCCCTCCTTGTCGAACTCAGCTACGCCGTAGCGTTCCGGATCACTCACCCAGTAACCGAATACCGTTGCTTTCTTTTCTTCTTCTGCTGTGCGGACTGCTTCCTTTAGCAATTTGGTAAGACCTGCACCGTGGAAAATATTGTCGCCCAGTACCAGACAAGCACTATCGTTGCCGATAAACTTCTCTCCGATAATAAATGCCTGAGCCAGTCCGTCCGGTGATGGTTGTTCTGCATACTCAAAGCGCACTCCAAAATCGCTTCCGTCACCCAGCAGACGCTTGAACCCCGGTAAGTCGTATGGAGTAGAGATAATCAGAATTTCACGGATGCCTGCAAGCATCAGTACCGAAATCGGGTAATAGATCATTGGTTTGTCGAATACAGGGAGCAGCTGTTTGCTTACTCCTTTTGTAATGGGGTAGAGGCGAGTTCCGCTACCACCGGCTAAAACGATACCTTTCATAATAATATTTAGATGATATTACTGTTGAACATTTAATTTTTGTAGAATAGATTATTTCAGAAATGGTACTTATATTACATGGGAATCACTTATTCTAACCTTATATTGGCACTTTTAATAGAAAAACCGTGCTTTTTAAAAAAAGTATACATGCTTTTTATATGTAAGATTGTTTTTTTCCCTATTTTAGCACTAGCTCTTAAATGATTGTGAATCATTTTTGACTGTGGTAAATATATTACTGGTTTTTTTATTTTCCAGCATCTTAAACATATGTCCTCATCTTCCATATATAGAAAATAATCTAAATCAAATCCTCCTAATTCTGCATATGTGTCTTTGGACATAAATAAAGCAGCTCCAATAGCCCAATCTACAGCTTGAGTTTTTTGGAAGTCTAAGTTTTTACAAAGATATTTACTCACTGTCTTATTGCTGGTATTATCCTTTCCTTTAGATATTATACGTGCAATTAAGGTTTTTATAGAAATAAATCCTCTAACTGAATATTGTAGAGAACCGTCTGGGTTCAGAAGTTGTGGTGCGACAATGCCAGTTTGGGGATTCTGTTCCATATATTGCAATAATTTGTCTAAACTACCTTCCATTAATACAATGTCAGGATTGATTATGGCAATATATTTACCTGTAGATGCTAATACTCCTTTATTATTATTTTCTCCAAATCCTAATGGAATTAGATTCTTAATAATTTTTACTTTGGGATAATTTTGAGAAATAAATTCAACAGATCCATCTGTAGAACAATTATCTACATAAATCATTTCAAAACTGGTCTGTGGAGTATTTTCTTTGAAGATTGATTTCAACAAAGCTTTAAGGTATGAAAGGTGATTCATACCTACAGTAATAATAGATAATGTATACATATCTTATTCTTTAAGATTTTCTTTATTTTTCTAATAATTGCATATATGCTTGCTGATATGATTTAGACATTATTTGAGCTGTATATTTATGCAAATATAAATTTTGTATACAAATTCTTATTGTTTTAGAATCAAGATTAATGATCTTTCCTACTTTTTCTATAATATCTTGTGGATTTTTGTGGTTTATAATATATCCAGTTTGCACATTTTTGATATTGGAAAGAACTTCCTGATGAGAAGGTATATCAGATAATAACATTGGTAAACCTACTGACATACTTTCTAAAATTGTATTGGCTAATCCTTCTACGTCGGAAGCAGATATATAGTAATCAGATGCTTTTAAATAATCATAGACGCGTGTCGTAAATCCTGGCATGATTATATTTTCATTTTTTATGTTATTTAATTCATTCCACATAGGACCTTGGCCTAACATAATTATTCCGACATTTTTATGAGGCATTTTATTGAAAGCACTAATAAGTATATCAGGATTTTTTTCTTTTGAAAAACGTCCTATAAAAATGAAATATTTTATATTGTCTTTAAGTCCTAACTCTTTTCTTAGTACTTGTTTTTCTTGTTCATTATATTGCCATATCGGTAAAGATGATCCATTGGGAATACTTAAGATATCCCACCCTTTGTGTTGTTTATATAGTTTTCCAACACTTTCTGCACATCCTATTGGTAAGTCACATCTTTTAGTAAAGAAATTATTTAAAGCGATTACTATATTTCCTTTAAATTTTCCATATAAAATTTGTTGTTGTAAACCGGGATATATGTGTATTGTATATATTCGTTTAAATCTTCTAGGAAGAAAACACATTAAATATAATGAACGCGCACAATGTGAGTGGAGTTCATCTGGATTGATTTCTATAACTTTCTTCTTTAATGCATAAAATAGTTTGATTGGCGACAGTTTTATGTTGGGAGCTAATTGGTAAATATTGATAGGAAATTGTTTAAACTCTTGTAGTCGGGAGTTTTTCTTTTCAGGAATCAATGTAATGATAGAAACGTCAAATTTAGAGAAGTCTATGTATTGAATTATATTATACATTACATTGACCGGTCCTTCGTTACATAAGGATGATACAAGGTAGCATATATGAATTTTATCCATAGTATTTTATTTTATAATGCTTTCTTTTATTTCTTGTAATAAAATATTGGCTTTTTGAATATAGTTGACATTTATTTGATTTACTTTCTGGGCATCAAATATTACATCTAACTTTTCAATAGCTTTTTCTATGGGATTTAAGTTAGATGATTGGCTTAGATTGAAATGTAAATCTGTTAGATTATAATCTTCTAATAATCGAAATGTTTTAGAATCTCCTTGATTGGCGAATCTATTCGAATCCCAGTCTATAGCTATTACAGGTTTACAATTTCTAAGTCCAAAGACTGAATCATGAAAACGTTCAGTTACAATTAGATGGCAATACTTGAATAAACCTGCCCAACCAAAAGCATCAACAGTTGCAATTTGGATGTCAACATATGGGTTATAAAATGTAGAAACAAGAGTATAACCTTTTTCTTTTAGTAAAGAAGCAAGCTCTTTCCTATAAGGGAAATTAATATTAAAATTATAAAGAGCTATTTTTTTCCCTATTAATTTCTTGGTATATGCTTGAGGTAAAGAAAATGTGTTAACGTCTAGATAGAATGTCGGGTCTGGTTGCTTGTGTATTTTTGTTAAATCAATATTTAGCTTTTTTGTTAAAAAGTTAATTGTTAGATTATCTCTGATACCGATATATTTAAGATTGGCAAGACTTGAACTTAATATTTCTTTTTGCTGTGGTGTCAGACTGAAGTTTGCAGGTGATGCACTTGCTGCAAAAAATATTTTTTTGGCTTTTAAATTAGGGAAAGGTAGCCAATTGATACCAATATTACTATTAATGCATGCCTCTTCTAGAATGGTATCGCTACCTACACTAATAATATCATACTCATCCAGTTTGTTTACAATGTCAGCTTGATAATTAAATAAATCAGTCTGAAAAGGTGTAAGAGTAAATGTCTTTTTATATGCTTTATGATATGCTATTAATCTTATTGCAGCATATAATTTTTGTAAAAAAAGTGTATACAAACTTCTTTTTACAGGAGTTTGTATAATCTTATTTTGTTTAAAGTCTGGAAAATCAAGAAAGTGGATAGTTGAATTGGGAAATGCTTTTTGAAAAGCAGTCTTTACTCCTAATGCTTGCATGAAAGTTCCAGGGTTAATTCCTTTGGTAAAAGTAATAATTAGTATTTTCATATAGATAATAAATATAAAGAGTGGGTTGTTATTTATTATACACCAATCTTAATTAGAAGCTATTTAAGGAATATAAATTGTTATTTTGTATTTATTTTTTGCATGATTCTATATAGCTTAATTTGTATAGGAATTTTGAGTATATTTCTAATAAATGTATTGTATAATTTGAGAAAAAGCCAAAAGATATTTTTGTGGTTACAACCATATAGCCCACATAAAGATTTGTAAGATAAATGAGTAAAAAAATAAGGGAGAAGAATTCTTTGAAGTCTGTAATTATTATAACTTTCTCCAATAACGCATCTGTAATTGTGTTTTAGAAATGACCAATTAATAGAAGATTTGGATATGTTATCAGTGTGATTTATTAATTCTAATCCTTTTGGTGTATGAATGATAGCCACAGACTGATGGGGCGATTGCTGATTATTATTCCCCCAATAATCACCAATGGTGATATCTGATAGTCTTTCTACACCACAGAAACGGCAATTTCCACAGCTGTATCTTTTGGTTAAATCAGAGAAAAAACCATATAGTGGTAAAGTCTTTTTGTTCTCTAAGTATATTAGATTGTTATTTTTGTCATAGCATGAAAGAATATATTTTTCTTTTTTTCTAAATCCTGCGATATATTTATATTGTTTTTCATAAGTAATAAATTGAGAGACCAATTTGGATGAAGGAACTCCACCACATATCATATCAATGGTATATAGGTAATCTCTTTCCTTTTCATTTTTAAAGAATGATAATATAGCGGCAGTTTGACATCCCATGCCACAAAATAGAATTCTTTTCTTCTGTTTGAGCAAGTTTCTAATAGCTTTATATATCCCTTCTGTATCGCTTTGCATATATTTAGAACCTTGCATTAGTTGTATGTCAGAAAGCTGATTGCTAATAATATGTACTACCTTATTATTTTGTAGAATAGCACCGCAGACATACCCTCCTTCCTTGATAAAATTATATGCAATTGCTGCAAAAGCTCCTCCAGAAGTAGAACGATTATAGATAGCATCATCAGTCGTATATAGAGAATAGGGATGTGAATTTTGTAAATTATTGGACGAATACTTAGTTTGATTTACTACAGGGCATATTTTTTCACATTTGTGACATAATATGCATTTTTCTTCATCACATCTGATATAAAAATGCCCATCTGTTGCAGTATATTTTAAAAGAGCATTTTTAGGGCATGAATCTACACAAGCGAGACATCCTGTACATGTTTTTAAACTTGCTAATTGAGGTCGATTCATAATTTATTTATGTATAATATATATTTATTGACAATCGTTTTGATTGATAAATTTTTTGCAACAAATAACTGTTGTTTATATTTGATTGTGTCATATATAGAAGAGTGGTTCTTTATAATCCACTCCATTTTATCAGCTAGATTAAACTCATTTTTGTTTTTAAACGTAAAGCCTGTTTCTCCATCAATTATGAACTCTTTAAATTGTTCTATGTCAGAACAAATGACAGGTAAATTATACCTAAAGGCAACTGTTATAGCCCCGCTTTGTGCGATATCTTGATAAGGCATTACGAAATAATCACTGTCTGCAAACAAATTAGCTACATCCTCATTTGGAATACGTTTGATTTGTAAATCAAATAATTCTGGATATTTTATTATAGGTGCATATTGTTCGTTCCATTCTTTGCAATTACCTGCAATTCTTATTTCAAATCCTTTTACACCTCTTTCATGTAAAATGTTTGCAGCTTTCAATAGTAAATCTATTCGTTTATATTTGACAATGTTTCCAAAGACTAAAAAACGGATAATATTGTCGTTTTTTTTCTCGGTGACAGTAGGGACACCATAATCTTTTAATGCAAGATATGACATTAATATATTTTTTCCTTTATACTTTTGTTGAAGTATTTGGCATTGGCTTTTTGAAAAAGTTTGTATGTTTGTAAATGTTTTTAGCCATAAATGTGTGTAGAATTTTGCAAACCTTTCTTTTTGTGCTCCTTGTGGAGTTGTTACGTTGTGGCAAGCAGCAATAGTTTTATTAAGTGGCAATAATAATTTATATAGTATAATGCCGAAGGGTGGTGCATATTCAGAAGTATAAATAACGTCTGGTTTTGTTGATTTTGCTAATTGAATAAAATCCCAAATAAATTTAAGGTTTTTAAGTGATCTTAATCGATGTTTTTGCCAGATATAAGTAATTTTTATATTTTTATATGTACCTAAAGTTCTTTCTATGTATTGCTGGGTATTTATTCCATCTTTAGGTTGTAAAATAACAATCCAGTGAATATCATATAGAGAATCTAGTTCTTTTAAAATATATAAATCCACATCTACGTAGCATGTAGGAGTTATCCAGGAAAGTCGTTTCATTGTTTAATATTATTTGTGAATGGAAATTCTAACATTGAATTTAGTTTTGCTAAAGATTTATTTCTCTCATTATCTAGAATTGTATTAACTTCCATGAAATCAATTTCATGAATGTTTTCTATGTCATAATTTTCTGAATTTACAAGTCTGCTTTCTAGATGGCATAATTTAAGAATATTATTTACACGAGAATTAAACCTGTTGGGCGTGATTGTTAAGAACTGTTTATTGAAATTTATAGAAAATGCAGTACCATGAAAAGAACTTACTATTACAAATTTAGCTTGGGCCATTAGTTGGATAAATGTGCTTGGGGTGGCTCTTAAAAAGTGTTTATCTGCAAATTTTAGTCTTTTAAGATAGCCATTGTAACTTACTTCATATATTGGACATGAATATTTTTTTGATACTATTTTTGCATAGTATTCTATTAATTTATTTTCTCGATCTGTTTCAACTGTATAAACTAAGATGAAGGGAGGCGTTTTGATTGGCTTGAATTTTGCTATGATATTTTCCCAATCTTTTTTATTTAGAAGCAATGTAGGATCTAGCACTACATCGACATTTTCTATAGATAGACGACTTAAGATATTTTTTGCATCATTTTCTCTGACTGTTATATGTGTATATTGTTTTAGTAGTTTATATACTTCATTTTTTTCATTTGTAGGAAAATCTTCCATACCTATGCTTGATGCATAAGATATACGTTTACTATATTGGGGAGCAAAATCTAAATAATAGCTTTTATCAATGCCTCTATTGTATGTACTATTCCAAACTTGATCACTTCCTGTAATATAAATATCAGCAATGGGGGGATTATCTTTAAGAGCTTTAAAAGAAGTATAAGTTTGCGGGGTTAGCTGTATAAATTCTTGTAAGAATTCCTTATCTTTTTTCTTTAATTTTTCTTGTTGTGGTATATTAAATAAAGCATTGAAAATTTTTTTTATGGGATTTTTGCTTCTTGACAAGATAGCTTTTCTAGTCATGAAACTACGTACATAATCTATAATTTCTACTTTGTAGCCAAGATTTTTAATGACCAATCCAAGAGCTAAAGCTTGTAAATAGGTTCCGTAATTTGTATTATCTAAGATAGTGATTATAGCAGCTTTTCTCATTGATTTATTGGATTATTAGGTTTATACTGAATACAGTAAAGTCTATTTGGAAATATTTATTTTAAAATGAATTAAAAATCACAATTGATTATACCTTGTTTTCGTTAGATAATTTATTGTGGTACTTCCGTTTGTGTTTTTTAATTCATTTAAGCCTTTAGTTTTCTTTGTAGTATTTATTCATATATTGTTTTGAGAAAATATTATTAGTAATATCGTTTTTTCAGAAAATTTGGATACTTCTTCTTATTACGTTTTGTGTCGATAAGTAAACATCCAATTTTAGGGTATCCCCTTTTAGACGGGCGCCAACAGGCACCCGTCTAAAAAAGAGTCCACAAATTTAACGATTATTATTTGCATATTGTCATGGGAAGAAGGTTTTCGTAATCCGTTCTTCCCTTTTTTAATTCTCTTAGCAGCTTGCAGAAGTAATCCCTGAAGGAAACTCCTGCCTGTTTGCAGGTTTCTATAAAGGTATTATAGATTGCGGAGTTCTGTATTCCTTTCACGCTTCCGAAGAACAGGCTGTTCTTTCGTTGGACAGTGACCGGCCTTATCGCCCTTTCTGCTGCCATATTGTCTATGGAGTATTCACCGTCATTTCTGTAGGCGAAGATCTGATTCCAGAAGTTCTTCAGATAGTTAAGGGCCTTGCTCATAAGTTCGCTTCGGTTCTCATCCGGATTTGCCGGCAGATCATAAAGCTCTGTCCTTATCTTATCGATGATTTCCGTCGTTTCCTTACTGTTCCTTCTGCGGTAAATCTCGTCTGCGGTAAATTTTTCCCGGCGATAAGTATCTTCCATGCCGTATAACTTTGCTATCAGCTCAAGGAAGATTCTTGCCTGCAGGCTTCCCTGGTCGAAGGCATACTTGAACTTTGCCCTTGCATGAGCCAGACAGCAGAGATGATCTATATCCATAAGTTCGTTGTCAAGATACATATATACGTTATAACCGTCACTCTGCAGTGATTTGATTTTTGCATCACCAAGGAACTCCTTCAACACATTTCTGTTCCTGCCTCCATGTTTCTGTACACCTTCATCATCCGTTGTATCCTCATAAAAGAAGATGACTATACGCGCTTTTCTGTTTACCAGACACCACATATAGGTCTTTCGTTTCTTATTGTATGCGTGATAGCGGAGCCATGTCTCGTCCACATTCACGTTGGCACCGTCCTGAAGGGCAATCTTCTTGAGGGCAGGTATCAGTTTGTTGAGCTGCATGGCGCCTTTGTCGGCCCAGTTCAGCAGGTTCTGCACAGAGGTGTTCCAGTCCATATCCGACAGACGGTTCTTTGCCTCCCTGTATGCCGGTGTTGACATCCGGAAGCGGTTGAACATCAGATACGAGAGCATGTTTGCCGTAATGCTTGTACCCGGTACTATCTCGTCATAAAGGCTGGCCCGGACGTCATCCTTCATAGGAAGGAACATGCTTTCAATCCTGCCGTCGGCATGCTTCACCTTAAGCACCTCAAAGTGATGTTCCTCAATATGGCTCACAATGTTTCTTATTTTACGGTAGCTTGACGATATCACTACAGAACCCTCAGGAAGCATTGTATAATCGGACTTGTGTATAATCGGTGTACCTACACAAGCCTTATTGTATGTCATTCCTTTCCTGTATGGTCTTTCCTTGGAAAGGGAAGCCTTCGGAGTATCCTGCGTGCCGCATGATGCGGAAGAGTCCGGCTGTGGAACCTCGCCTGATGGAGCAGTAGGAGTACCGTCAAAATCATCCTTGTCATCATGCTTCCCTTTTACGACCCTTTTACGGTCAATACCTTTGAGACTTCCGGAAGAGGCATAGGCCTGGGTATTCATAATGGAAAGACGCTCAACAAGGGCATTATGCTTCTTCTCAAGCTTTCTGTATTCCTTGTCGCGAAGCTTGTATTCAAGAACAACCTTCTCTGCATTGCTGTTTGCCTCAAGCAAGACTTTCAAAAGAGAGGCATTCTCACGTTTGACTTCCTTCAGGTCTTTTCCTATTTCATCAAGTCGTGCTATCATTTCATCAAGCAGCCTGCTCTTTTTCTGATTCTCCTCAAACAGGAACAGGGCGAACCTCTTTATCTGCTCATTATCCATACCTTCAAGGGGTGTATGCTCCTTTTCGGGTCTGTTCATCATCTCTTCAAGATGCTTGCGTCTGAGTGTGTTTTCTATGAGTTCTTCCAGTTCCATGTTCTCTGATATTTTATGTAAAGATACTCATTTTCAATGAGATATACAAATATTTAGAGAACTTCTATCACTGATTGCCAGAGTTTTATCTTTAAATTCTTATACTCGTTATTACTGGAGTTTCAAGTATCGTGACCAGGTCTTTCCAGTCTATTTTATATACTGTCACATCGTCCTTGCGCTCTATTTTCATGAACTTATAGCCCTTAATGAAAGACTTCTCATGAAGGTAGTAGGCATTGCGCTCATAGTGTATCATACGAACCTTGCGCCGGTCTTTAGACATGAACATGTAAACATCACCATTCAATGGATCACGGTGGTATCGACCTCGGATTATCTCGCATATACGCTGAGCCTTGCATCTCATATCGTGAAGCTCAGGAAGGTAGTAGAAGTTGTGAAGACCGTTGATGCTCAGCATAAGCCCTCCAGTTTCCCTACCAGTGTTTTCAGCCCCTGATAGTCTAAGCCTTTCTTCTGTATGCACAAGCCCTCACGAGTTCTTATCGTCACCATAATGCTTCCTTTATGGGGAGTTGTACGTTTGGGCTTGTCTTTAGCAACCTCCTGTCGTTCTTCATTACCTGTCCGAATCAGCTCTTCCGGAATTCCTTCAACTTCTACAGGTACAACCTTTTTCTGTGTCTTCTTGAACCAGTCATAGAATGCCGTGTATGGAATATTGTTGCCAATGCAGAACGAGTTGATGGAAACTCCATTGGGCTCACCCTCGGTTTTGTAGAGGAACCACAGTCTTTCAAAATCTTTTTCGCTAAACATAATCTTTCGAGTTTTAAGTTTAGCACGAAGGTATGCGAAAGAGACATGCTAGTCAATACGCCAATTTTGGAAGCTTACGA
>OGUC01000844.1_pt1 | contig 14409 bp, 10 predicted proteins | sample 1573701 | NCBI WGS metagenome assembly OGUC01 (sample SAMEA2582017, study PRJEB24529) | metagenome | biome: Human gut stool | place: China | collected 2011
GCTGCAGCCTGCGGAGGTGGCCTACTACGATGGCTGCGTCTACATCGACCTGAGCACCATTGAGTCCACCATCGCTATGCCGATGCACCCCTCCAACACCTACACCATCCACGAGCTGCAGGCCAACGCTGCCGACATCCTGCACGCTGTACAGGAAGAGGCCAACAAGCAGATCAAGGGTGCCAAGATGAATCTGGACAGCAAGTTCCACGATGGTGCCATCTGGGTCGATCAGGGCGAGATCGCAGGCTGCGCCGGCGGCACCTTCGACAACATCTGCGCCGCTGCCGACATCCTGCGGGGTCAGAGCTGCGGCAACGGTGCTTTCACCCTGAGCATCTATCCCGGCTCCATGCCCGCTCTGGCAGAGCTCATCCGCAACGGCCGCGCTTCCGATCTGGTCGGCGCCGGCGCCATCATGCGCGAGTGCTTCTGCGGCCCCTGCTTCGGTGCAGGCGACTGCCCGGCCAACGGCGAGTTCTCCATCCGCCACACCACCCGCAACTTCCCCAACCGCGAAGGCTCCAAGCCGGGTGAGGGCCAGATGAGCAGTGTTGCCCTGATGGACGCACGTTCCATTGCTGCCACTGCAGCCAACGGCGGCAAGCTGACCGCAGCCACCGACCTGGACGTGGAGTATACGAACCCTGAGTACCACTACAACGCCTCCCTGTACGAGAAGCGCGTTTACAACGGCTGGGGCCATGCCGAACCGGATGCTGAGCTGCGCTTCGGCCCGAACATCAAGGACTGGCCCGAGATGCCTGCCCTGACCGACGATCTGCTGGTCAAGGTCTGCTCCTACATCACCGACCCCGTCACCACCACCGACGAGCTCATCCCCTCCGGCGAGACTTCTTCCTACCGCTCCAACCCTGAGCGTCTGTCTGAGTTCGCACTGAGCCGCCGTGACCCCCAGTACGTGGGCCGCAGCAAGGTCATGCGCCAGATCGAGCGCGACCGTGAGGCCGGCAAGGCTCTGCCCGAGGAGGTCATGAAGGTCTATGAGGCCCTGACCAAGGCCGGCGTCGCCAACGACCCTGCCAACACCGACATCGGCTCCACCATCTTCGCCAACATGCCCGGTGACGGCTCCGCTCGTGAGCAGGCTGCTTCCTGCCAGCGTGTCATGGGTGCATCCGCTAACTTTGCCAAGCAGTACGCCACCAAGCGTTACCGCTCCAACTGCATCAACTGGGGCATGCTGCCCTTCCTTGTGAAGAACCCCGCTGTGCTGGACAATGGGGATTATGTCTACCTGCCCGGCGTGCGCAAGGCGCTGCTGAATGCCGATGACGAGCTGATTGCCATCGCTGTAAAGCCGGACGGCGGCGTGGTTCGCTTTACGGTCAGCCTCGGCGCCATGACCGACGCCGAGCGGCAGATTCTGGCGGACGGCTGCCTGATCAATTATTACAAGAATAACTAAAGAAAAGCTGCCCGCTGGGAAAAAAATCCCGGCGGGCCGTTTCTGTAGGGGCCGATGCTTGCATCGGCCCGCGGAGGGGTCAAGACCCCTCCCTACAATGCAATTCAAAAGGGGTGCTGTAGGGGCGAACATTGTTCGCCCGCGGCACATGGCGGCGGTCACAACGCTTCCGGAGCGATGACGAGCATTGCCCCCTACACCGTAGGGGCGGATTCCATATCCGCCCGTAGTGTCCGGCGGATCGCTGCAAAAATTCTTGCATACCGTCGAAATTTCTGCTATAATAACAAAAGCCGCCTGCATTTCAACAGGCGGCGGGCGCTGCACACAACGGCAGGCGGTTGGCCCCACCCCCGAAAGGAGGTGAGACCATGCGATTTACATTTACTTTTTATGTTGGCCGCAAGACCATCACATTGAGCTTAGTTGTAAAAAGCAAGAGCCGCCACTCTGCCAAGTGACGACTCTTTAGGGTAAAACCTAAAAACTCTCATTTGAAAGGGCCAACCGCTTGTCGCAGCGCCTTTTCTGTAATTATTATACCGCACACCGCAGGGTAAGTCAAGCCCATTGCACCCGCGCAAATTTCGTGCTACAATAGCCTTATCATTAAACAGCAAAGGACGAAAAGCAATGAGTGCGATTTTAGCAGTGTGCGGTGACGGCTTCTGCGCCATGGTCAGCGATGGCCGCTTTGTCGAGGAGCCTATCACCGGCGATACACCCCATGTCATCAAAAACGACCTGCCCAAGGTCCGCAAGATCAACCGCAATGTGGTGGTTGGCTTTGCGGGCGATACGCTGGCCGCCGTACAGATCATCAATGCAGTGGACGAGTACCAGACCCAGTACCTGACGCTGGAAAAGGTCGTCAAGATCCTGCGCGAGAAGGCCGCCGAGGTTCAGGTACAGCCTGTGGGCGTCCGGCTTATCGTGGGCGGGCGCAACCGCAGGGGTGAGTTCGTTATGACGATGCTGGGCAGTGCCGATGGCTACGAGCCGCAGACTCAGGCCGCCCGTCCGGGTGCCTACCTCATCGAGGGCGCCTGCTCCCACACCGATGTGGCCCCCTGGCTCGAGGAGGAGGTCAAGCCGCAGGCTGCCGACTGGCGCAGCCTTGACGATGTGGCCCGCACGCTGGACGGCTGCATTGCCAAGATGGCCAAGAACGACAAGAGCATCAATACCACATATTTCCGCCAGCTTGTCCGCTGATATACAACGATAAAAGGAGAAAAAATATGAAAATCGCTTTGATCAATGAGAATAGCCAGGCCGCCAAGAACGCACTGATCGAATCCACGCTGCGCAAGGTCGTTGAGCCGATGGGCCATGAGGTCGTCAACTACGGTATGTACACCGCCGAGGATGCCGCCCAGCTGACCTATGTTCAGAACGGTATTCTGGCCGCTGTGCTGCTCAACTCCGGCGCAGCCGACTATGTCATCACCGGCTGCGGCACCGGCGAGGGTGCCATGCTGGCACTGAACAGCTTCCCCGGTGTCATCTGCGGCCATGTTGAGGACCCTGTGGATGCCTACACCTTTGCGCATGTCAACGACGGCAACGCCGTGGCGCTGCCCTTTGCCAAGGGCTTCGGCTGGGGCGGCGAGCTGAACCTCGAGTACATCTTCGAGAAGCTGTTCGGCTTCGGCCATGGTCAGGGCTACCCGAAGGAGCGCGTTGTGCCCGAGCAGCGCAACAAGAAGATTCTGGACGGCGTGCGCGCCGTTGCGTTCCGCGACCTGTCTGACATCCTGAAGGACCTCGACCGTGACCTCGTCAAGGGCGCCTTCGTCGGTGAGCACTTCGCCGAGTATTTCTTCCCCGCCTGCAAGGACGAAAAACTCGCCGCCACCGTCAGGGAACTGATGGCGTAAATCCTAAAATAAAAACAGCCGACTCCCGGTACAACCTGCCGGGCGTCGGCTTTTTATTTGTACAGCCGCGTATTTGTAGGGGGGCGGCGTCCTCGACGCCCCGTCAGATGCGGCCCCCAAAGTAGTGCGCTGCTTTAAGCAAAAGTAATCTTCTGCGCATCAATGTCTACACAGGCCCGGACGCCAAAGGGTAGAATACACCGTGGCGCGGCATGCCCGATGTTGAGATTGCAGACGACAGGCAGCGCCGGGTCGTCGATGACCTCGACCAAAAGCTGCTTGTACACGTCCTCGCATTTGCGGTCCATCGGCTTGCCAATCAGCACGCCATTGACGGCGCGGAACACCCCGGCGTTTTTGAGATGCGTCAATGCTGCATGGTATTTTTCGGGTGGCATCTGCTCCTCGCTGGTTTCCAGCAGCAAAATTTTGCCCTTCCAGTCCTCAGCCGAGGGGAAAAGGTCGTATTTTCGGCAGAGCTGCGGCATATCTGCATATCGCGTACCATCAAAGAAATCGTAGAATGTGTCAATGCAGCCGCCGAGAATTTCTCCGGAAAATGTAGGACTACCCTGCAAAAGCTGAAAGCCATCATCGGGGTGCGCGGCGAGGGCAATGCCGATCTGCGAGGGGCTGAAGTCAGTGCGGCTTTCGTACCAGACATCGCTGGGCGTGACCTCGCGGATCGTGCCGGTGCGCAGTAATTCCGTAAAATAGTGCTCGGTGTAGGGCATCATCGCGGGGCTCAATTCGCAGACGTCCGGCAGAAATGCCTGCCCATAAAATGTCGGCAGCCCGACCTTGTGCAGCATCATGTGGTTGACCGTTGTGTCGGAAAAGCCGAGAAACACTTTGCCGGTGACGGCCCTGCGCAGTTCGTCGTGGTCGAACAGATAGGGGAGCAGCCGATAGGTGTCGTCCCCGCCGATGGCGCAGAGGATCATATCAATCCCCGGGTCGCGGAACGCCTGCAGAAGGTCAGCGGCGCGCGCCTCCGGGTGCGCGGTCAGGTAGTCGATGCCGCGCCGGGCGTTGGGCATAAAGCGGACATTTACGCCGTACCCGGCCAGGCGTTGCAGCCCAATCTCGACTTCGTGCTGCGCAAACGCCTCTCCCAGCACGCCGCGGGACAGGCTGACGACAGCGATGTTTCTAATCATGGCGATACCTCCCTGTAAGCGGTCGTAGGAATGCACCCCCATTATATCACAGATGACAGCCGTGAGCACGGAAAAAATTTCGTCAAATGCCGAAATTTACCGTTGACTAATGCCGTGCCAGATGGTAAAGTAAATATAGGTGCGAATAGCACCGCTTTGTAAAAATTCAAACAAAGGTGAGGTGGTTGTCACAATGGATACCCCCAGTCCCAGTCCTGTGTACCGATGTATCTTGAATAAGGCAGCCACCATGTTTATACCGGGCAATCTGAGGCAAACTGCGCGTTAAAAAAACGCACGGTATTGCTGTGCTTTGCCTATAATTAAATGTGCTCGGCTGCCGCCTGAAAAGGAGGCAGCTTTTTTATGTCCGATACCACGATCGCAACCCTGCGCGCCATGCTCGCCAATCTGGATGATGCCAAAAAGTACCAGAGCCTGCGGGATGTTATGTCCACCCTGCCCGCACCCGATCTGGCCGCCGTGTTTGAGGATCTCCCGCCGGAGAAGCTCCCGGTGCTGTTCCGCCTGTGTCCCAAGGATCTGGCGGCCGAGATCTTTGCCGAGCTGACGACCGAAACCCAGCAAAACCTGATCGACGGCCTGACCGATAAGGAATTGAAGGCCGTTGTAGATGATTTGTTCGTCGATGATGCGACGGATCTTGTCGAGGAAATGCCTGCCAATGTAGTCAAGCGCATTCTGGGTCAGGCTGATCCTGCGACCCGCCGCATGATCAACGAACTGCTTAAATATCCCGAGGACTCGGCCGGCGGCGTCATGACCACCGAGCTGATGGAGCTGCGCCCCGACTGGACTGTGGCGCAGGCGATGAGCGCCATCCGCAAGAACGGCATCGACAAGGAGACCATCAACAACTGTTATGTCACCGACCGCGACCGCACGCTGATCGGCGTTGTATCGCTGCGCGCACTCGTCCTCTCCAAGGACCCGGACAATGAGCTGATCCGCGACATGATGGATGACAATGTGGTCAGCGTCAACACCACGACCGATCAGGAAGATGTCTCCCAGATGTTTGAGAAGTACGGCTATCTGGCGATCCCCGTTGTGGACAACGAGAAGCGTCTGGTCGGTATCGTCACGATCGACGATGCTATCACGATCATGCAGGACGAGGCCAGCGAGGATATCGCCAAGATGAACGCTATCGGCCCGTCCGACAAGCCGTATTTCAAACAGTCCATGCTGGATCTGTACAAAAGCCGCGCGCCGTGGCTGCTCTTTCTGATGATCTCGTCCACCTTCTCGAGCATGGTCATCCGCGGGTATGAGGATGCCCTCGCCGCCGTGACGGTGCTGACCGCCTACATCCCGATGCTGACCGACGCGGGCGGCAACGCGGGCAGCCAGAGTACCTCCACCATCATCCGCGGCATGGCGGTCGGCGATATTGAGCCGCACGACCTGCCCAAGATCCTGTGGCGTGAGTTCCGCGTGGCGATCCTCTGCGGCGGCACGCTGGCGCTCTGCAACTTTGCAAAGCTTATCTTTCTGGACGGCATCCTGCCCCCGGTCGCAGCGGTCGTCTGCCTGACGCTGCTCTGCACGGTCATCCTCTCCCAGCTGATCGGCGGTCTGCTGCCGGTCGTTGCCGAGAAGCTCAAGATGGACCCCGCCGTCATGGCATCGCCGCTCATCACCACCATTGTCGATACCACGACGCTGCTCGTCTATTTCAACATTGCACGGACGCTGCTGAAAATCTAATTTTAGACACCGTGTTCAATATTGTGAATTGTACCACACCCCCGGGTGTGGTACAATTTTTTTAGAGAGAAAGCCTTCCCCTGTGGGGGAAGGTGGCCGAGCGAAGCGAGGCCGGATGAGGGGCAGACTTCCCGCGGCAGCCCCTTTACCGGGCTATGGCGGAACCGCCGCCCCTCATCAGTCAGCGGTCGGGGCCGCTGACAGCTTCCCCCTGAGGGGGGAAGCCATCCTTACAATCAGGAGTTTTCATCATGAACATGCAGGATTTTTACACCGGCCGCGCCTTTGATGCGTATGAGTTTTTCGGTGCGCATACCTACTTCGGCGGCACACATTTTGCGCTGTGGGCACCGTCCGCCCAGCATATCGCGGTCGAAACCGAGGCCGGCACCTTTGACATGCACCGCACCCAGCCCGGTGTTTGGGAGTGCGATGCCCCCGGCGTCAACGCGGGCATGGTCTACCAGTATTATGTCCGGGGCGCCAACGGCCAGACCGTGGCCCACTGCGACCCCTACGGCACCGCCATGACGCTGCGCCCCGACGGCCGCAGCATCATCACCGATACGCCCCGGGGCTTCAGCGATGACAAATGGATGCAGAGCCGCACAAAATGTTTTGATAAGCCGATGAATATCTATGAGGTCCACGCCGGAAGCTGGCGCCAGAAGGAGGACGGCAGCTGGTACACCTATGCCGAGCTGGCCGAGCTGCTGCCCGCCTACTGCAAAGAGAACGGCTTCACCCATATTGAACTGATGCCGCTGGCCGAGCATCCGTTTGACGGCAGCTGGGGCTACCAGATCACCGGCTTTTTTGCGCCGACCAGCCGCTACGGCACGCCGGACGAGCTGGCCGCCTTCATCAACGCCTGCCATAAGCAGGACATCGGCGTCATTCTCGACTTTGTACCGGTGCATTTTGCCGTGGATGCCTACGGCCTGAAGGAATTTGACGGCACCCCGCTGTATGAGTACCCGGCCGCCGCCGTGGGCCAGAGCGAGTGGGGCAGCTGCAACTTTATGCACTCCCGCGGGGAGATCCGCTGCTTTATCCAGTCCTGCGCCGATTACTGGCTGCGGGTGTTCCACGCGGACGGTCTGCGCATGGACGCAGTCTCCCGCCTGATCTACTGGCAGGGCGACCCCAACCGCGGCGTGAACGGCTCAACGCTGGAATTTTTGAAGGGGATGAATCAGGGGCTCCAGCAGCGCCACCCCACGGCGATCCTCATCGCCGAGGACTCGACCAGCTTCCCCAAGGTCACCGCCCCTGTGGAGTACGGCGGCCTCGGCTTTGACTACAAGTGGGATCTCGGCTGGATGAACGACACGCTGGACTACTTTAAAAAGACCAGCGAGGAGCGCCGGGAAAATCTTGGCAAGCTGACCTTCTCGATGATGTACGCATGGAACGAGCATTACATCCTGCCGTTCAGCCATGACGAGAATGTACACGGCAAGGCGACCATCGTACAGAAGATGTACGGCGACTACGAGGGCAAGTTCCCGCAGGCGCGGGCGCTGTATCTGTATATGGCAATCCACCCCGGCAAGATGCTCGACTTTATGGGCAACGAATTTGCGCAGCTGCGTGAATTTGATGAAAGCCGCGAGCAGGACTGGATGGTGCTGCAGTACCCCAACCACGATGATTTCCACCGCTACCGCAAAGCGCTGAACGAAGCCTACTGCAAAAACGAGGCCTTCTGGAGCCGCGAGTATGACCCGGCGGCGTTCCAGTGGCTCGACTGCGCCCACCCCGAGCTGGACGCCTGTGCCATCTGGCGCGAGGGCAACGAGGGGGCTGTGCTGACTGCGTTCAACTTCGGCGATACCGAGCTGGAGGATTACACCCTGACCCTGCCCCGCACCGGTAAGCTGACCCTGCTTTTGGACACCGACTGGCAGTGCTTTGGCGGCAAGACCGAAAAGACGAAGCGGGCTGTAGGCAAGGCGTGCGACGGCACGCTGAAGGTGACGCTGGCCCCGTTCAGCGGCCGGCTGTATAAGCTGGTCTGATTTTACAAGGATAGGCAACACCCCTGCGCCGTTTTTGGGATGGCGCAGGGGTGTTTTTTGCTGTGCGGCAGGGGCCGGGCATGCCTGGCCCGTAACTTTGCCGTTGCAACCCCTTTTGCGGTAGATTTGCAGGGAGGGGTCTTGACCCCTCCGCGGCGGCCAGAGGACAGGCCGCCCTACAATTCACCCGAAAAGTACATGCCTGCCCTGCGGGGCGTCGGGGACGCCGCCCCCTACAGGTTGCGCACTTTTTTGTGCGCTTCCGCCAGCTGCAAATATTCTTCTTCGTTGGCTTTGATTCCGGCGGCCTGCTCCGCACTGACCGGGCGCACGACCTTGCCCGGCACCCCGATGACAAGGCTGCCCGCCGGGATGACCATACCCTCCGGCACCAGCGCCCCGGCAGCGATCAGGCAGCCGTCCCCGATGACCGCGCCGTTCAGGATCGTGGCGTGCATCCCGATCAGGCAGTGGTCGCCCACTGTGCAGCCGTGGACGATTGCCCCGTGCCCGATGGATACGCCGCGCCCTATCGTCACATCCAGCCCGGGGCCTGTGTGCAGCACGGCGTTATCCTGCACATTGGTATTCTCGCCGATGATGATGCAGCCCGTGTCGGCGCGCAGCACCGCACCGTACCAGACGCTGCTCGCCTTTGCAAGGCGCACACAGCCCGCCAGCGTTGCATTCTCCGCTACAAACGCCGCACCGTGATCGGCAGGGGAGCGCCCATTTATTGTGATAAAAGCCATAGGGTTTCTTCCTTTCGATACCGTCCTACGGGGCGTCGGGGACGCCGCCCCCTACATTGTAGGGGCGGATTCCATATCCGCCCGCCCTCAACCATTATACCGCCGCAAAACAAAATTGCAAAGACCTAACCGAATATGGTACAATATCCCTGTGAAATAAAAGGAGTTGTACTATGGCAATCAAAATGATCTGCAGCGACATAGACGGTACGCTGCTGCAATATGGCCGCAAAAAGCTGGAGGGCGAAATCTTCGACCAGATCCGCGCCCTGCATGACCGCGGCATCCTGTTCTGCCCGGCCTCCGGGCGGCAGTACACCAGCCTGCGCCTGCTGTTTGAGCCGGTGGCCGACTGCTGTGTTTTTCTGTGTGAGAACGGCGGCGTCCTGTTCAAGGACGAGCAATGCATTGCGGAAAACCCAATGCCCCGCGCCTTGGCCGAGGAGATCGCCCACGACCTGTGGGAGCGCAGCGACGGCCAGGGGGAGGTCATGCTTTCCGGCCAGAACTGCGCCTACCTGATGGAGCGGGGCCTCGGCATGCTCGACCGCATCCGGTTCATCGGCAACCGGTACAGGGTCATTGCCGACCCGTCTGAGATTCCGGAGGAGATCGTCAAGGTGTCGGTCTATCTGCATGAGGGGGTCGCACCCTATGTCGACCGCTTTGTGCCGCGCTGGCAGCAGGCCAACTGTGCGGTGGCCGGCCCTTACTGGATCGACACCACGACCGCAAACAAGGGCGTCGGTGTAGAATCGCTCTGCAGGGTGCTGGGCTTTGCCCACGATGAGGTGATGGCGTTCGGCGACAATTACAACGATGTAGCCATGCTGGACCTTGTCGGCATCCCCTACATTATGGACAGTGCCGCCGCGCCCCTGCGTGCGCGTTACCCCCTGCACACCCCCCGGCCGGAGGATGTGCTGCGCGAATTTCTGCAGAAATAGGGCATATATGCCGCCGCATGGACGAAACGCACACCGCCGCACAAAAATTCTTGACAATTTGACCAAAGTTTCAGCTCGTTTTCGGCCCTTTTTCCGTTGACGCAGACGGATTAGTATGTTATTATAATAACAGCTTATTGAATTGCACCGCACCCTACCTGCCGTGCATTTATGGGAGGAAAAAGCTATGAAAGAATTCACCTATACCATCAAAGAACCCGTTGGCATCCATGCGCGTCCCGCCGGTATGCTGGCAAAAGAGGCCAAGAGCTGCCAGAGCACCGTCACCATCGTTGACAAGAACGGCAAGTCTGTTGACGCCACCCGCCTGATGGCCCTGATGGGCATGGGCATCAAGTGCGGCGACACCGTCACCGTCCAGATCGAGGGTGCTGACGAGGAGACTGCCGCCCCCGCCATGGAGAAGTTCTTCAACGAGCATCTGTAATTCCGATTTTCCGGCCGCGGCCGCCACAGCAGTACGGCGGCCGCGGCCTTTTATTTGATGAAAAGGGAGGCTCCCCCAATGATCACAATTCAAGGCAAGGGCGTTTCCGCCGGTGTCGGCGTTGGCCCGCTCTATTTTTACCGCCGCGCCACGGCAGAGATCAAGCGCTATACCGTAGAGGATACCGATGCCGAGTGGCATCGCTTTAAAGGTGCCCAGACCGGCGCCGTCGAGCAGCTGGGCGATCTGGCCGAGCAGGCCCGCAGGGAGGCCGGTGACGAGGCCGCCATGCTGTTTGAAACGCACCAGATGATGGCTGAGGACCTCGACTATGAGGAGGCCATCGAGGACCGCATCCTCAACCAGAAGATGAACGCCGAGGCCGCCGTTTCCGACACGGCCGAGCAGTTTGCCGAGATGTTCGCCTCGATGGACGATGCCTACATGCAGGCCCGCGCCGCTGATGTCAAGGACGTCAGCCAGCGCATCCTGAGCATCCTCTGCGGCATCGTACAGGGCGGCATTGCCTCCGATGTGCCGGTGCTGCTCTGCGCCGACGATCTGGCCCCGTCCGAGACGGTGCGCATGGACAAGAGCCTGCTGCTGGGCTTCATCACCCGGGAGGGCAGCTCCAACAGCCACACCGCCATCCTCGCCCGCAGCATGAACATCCCCGCCCTCATCCAGTGCAAGGACATTCAGGACGACTGGGACGGCAAGATGGCCGTGGTGGACGGCTACAACGCCTGTGTGTATGTAGACCCCACCCCCGACCTGCTCAAGAGCCTGAAAAAGCGCCAGCAGGAGGACCAGAAAAAGCAGGCCCTGCTGCAGGAGCTGAAGGGCAAGCCCAACACCACGCTGGACGGCAAGACCATCAACGTGTTTGCCAACATCGGCGGCATGAGCGACGTGGGCGCAGTGCAGCAGAACGACGCCGGCGGCGTGGGCCTGTTCCGCACCGAGTTCGTCTACCTGAACTGCAAGGACTTCCCCTCTGAGGACTACCAGTTCGAGGCTTACAAGCAGGTGCTGGAAAGCCTTGCACCCCGCAAGGTGGTGGTGCGCACCTGTGACATCGGCGCAGACAAGACCGTGGATTACATGAAGCTGGATCACGAGGAGAACCCCGCGCTGGGCTACCGCGCCATCCGCATCTGCCTGACCCGCAAGGATTTCTTCAAGACCCAGCTGCGCGCTTTGCTGCGCGCCTCCGCCTACGGCAACATGAGCATCATGTTCCCCATGATCACCAGCCTGCGGGAGCTGCAGGACGCCAAGGCCGTGCTGGACGAGTGCCGCGCGGAACTGCGGGCTGAGGGCAAGAAGTTCGACGAGAAGCTGGAGGTCGGCACCATGATCGAGACGCCCGCCGCTGTCCTCATCGCCGACGAGCTGGCCGAGGAGTGCGACTTCTTCTCCATCGGCACCAACGACCTGACCCAGTACACCTGCGCTCTGGACCGCCAGAACGCAAAGCTGGAGCCCTTCTTCAACCCGCACCACCCCGCTGTGCTCCGGGCTATCAAGATGACCATCGACGCGGGCCACCGCCACGGCATCTGGGTGGGCATCTGCGGCGAGCTGGGCGCCGACACCGCCCTGACCGAGACCTTCCTGCGCATGGGCGTGGACGAGCTGTCCATGAACGCCAAGAGCATCCTGCCGGTGCGCAAGATCATCCGCAGCATCGATTTGAGCAAGCCTTCCGATAAGTAAGGAGCGCTTGACCCCAAAAACTCCGCCCCCGGCAGGGAACTTCCCCGCCGGGGGCTTTGCATACCCGAAAAATTTTACCAAAATACTTCAAAACCATAAAGTGCAGTGCTATACTGGTAGCATCAAAACACCTGCTGAGAGGGAATTTTATGACACAACTGCTCATCCGCCTGTTCGTCCGGCACCCGGACGATACGAAGAACGCCGCCGTCCGCACGGCCTACGGCAATCTGGCCAGCCTCGTGGGCATGGCCTGCAATCTCCTGCTCTGTCTGGGCAAGCTGGCGGCGGGGACGCTGTTCGGCTCCATCGCCATCATGGCCGATGCCCTGAACAACCTCTCGGACGCCTCGTCCAACGTGGTGAGCCTCGTGGGCTTCCGTCTGGCGGCCAAAGGCCCGGACGAAAAGCACCCCTACGGCCACGCCCGGTACGAATATCTGGCGGGCCTCGTGGTCTGCGTCACCATCCTCGCCATCGGGCTTTCGCTGCTGAAAGAATCTGTGCTCAAAGTGCTGCATCCGACGGCAGTGGTGTTCAGCTGGCTCAGTGTGGGGGTGCTGGCGGCGTCCATCGGCGTCAAGCTCTGGATGAGCCGCTTCAACAAGACCATCGGCCAGCGCATCGACTCCGAGACTCTGATGGCCACCGCCGCCGACAGCCGGAACGACGTGCTGACCACCAGCGCCGTGCTCCTGTCCACCGTCCTCTCCCACCTGACGGGCTGGGACGTGCTGGACGGCCTCATGGGCGTGGCAGTGGCGGCGTTCATCCTCTGGTCGGGTTGGGGGCTTATGATGGACACCCTCAGCCCCCTGCTGGGCGAAAGCCCCTCGCCGGAGCTGGTGGAGCACATCGAGCACACCGTCATGAGCTACCCGGAGGTGCTGGGCGTCCACGATCTGATGGTCCACGACTACGGCCCGGGGCATCAGTTCGCCTCGCTCCACATCGAGTTCCCCGCCGAAGCCGACCCGCTGGAAGCCCACGACATCATCGACAACATCGAGCGGGATTTTCTGAAAAAAGACCACTTACAGGTCACCATCCACTACGACCCCATCGTGACGTCGGACGCCGCCGTAGGCATCCTGCGGAGCCGTTTGATGGAAAAAGCTCGTCAGATGGACCCTCGTCTGTCCATCCACGACCTGCGCATCGTGCCGGGGGACAGCCACACCAACGTGCTGTTCGACCTCGTGTTCCCGGCGGGCTACACCGGCGACAAGGACGCGCGGCTGGCCGAGATGTGCAATTTCGTCAAGGAGCAGGACCCGGGATACTGCTGTATGGTGAAGGTGGAGCAGAGCTATGCCTCCGCCCTGCCGGAAGAGGATCAATAAAAAAGAGGGAAAGTATTATGTTGAACGAGACTTACCGCGCCATGCTGGGCCACAAGAGCGTCATCCGCGAGACTTTCATGTACGGTAAACAGCGCGCCGCCGAGATAGGCTATGAGAACGTGTTCGACTACTCGCTGGGCAACCCCAGCGTCCCCTGCCCGGACAAGTTCACCAAAGCCATGCAGACCCTGCTGGCCGAGGAAGAGCCTGTCGCCCTCCACGGCTACTGCCCCAGTCAGGGCGACCCGGGCTTCCGCACCGCCGTGGCGGCCCATCTGGCAAAGACCTTCGGCCTGCCTTATGAGCAGAAGGATATTTTCCCCACCACCGGTGCGGCGGGCGCTATCGCCCACGCCATCCGCGCTGTGACAAAGCCCGGCGACGAGGTGCTGACCTTCGCCCCCTACTTCCCCGAGTACGGCCCTTATGTGGAGGGGACCGGCGCTGTGCTCAAGGTCGTGCCGCCTCAGGCACCGGCGTTCCAGCCGAATCTCGACGCCTTTGAAGAGATGCTGACCGAGAACGTCACCTGCGTCCTCATCAACACCCCGAACAACCCCACCGGCGTCGTCTACTCCGCCGAGACCCTGAGCCGTCTGGCCGACATCCTGACCGAAAAGAGCAAAGTTTTCGGCCACAACATCTTCCTCGTCAGCGACGAGCCCTACCGTGACATCGCCTTCGACGGCAAAAAGGTGCCTTACCCGGCAGCGTTCTACCCCCACACCCTGACCTGCTTCTCCTTCTCCAAGAGCCTGAGCCTGCCCGGCGAACGTCTGGGCTATGTGGCCGTCCGGCCCGGCTGCGAGGGCGAAGACGTGCTGGTGGACATGATGGCCCAGATCTCCCGCTTCACCGGCCACAACTGCCCGCCCAGCATCATCCAGCGGGCCGTGGGCCGCTGCCAGGAGGTCACCAGCGACCTGAGCGTCTACGAGACCAACATGAACCTGCTGTACGATAAGCTCACCGAGCTGGG
>OGUC01000847.1_pt1 | contig 14354 bp, 15 predicted proteins | sample 1573701 | NCBI WGS metagenome assembly OGUC01 (sample SAMEA2582017, study PRJEB24529) | metagenome | biome: Human gut stool | place: China | collected 2011
CGAGAACGAGCTGCAGCTGCAAGGTGCTGCCGGTCCGTGCCAACAGCGCCCGGCCCATCCGGTCAAAAACGCCCTGCCGCCGCAGCCCGGCCATGATGGTCATCAGGGAAAACAGAATGGCGAGCGTGCGCAGGTCGATGTAACCGAGGTAGTCTGCATCCGGCGGCACAAAGAACATGGAGAGCACGGCCAGTACAGCGGCGACCGAAAGAACGGTCTCCTGTTTGAGAAATCGCTTTAACTTCATTTGAAATTCCATAGCATCCGCTTTCTTTCAAGAATAATCGATACATCCTTTAGTATAGTAGATGTGGAACAAAATGCAAGTTTTTTTGCAGCGGTGAGTGATGGAACAGCGCAATTCAAAAAGTTAGATGTTTCATTGAAAATCTGTCAATAAATAATTTGTTGACACTCTTTTTGCGCTGTGATATCTTGACATCAGGGGACTATTAGAAAGTGGCAATTTTAAATTATGCTATCCTATAAGTGTAATATCTCGATTGCGTTATGAAGTCGAGCGGAAAATGCACCTTTGACAATTAACAGAAAGACGAATTTTCTCGTCTTACTTAGGAGTTGAGTCTGATGAATGGACTCAACTCCTCTTTTTTGTCTGTTGTATCCCAGAACTTGGACTAAGAGGGTGGGTGACTTGGACTACAAGTCCATAAACTTTTCTGCGAAAGTACGATACAATCATGTCACGGAAACGGACCGTGCCCGAGAGGGAACGGAAACTGGAGCCGACGAACCTTGAAAATTGAATATGCAGCTTCAGGTACTTCCAGACAATGATACTTCCGTAATTCGCGGCCCGGTCATAAAGAAGACGGGGTGGCCGAGAGGCCAATGGAGTGGTGCAAATCCACCGCCTGAATGTTTCCCTTTCTCAGGGGTGCCGGGGGAAAATTAAGAGAGACCATACAAAACCTTTTCCAAACGCCGTTCAGGGGGAACCCGGACGGCGTTTTTATATATCAGCGAAAAGGAGTACGCAAATGAATCGCAAGACCACAAAAAAGGTGGATGAATCCACCCTGACAACTTTGCGCGCCGTCTGCCGAGGGGCATTTTTGGACGCAAAGGGCGCCCGGCTCCGCAGAGCCGACCCCAGGCAGCTCGTCAAGGATGTCTGCACGTATTGCCAGACACGATATGGGTTTGACTACTACGTTCAGCCCATTGTCCGTAAATCAAAAATGACCGGAAAGGAGAACCGACGTGAAACTGAGCCAGCTTAAAATTGACCCGGAATTCCAAAGCAAAATTCCGCCGCTGCAGTTTGAGGAAGAACAGCAGCTTGAGCAGAACATCATTGCCGAGGGTCGTCTTCTGAATCCCATCATCACATGGAATGGCTACATTCTGGATGGGCACACCCGCTACCGCATCCTGAAAAAGCACGGTTTTATCAAGTTTGAAGTGGAAGAAATCCAGCTTGCGAACAAGTACGAAGCGCTTGCATGGATCTGTAAAAATCAGCTTGGCCGCAGAAATCTCAGCCCGGAACGAAAGAAGTTTCTTCTGGAGCAGATCTTCACGATCGATAAATCCCGCATCGAACGCTTTATGGGCTATGCCAGCAAGGCTGAAATGCTCCGCATTGATATGGCTTTGCTGGTCAGTCTGGCTCTGAACGTTCTGAGCGGAAACCGCAGCGAATAGCGGACAACCAGTAACCCGTAAAAATGAGGTGATAGCGATGTAATCGGAGGTGAGTGAGCCATGCGAAAGAGTGCCCCCATTGAAGTGGTGGTACATTACCCCAAAACGAAAGAGGGATGGGACGAACTCGGAAAACGGGTCGCAACCGCCCACGCCAACTATGTGATCGAAAAAATCGACCGTCTGAACTGCCCCACATGGCAGAAGCTGGAACTGTATCAGGCAGTCATTGATACCACCAAGGGTACCTATAAGCCCAAGGAACACCAGAAACCCGGCTGGCAGCCCAGCCGATAAACAAAGCCCCACGCTCAATATATGCTTTTCTGCTCTGACCAGAGACGGTCAGATTCAGAGGCAGTGTTGAGCGTGGGGCTTTTTGTGTTACATAAGTTTTTGGAATTTTGCTGACAAAAAAATCATTGATTGTTGGCGGCCAATATGGTGTTCTTTTTGCAAGGGAAGGTGAAGTGCATGAATCGTCGCAGCGTGAAAATTATGAGAAGAAAAGCAGGGGGAACAGCAGGAAAGAATGCAGAAAAGTATTCGGTCAATCTCCCGGCAGTGTGGCTTCGTGCGATGGGAATCCAGAAAGATAACCGGGTAGAACTTTCTTTTGACGGTGAAAAAATCACCATCCAGCCACTTGCATCCACAGACCCGGAAGTGTTTCGCAGAAATGCAGAACAGAAAGGTCATCGGCTGAAAGAATACAGGTACTATGACGGAGATGTTCTGTGTACCGTGATCCTGGCAGATTTTACAGCCCAGCAGGTCTGCGTTGAAAATAAGATCGACGATGTGCTGGATACTGCGTTTGGTGTGAACGAAACGCCCTCATGGGAAGACTTCCTGGCCTTTCTGGCAGACCGATGCATTCCGAAAACACGAAAGGGCTTGGATTACTATCTGGATGCTGTTGGCGTTCCGGAATATGACCCGGTTCTGCTTGTTGAAAAGACGCAGGGAAGAATGGCGGAGGATCACAAATGGCTGGAAATTATTTGACGCTGCATACCAACGACAGGGTTGTGGTGACGACTTCGCGCGGAAATCAGGAAAAATGGTTTGATGCACTTTTTTGAATCAGGACCGGCACCTGAACAACATTGCGCTGATCCGGGATAGATCCGGTTATAAGCCCTGCCCGATTTTTGACTGCGGAGATTCATTCTTACTGGATTTTGCTCTGTACAGCCCTGAAATTGAAAGCCGTGCCTATCTGACAAAGGCACAGTGCCTTCCGTTCAAATCCCATTTTACGCAGACGGTGCATACGGCACAAACTCTTTACGGAAAGCAGCTTGCAGTAAACATTGATAAAACAGGTATTGATACGATCCTCGACAAATATCTGTGCTATTACCCAAAACAGTTCCACTTTTTGCTGAAAGAGCGTATCGAAACCGTCCTGATGGAGCAGCAGAAAAAGCTTTTTGAAAAGTAAAAGCTCTTGCGTCCCGTGAAAAAAGAAGGTAATATAAATACAGAACAAGACACAGAACGCAGGGAGGGATGAAAACCATGTTTTACGAGATCATGCACCGGGAAAGCTGTGTGGCACAACTCAGCACGACAGGGGAATGCAGGGTCTGCCTCGAGGATTTCATGCCCTATGATCTGGTTCTGGTGGAATCGGATGATTTTGACGAGCGCATCAATAATGTAACGAACTTTTACTATTGGTGCGCCTCCCGGATGTTGACGTTGGATCGCACCTACGCCAAGGAAATCCTGAACAGTATCGGTGCATCTCAGAGCGTTACGGACAGGGAACGAGCACAGATTGCATTATCCTACCATTGTCTGTCTTTGCTGGATGTGTTCTGGGTGAAAGAAGAAAACGAGAAGGTTCGATTCGAGGATATCAACCTTTTCGCACACTCTTTAAGCAATGCGCTTGTGGATATTGCGCTGCGGGGGCACCAAATGACGGTGACAAACGCCCATCTTCTGGCAAATGACCTGTCTACGGGCGGCTTGTACCCCAAGGCGTGGGTACGCAAAGAGAATGGCTTCTATCTTTACAAGGATGGCGGCAGGGATGCGGTGGAACGTGAAGTGCTGGCAAGCAAAATCTGCCGGTGCTTTGACTGCCATCAGGTACTGTATGAGCAGGGGATGTTTGAAAATGAGCCGGTTTCTATCAGCAAAATCATGACATCTCAGCGATACAGTCTTGTGACCTATGCAGCCTATGACGTCTACTGCACGAACCATGATTGGAACACGCTGGATAAGATCTTAGAGTTGGATGCTCCCAGCTACTATATGATGAACATTCTGGATTATCTGGTGGGCAATACTGACCGTCATTGGGAAAATTGGGGTCTGCTGGTAGACAACGAAACCAATCAGCCCATCCGTCTGCATGACCTGATGGACTTCAACCGGGCGTTTCAGCAGTACGACACGCCAGAAGGCGCAAACTGTCTGACCGTGGGAAAACGCCATCTGAGCCAAAAAGATGCTGCAGTGGAAGCGGTGCGGAACATCGGACTGAACCAAGTCCGTCAGGTGGAGCACACCGTATTCTCCGAGCATCCGGCATGGAAAGCAATGTTTGAAGAACGACTGCGTGTTTTACGGAACGCCATGTAAGATAGAGCGAATAGCAGAATAATTAAAACAGGTTGATTCCATAACGAAAGCCCGTCTGCGCTGCCACATATCGTGGCTTGCAGACGGGCTTTTTCGTTTGACCAAAGTGCGCTGGGGAGAGGATAGCATTTTCGATGCACCGGCTGGCATAAGTGGAGAAGCGCGCCCGGCGGGTGGAGTCGAAGGTGTCTACGGCTTTCATCAGGCCAATGGTGCCGATGGAAATCAAATCGTCCTGCTCAGAGGGGAGAGCATAGTATTTCTTTGCGATGTGCGCCACTAAGCGCAGATTGTGGCGGATGAGCTTTTCCCGGGCGGATGAATCACCGGCTCGCAGATCGGCGAAGGCCCTGATCTCTTCCTGTGGACTCAGCGGGCGGGGGAAACTGCCCGCTTCCAGATGGAGCGCAAGCACGAGGAATTTGGATGCAAAAAATTGCAGCAGGGTCAACAGCATACGGAACACCTCCAAAACCGTTCTCCCATACAATATGAACGGGGAAAGAGGGTTCAGAATCGTTTTCTGCTTGTAGAAAAAGGTAGTCTGTGGCAGGATGAGTATATGACAGGGGAGCAGTGCTACCCAAAGGCTCTCCGGGGGCTTTTTGCGTTCCGGCATCTTTTCGGCAGGGAAAGCATGGTGTGATCCGGATGGCATAGGGCAGGGGTCAGGCCCAGCCGTCCCAGTTCTTCTATCAGGCTGGAAAAATCGCTGATGTTGCGGCTGATGCGGTCCAGACGGTAGACCACGATGGCACGGATCTTCCGCTCTTTGGCGGCGGTCATCATCTTTTTGAAGTCTGGGCGGTTCAGGTTGCCGCCGGAAAAGCCTTCGTCCTCAAAGACGACCGCTTGCTGTGCTGCGGCATCGCCGTAGTGAGTGCGGATATATTCGCGGCAGAGGTCGATCTGATTTCCGATACTTTCACCCTTGCCGGTGTAGCGGGATTTGCGGGAATAGATGGCAATGGTGTCGGCAGTTTTGGCCATGAGATACTCCTCCTGTTGTCTGGTGACCGTAGATGCGGCTATTGCAGCATGACAAGCCATTTTTGTAAAGAAAAATAACGATAGTTATACATATTTCATCACAAACAGAACGGAGGTGTCAAGGATGTAAACGGTCAAAAAAGGTGGGCTACGAACTTGCCATGCGTTTTACCAAGGGCAAGTATGCGTTTGTTGTTGCCACCCACACAGACCGGCAGCACATCCACAACCATGTGATCTTTAACTCCACGGCACTGGATGGCACCAGAAAGTTCCGGGATTTTTTCTTTTCGGCGTTGGCAGTGCAGCGGTTGGGCGACCTGATTTGCTTACAGGGATCAACTTGCGTAAATTTTCACGCAGATTGGCCTTTCTTTTTTACACAACCAATGCCAATTAGTGCTTGAAAACGAAACGCTGCGCAAGTATACTATACTAGTTATGTTGTACAAGTTTGAACGTGTGTTAGTATATCAGTTGGCTGTAAAAGACCTACCAGAATTGAAATGCGCGGCAGAATCAAAACCTTACGAGGATGAAAATGAAATTCGATAGAAGACTTACAGATGAAATCTACACTTCCGATACAGTAAGGCTGGGAAAAAATGCATTTCAGGCCATGCAGGAGACAATCTATCATAATGGTGGTGTCGGAACCATTACCGGGTACTATGATGCGGAATTGTCGATCCTGTCGGTCAGTGATTTGTTGCTGCATAATCTGAACCACAGCTATGAGTCCCTGATGGAGCAGACAAAGGGTTCGCTGAAGAATCTTTTCTATAAGAGAGATGCCACATTCCTCGACAATGCGCGCTTTCGTCAGATCAAGGGCGAAGGAGAAGGCCGGATCCTTACAGCAGATGGCTCTCCCGTCTATGTGCGTCTCTATAAAGAAGATGCAGTCGATACGGATGGAACACCGATCTGGATCATGTCAGTACAGATGAACTGGGCGTATGAGAACCTTGCGCTGGTCAACGAATCCATCCATTCTGCGCTGTGGTATTTTGAGTGTAATGAAAACGGTGAGATCGTTCAAGTGAACTGGAGCCATGCGTTCCGGCAGATCCTTGGTTATCATGACATTCTGGATTTTCCGAACAAACTGGATTCTTGGTCGAACCTTCTGCACCCGGAGGACTATGACCGGGTAATGCAGCTGCTTTTGGAAACGATCGCGGACAAAACCAATGCTACAAAATATAATGTTGAGTACCGACTGAAAATGCAGGATGGCCAATACCAGTGGTTCCGGGCATCGGCGGAGGTGATACGCCGTCTGGATGGCTCGGCCAATCGAATTGCCGGAATCATCAGCAACATTGACGCGGAAAAAAGAAGCCGGATGCAGGCGCAGCGGGCAGCAGCATTTCACCGTGCATTTACCAGCGCAAACCTCTGCGAATACTATGTAAATCTGGAAAAGAACACCTTTGATACTTTCAAAGTGGAGCCCTCTTTGATGACGGCCTTTGAGCAGAACCACACATGGGATGGACTGGTCAGATTCTTTGTGGATAACTATGTGGTTGAAGAGGACAAAAAGTCTGTAACGAATTTCTATAATCGCGCCTACATCACGGAAAAATTAAAGGGGCTGGAGACGGAGCTGCGTCAGGAGTGCCGCATCGTTCTGAATGGGGAGGAACGATGGGTCAGCAATGTGGTCATGCGCGGTGAGATCGAAGATTCGGAATATGCGATGATCTTCCTGCGGGACATCACAGAGTCCAAAGCAGAGACGGCACGGCGGATGCAGATGGCCTCAGATAACGCATCGATGGATCTTTTGATCAAGAGTATGGTGCATCTGCTGGACCGCTTTGTCGTCTGCGATCTGGAGAATGACCGGTATCGGTTCTATAATCTGCAAGGTGAAATGATATACGCGCCGACGGGGACATACCATGGTTTTGTGGAGCAGGTGGTTGCAAAGTATAAGACACTGGAACCACTGGACGCACTGGCTGCTTTGATTTTGCCGGAAAATATCCGCAAGAATTTGCAGGATGAGAACGACATCTACAAATTTGAATACTGCTCCATAGATGAGAACACCTATAAGATCGCTTCCTTCATTCCGCTGGAGTGGAATGGCACAAAGCTGGTCAAAGCACTGTTGGCCTCGATGGATGTGTCACAGGAGAAAAAGGCCGAGATCGAATCCCATAAGGCACTGAAGGAAGCGTACCGGGCAGCGGAAAACGCAAGCCGCGCCAAGACGGAATTTCTCTCCAATATGTCCCATGATATCCGTACACCGATGAATGCAATCGTTGGCTTGACCGCCATTGCGGGTGCGAATATCGAGAGTCAGGACAGGGTGGTCGAGTGCCTTGGCAAGATCACAAAATCGAGCCGTCATCTGTTGGGACTGATCAATGAAGTGCTGGATATGGCCAGAATCGAGAGCGGGCGAATGAGCCTTGCCGAGGAGGATTTCAGCCTGCCGGAGCTGGTCGATAACCTGCTCACCCTCACAAAACCAGCAATCGATGAGCACAAACATCAGCTCGAAGTCCATGTTGAGCACATTGAGCACGAAGCTGTCTGCGGCGATAGTCTGCGCATTCAGCAGGTCTTTGTGAACCTGATGAGCAACGCCGTCAAGTACACCCCGGATGGAGGAAACATCACCCTTACGATCAAGGAAAAGCCGAATGGCTTCTCGGAACTTGGCTGCTACGAGTTTTCCATTGAGGACAACGGCATCGGTATGACGCCGGAGTTCCAGAAGATCATGTTCGAGCCGTTCAGCCGGGCAGACGATCACCGGACGACCAAGGTGCAGGGCACCGGTCTTGGCATGGCCATTGCAAGAAACATCGTCAACCTGATGAATGGTGACATTCAGGTCGAAAGCGCTCCCAACAAGGGAACGAAGATCACGGTCACGGTCTATCTGAAGCTTCAGGAGAACGAGAAGGAACAGGAAAAAGAACTGCTCGATCTGCCGGTACTGGTCGTGGACGATGACAAGATCTGCTGCGAAAGCACCGTTGCAACCCTTCAGGAGATCGGCATAGCGGGCGAATGGGTCCTGACCGGTAAGGAAGCTGTGGAGCGCTGCTATGCGCGTCATGAGACCAACAGTGACTATTTTGCGGTGATTCTGGACTGGAAGATGCCGGAAATGGACGGTATTGCAACCGCCAGAAAAATCCGGGAACGGGTAGGAGAAGATGTCACGATCATCATCCTGACTTCCTTTGACTTCAGCGAAATTGAAGAAGAAGCCAGAGCGGCGGGCGTGAATGCGTTTATGGCAAAACCGCTGTTCCGTTCCCGCCTGACGGCAACTCTGCGGCAGTTTACATCCGGGAAGCAGGAGAAAAACGCCCGGAACTATCTGGAAGATTTTGCGAAGGAAAATTATGCGGGCAAGCGGATCCTTCTTGTGGAAGATAACGAGCTGAACCGTGAGATCGCGACCGAGATCATAGGCATGACGGGCGTGACCATTGACATTGCCGAAAACGGAAAAATTGCAGTCGAAAAGGTGATGGAAGCGCCGGAAAAGTGGTACGATCTCATTTTTATGGACATCCAGATGCCCATCATGAATGGTTACGAAGCCACTGCTGCGATCCGTGCGCTTACCGGCAACCGTGGAAAGGTACCCATCATTGCCATGACGGCAAATGCCTTTGCCGAGGACGTGCAGCTGGCAAAGAATACCGGCATGAACGAGCATATCGCCAAACCGCTTGATTTGAATAAGCTGAACGATGTGCTGAAACAGTGGCTGTGATCTGTGCATTGCAGTAAGGCACATTATACTGAAGAACGCCGAGGAACTTCCCGTTGGAAAGGTGTCCTCGGCGGCTTTTTTGTATATAGGGCAGCAATTCTTGACCGTTTTTTGTGAAGGTGATGAGTTACGAGATGGAGCACAGCTTTCTCTGCAATGATCTCGATTGAATGCAACTGCACATATAAAGCAAAAAAGGAATATCCCTACTTGTCAATCTGCTGTAGAAAATCACCTGAGTTTGGGCAAAATTGATAAAGTGAAAAAGAAACCCGTTCCTATCTTGACACTCCGCAAAGAATATGGTATTGTAATCAAGCATAGAATAAATTTCCATTCAAGTGCTTAATTTGTTCGTGCCTTACAAAAAAGAAAATTGTACGTGAGCAGCGTCGTTGGATTGTTACCGTTTGGCGGGCTAGACCAACTCTGCATAGCACAAGCCGAAAGCGTGTTTCAGCCTTCGGTATGTTTGCTGTGTCAAGAGTGGTCTTTTTTTATTGCCTTTTTCAACCTGAGGAGGAGAAACAATGCAATATACCGTCAAAAAACCGATCAACAACAACATTCTGCGCGTGGTGGACCCCACGGGCTGTGAGCTGATCGTCACCGGGCGCGGTCTGGGCTTTGGCGTTAAGCCGGGCTATAAAATTGAGGCTGAAACCGTGGAGCGCAGCTACCGCATGACCAGCCCTGCCGTGCAGCAGAAGTTGGTGGAACTTCTGGAACAGATCCCGTATGAGCATCTGCTGCTCACCGATGAGCTGGTGGCAATGATCCGCAGCCGGGTGAACTACCCGCTGAACGAGAGCCTGCTCATCACGCTGGCCGACCACATCAGCTTTGCCATCCAGCGCAGCGAGCAGGGGATTCGCTTTTCCAACCCGCTGATGGCTCCCATTCGGGAATTCTACCCGGAAGAGTATCGCCTTGGTATGGAGTGCCTTGCCACCATCCGCCAGCGCTGCCATGCAGACCTTTCGGACGACGAGGGCGGCTTCATTGCGCTGCACATCGTCAACGCAGAGCTCAACACCACCATGAGCGTGGTGAACGATGTCACCCGCTTTGTGGATGGCTGCGTGCAGGTGGTGGAATACTTTTACAACTGCCATTTTGACCGGGATGCACTGGATTTCAGCCGCTTTACAGTGCATTTGCGCTTTTTTGCGCAGCGCGTATTTCAAGGAAAACAGGAGCAGGAAAACGATACCCACGACGAAGTGTTCCGCGCCCTGATCGCCCGCAATTGCAGCGAACACTACAAATGCGCCTGCTGCATTGCGGAGTATGTCCGCAACACCTGGCACAAGGAGCTTTCGGACGAGGAACTGGTGTTCCTTACGATCCATCTGAAACGGATTCGGATGGGAAAATAAGCTCTTTTGCTTCACTTTTGATTCTCCACAGGTCTTTCCTGTGTGGATATATATGCTGGATACGAACTTGAGAAAAGGAGAACTGAAGATGAAAGACAAGATCTTTGGCGTGCTGCAGCGCGTGGGACGCAGCTTTATGCTGCCCATTGCACTGCTGCCTGTAGCGGGCCTGCTGCTGGGTATCGGCAGCTCGTTCACCAACGAAACCATGCTGGCGGCCTATGGCCTGAACAGCGTCATCCACCCCGGTACCCTGATCTACACCATTCTGGACGTGATGAGCCAGACCGGCAGCGCCGTGTTCAACAATCTGGCGCTGCTGTTCGCCATGGGCGTGGCCATCGGCATGGCCCGCAAGGAAAAAGAGGTGGCCGCCCTGTCCGGCGCAGTGGCCTATATCATTATGAATACAGCCATTCAGGCCATGATCAATGCGGCAGGCGGCGTAGAAGCGATGCCTGCCAACTCCACCACCACCATGCTGGGTATCACAACCCTGCAAATGGGTGTGTTCGGCGGCATCGTGGTCGGTCTGGGCGTGGCAGCGCTGCACAACAAGTTCTATAAGATCGAGCTGCCGCAGGTGCTGGCCTTCTTTGGCGGCACACGCTTTGTGCCCATCGTCAGTTCTATTGTGTATCTGGTGGTCGGCATTGCCATGTTCTATATCTGGCCGGTGGTGCAGAGCGGTATTGCCGCGCTGGGTGCACTGGTGCTGGCTTCCGGCTACGCAGGCACCTTTATTTACGGCCTGCTGGAGCGTGCGCTGATCCCCTTTGGACTGCATCATGTGTTCTATATGCCGTTCTGGCAGACCGCTGTGGGCGGCACCGCCATCATCGATGGCGTCACCGTGACCGGCGCACAGAACATCTTCTTTGCCGAGCTGGCTTCCAAGTCCACCACTGTGTTCTCGGTCAGCGCTACCCGTTTCATGGCCGGTAAGTTCCCCTTTATGATGTTCGGTCTGCCCGGCGCAGCGCTGGCGATGTACCAGTGCGCCAAGCCGGAAAAGAAAAAGGTGGCAGGCGGCCTGCTGCTGTCTGCTGCGTTGACGGCTTTCCTCACCGGCATCACCGAGCCGCTGGAATTTACCTTTATCTTTGTGGCACTGCCCATGTACGCGGTGCACTGCGTGCTGGCCGGTCTGTCCTTCATGCTGATGCACATTCTGAATGTGGGCGTGGGCATGACCTTCTCCGGCGGTCTCATCGACCTGGTGCTGTTCGGTGTGATGCAGGGCAACGCCAAGACCCACTGGATGTGGGTGGTCGTGGTCGGTGCGGTGTACTTTGTGCTGTACTACATCATTTTCCGCTTTATGATCTCCAAGTTTGACTACAAGACCCCGGGCCGCGATGATGCCGAGGAAGTCAAGCTGTACACCCGTGCGGACGTGAACGCCCGCAGCGCCGCTTCCGGCAGCACCGCCCCCGCAGGGGATGATCCGGTCAGCGCCCTGATCGTAGAAGGTCTGGGAGGTGCCGACAACCTGTCCGACGTGGACTGCTGCGCCACCCGCCTGCGCTGCACCGTCAAGGATGTTGCGCTGGTCAAACAGGATGTGCTCAAGGCCTCCGGTGCCTCCGGCGTGATCTGCAAGGGCGACGGTGTGCAGGTGGTATACGGCCCCAAGGTGGCTGTCATCAAGGCAAAGCTGGAAGATTATCTGGAAAATGCACCTAAGACCCCGGCGGCGACCGCAACACCCGCCCCGGCGGCCCATGCAGCAAAGGATACCGTGCTGTCTGCCTGCCTGAACGGCACCGTCGTCCCGCTGGCCGATGTGAAGGATGAAGCCTTTGCCAGCGGTGCACTGGGGGACGGCATTGCCATTGAGCCCACCGATGGTGAACTGGTGGCACCTGCTGACGGTGAGATCTCCTCCACCTTTGAGACCCACCATGCCGTGGGCATGACCACGGCTGACGGCGCGGAACTGCTGATGCACATTGGCATCGACACGGTCAAGCTGGGCGGAAAGCACTTTACCTACCTCGTCAACGAGGGTGACAAGGTGAAGAAAGGTCAGCCGTTGATCCGCTTTGAACTGGAAGCCATTAAGGCCGAAGGCTATCCCGTGACCACGCCGCTCATTGTCTGCAATACTGATGACTATGCCGCTGTCGTGGCTAAAGCCAGTGGCACCGTAAAGCAGGGCGATGCGCTGCTGGAACTGAAGCACTAAGCGTTTCTCCCAAACTGTAAGGCAGGGTTGTTATAAAAGGGGGGCTGTTGCAAAATAGCCCCAACAAAAAATGAGATAGACAACCCCCAAAAGGGGTTGTCTATCTCATTTTTTGTTGTAAGCTGAAACTGCAATGAACCAACTACAACATGAACAGTATCGCAAAGTTGATCAATCGGAATATCCTTGTTCCGACCATCCGAAATTATCTTTGATGCGGACAGAAAACTGTGCAGAAGGACGCTCGCAGACAGCAGAACACCCGCTAAACGAATACCTCCGAGGACTCTTCCCATTTGGGAGTTTTCCTCGGAGGTTTTTTTAGTTTATGTAGCAGCGGTCCTGTTTTATAAGCCAATCTTCACACAGCCGCTGGGCTTCGTCCTTTGTGCAGCAGGTGCAGTTGAAAAGTTTGCCACGGATGGAACAGTAAGTGTAGTGTACCTTCGGGACTCCATTGGCATCTCGAAAATCAACGCAGCGTTCCTCACCGGGCAGCAGATAGATCGTATCCACGTTCAGCAGCTCCTTTTTACCTTCGTTCATGTGCCAAGGGGCACAACGTTTGCTATTGTACCATGTACCGTCCCCAAAGACCATTGCTTTTTTGACCAAAGATACGCACAAAAATTTTCCACCTTGAAATTACCCGAATAGCGTTGAATGAACACAAATGGATTGTGTATAACAAAAATTGCGACAGGTATGCTATTGGTGTGCAACAAACACAATTAGAATGTGAGGTCGCTATGAATACGCTTTTGGGTCAACGAATACGAGAACAGCGCAAGGAAAAAGGCTGGACGATTGAACAGTTTGCAGAACGGGTCGATTTGTCGGCAAATTATGTTGGAGATTTAGAGCGCGGAGTAAAAATCCCCAAACTGGAAACCTTTATCCGAATCGTAGAGGTGTTGGACGTATCTGCTGATGTGCTGATCCGGGATTCCGTTCCATCCGCATCCCATGTGGCAGATGACGAACTGAGCAGAAAGCTGAGCCAGCTCACACCGGGGCAGAAGAAAGCTGCCATTGACATTCTGAATGCATACACCGACAACATTCCCTATATTACAAAATAACACCTATGTCAAAGAACGTCAGCAAACGTGCTGACGCTCTTTCTTTTTGCCCACAAATAGTCTATAATCAACACTATAAGCGTGCATATAACGCTAACAGTGAGTGTTTGAGGTGAACGACATGACAATCCTACCCAATATCGAAGAAGCAATGGAAGATGCCCGGAATGGAAAGCTGAGTCCGTATTGGCAGAACGATCTCAAACGTGAATGCCTGCATAGGAAGTTATCGGAGGAAGAACGGCAGGCGCTTTCGGAACTGAATCGCATTTTGTCCGAGACTCCGCAATGGAGCGGCGAAGAAGAACTGTGTATCGAAATGGAGAACATCGGTGGCAGGGTTCGCTTCTGTCACTTTTGGGATGAGCACTACTCCATGGTACAGTTGACGGAAGACCGCAACGGAAAATACTCCGCAGTCTATGTTCTGGATGCAGAAACTATCCCGGATGTGCGTAAGGTGGCGGCATTGCAGGCACAGAAAGAACTTGCGGACTGTATGCAGGCGTGGGGCGTTTCTCTTCTGGAAGCGCCTGTTCCTGAACAGATGAAGTACGATTCTCTTACAGAAGCCGCTTCTCACCTCATGCAAGTCCTCAACGACCCGGAAAGCATCACCGGGTAAAAAGCGTCCCGCAGGGATGCGCAGCCTGCATTGGGAAATGCAGATCAAAGGGGCTTGGGGCATTCCC
>OGUC01000859.1_pt1 | contig 13992 bp, 9 predicted proteins | sample 1573701 | NCBI WGS metagenome assembly OGUC01 (sample SAMEA2582017, study PRJEB24529) | metagenome | biome: Human gut stool | place: China | collected 2011
TGCCCTTCAAAAGGAAGTTGCCGTCCTTGATCTCAAAGGTGCGGATGCCGATCTTCTCATGGTATTCGTCCACAACGGTCTCGCCGTCGGTGATGCGGATGACAAAGCTGTACAGGTAGGCAGCGTGGACATTCCACAGCCTGACATTCTCGATATGCAGCGTGCCGCTCTTGCCATCGGCATGTGCGACCTTTTCTGCACCGTCATACACATCCACGCAGACGGCATGGTCACCGTTCGTTGTAACGGTGTAGGCAACATCGGCGTCGGTGCCGCTGATGCTGTGTACTACGCTGAAGTCCAGTACGCGCTCCTTGGGCAGCGCCATCAGCTTGACAGGGCGGTGGATGCCGGCATAGTTGTAAAAGTCAAAGTAAGGCATGGCCATTTTTTTGCCGTTGGACAGGGTGGTCGTGCGTCCGGCGGGCAGCATGGTCTCGTTCAGCTCATTGTTTGCCAGAACGGCCAGATGGTTATGCTGGTTATAGCGCACGATGTCGGTGACGGCAGCGTCAAAGGGCAGGAAGCCGCCCTCATGCGCTGTGACCTCGACGCCGTTTACAAAGATGCGGGCATGGTGGGTCACCGAGCCGAAGCGAACGGCAATGTCCTTGCCCTCCCACTCGCCGGGGACAAAGAAGTCGGTCTCATACCAGAAATCACCGCAATACTCGCGGGAGTCCTTATCGGTAAAGAAATCGCAGAACGATGCAGGCACCGGCATGGTGATGCTCTCGGGCAGGGCCATAGTCCAGCCCTTGTCCACACCCTGACCCTGCGGGTCGAAGGCGAAACGCCACATGCCGTCGAGGCTGACTACACGGCGGGCGCTGGATTCACAGGGGTACAGCAAAGATTTGTTTTGCATGGTATTTTCTCCTCGTAAAATGATACTTGGCGCAGTTCTGCCCGGCAGCCGCAGCTGCACTGCTATTGTCATCTTCATTATGCCACAGCCGTATCTTCTTGCGTGAGTAGGATTTTGCGGCAAAACCGTACAATTTTACAGTAACGGCTGAAATCATACAAGCAGCTACATTATATAATGCACAAGCATGCTTTTGTGAACAATATACAAAAGTTTTATACACATGGGGAATAATAAGCGTTTTTTACTCTAAAACCTAAAGATATTACTAACGCTTTTTTAAAAATGTATTCATAATATAGACACAAAGTTGCCAGCCCTGCCTGCAGCAAGGCGCATCGGTCTCTGCCCCCGATGCGCCCACCGCGCCGCAGGCTGCCGGGCGCAACACGAAAAAGAAGGAGTAATTAACTATGGCTACACTGAGAACCTTGCCTGACAAGTATTACGACAAGGACTACGAAAGCAACGGCATTCACCGCGTTCCGCTTTGGCGTATTGCGGGCTTCGCCATGAACAACACCGCCACGAACGTCTACCTGATGTTCATGAACTACTGCACCTTCTACCTGCTGGGCTTTGTCGGCGTCAGCATGGTGATCGCCTCCAGCTTCCTGATGATGATGCGTCTGTGGGACGGCGTCACCGACCCGTTCGTTGGCTTTATGGTTGACAAGACCAACGGCAAGTTCGGCAAGAACCGTCCGTTTATCGTCATCGGCCAGGCTGTCCTGTTCGTGACCAGCTACATCATGTTCCACGTCACCCACAAGCTGCCCGAGGGTCCCGTCCGCTTTGCCTTCTTCCTCGTTATGTGCTGCCTGTTCTACCTTGGCTACACCTGCCAGTGCGTTGTTACCAAGAGCGCCCAGAGCTGCTTGACCAACGACCCGAAGCAGCGCCCCATGTTTGCCTCCTTCGACGGCGTGTTCAACACCGTTCTGTTTACTGCGCTCGCTATCATCGTTTCCAACATTGCTGACAAGTACGCCGATGTTGGCAACTACACCTCTGTTGAGTTCTTCCACGAGTTCTGGATGCTGTCTGCCTTTATGTCTCTGTTTTTCACCATCATTGCTGTCATTGCCATCACCCCCAAGGATCGTCCCGAGTTCTTCGGCACCGGCAAGGCTGTCAAGATTGGTCTCAAAGACTACTGGGATACCCTCAAGAACAACCGCGCCATTCAGATGCTGATCCTGTCTGCCTCTACTGACAAGCTCGGCGCACAAGCCAAGTCCAGTGCCGTTGGCGTTGCCATGTTCGCCTGCATGGCCGGCTCTATCAAGCTGCAGGGTACTGTTACCGCCCTGACCATGGTTCCCGGCGTTATCCTGACCTTCCTCTCCGTTTCTCTGCTGGCTACCCGTCTGGGCCAGAAAAAGGCTATGGTCATCGGCTCCATCGGCGGCTTGATCATTAACATCCTGCTGGGCTGCCTGTGGTTCTTCGGCGATCCTACCACCATGACCACAGACCCTGCCACCGGCGCTCTGAACTGGGGCTTCTTCACAATCGCCCACATTGGTCTGTCTGTTCTGCTGGCCGGCTGCCAGGGTATTTCCGGCAATATCGTCATCCCCATGACCGCTGACTGCGCCGACTACGAAGTCTATCGTTCCGGTCGTTATGTTCCCGGTCTGATGGGCACCCTGTTCAGCTTCGTTGACAAGCTGGTTTCTTCTTTCGCCCCTATGATCGCCGGTATTGTCTTTGCCGCCTGCGGCTTTGTTGACCACAACCCCAGCTTGGGCGACGTTGTCACCCCGCAGCTGCGCGCCGGCATTGTTTTCCTCGCCTTCGGTATGATCTCCCTTGGCCTGATCTGCAACCTGATCGCCATGAAGTTCTACCCCCTGAGCAAGGAAAAGATGGCTGAGATTCAGGACCAGATCGTCAAGATCAAGGCTGCAGCTATGAGCGAGCAGGCTTAATTGACATAGCAGTCCTCCCTATAGTATACTTAAAGCAGCTCACACAGGAAGCCGCCCGCCTCGGCGGTGCGGCTTCCCTTTTTTGTTAGGAGAGATACCGCATTGAACGATCAGAACCAGACATCCGAGAAGAACGAAAAGCCGACTGCTGTTGATATTGCCATTGCGCAGGATCAGCTCAACTCTCTGCGGGAGGAAAACGGTATTGCGGACACCGGCAGGCACGGCCCGATCTGGCACGCCATTGATGCGTTTTTCAATGTGCGCGCCAACCGTGTGCGGCAAAAGGTGAGCCGTAAAACCTATCTGCGTCTGTGCATCTTGGGTATCTTTGGCGCACACCGCTTCTATGCCAAACAATGGGTGACCGGCATATTCTATCTGCTCACCTGCTGGACGGGTATTTCCATTGCCATGACCATCATTGATGCCATAACGGTCATTCCGATGCCGCCGGATGAAAACGGTATGATCGAACTGTGATTTCTTGAAAAAAGAAAGGCTGCTTACTATGGATATTATGCAACTGCTGTTCAACCCCAACCATGAGACCCCGAGCGGCTGGGTGCTGGCCGTGCTGATTTTGCTGGCGGTTGTCATGCCGCCCATCATGCGCTATGTGGCAGAGCACCGCAACCGCAAAAAATAACTATGCCTGTAACAACCGACCGCTGCATGCAAAAATTGCGCTGCGGGGGGTTGTTTGGTATGCCTTGCAAGCCACGGCGGTATCCGCTATAATGAAAGCAGAAATTTATGATGTGAGGTGTCTTTTATGCAGTTGGACCCATTGCTTGTGCTGAAAAGACTGGCCACCGGTTATGATATCAAATGCCTGCGGGTCGCTGCCCCCTTTACCGGGCTGGAGGACTTTGACTATGGTCTGCGCAAGGCATTGGACCCCCAGTTTGATTGGGAGGCATTCGGCAAGCTGCTGATTGAAAACACCGCTGAGCATGTGCTGACCATTTCAGAGGATATATTTGAACTGCAATACGCGATGTTCCGCATCCCCGATGAGCCGGAGGCTGTATTCGTGATGGGTCCTTGGACCAACGGCACCCGCACAAAGGAAACCAGCAACTGGATACGCAAGTATATTGGGGAGGAAGCCTGCGAGGTCGTGCAGAGCTATTACAGCAGTGTTCGCGTGGTGCAGAGCGAACACTTTGTCTCTACCATCAGTACGATCGTGGGCCTGATGATGCCTGCCGATGAATACCGCGTGGTCGAAAAGCGGGAGTTCCTGCCCTTGAACATTGCGCTCGACACACGATGCTTTCGGGAACCGAGCTTTGAGCAGGAGCTGCCGCAGTCCATGCTGGAGGAGCGCTACGCCGCAGAAAACAGGCTGTTCGACGCCGTAAGCCGCGGCGATGTAGATGCAGCCCTCAATGTCTGCCACCAGATGGGGCGGTATACCTACAACGGGCGGTTTCGCGGCACACTGTACCAGATCAAGACCAAGATGACCATTATGAACACCCTGATGCGCAAGGCAATCGAGCGCGGCAAGGTACACCCGTATTATATCGACAAGATATCCGCCCGCTATGCCGCGCAGATCGAGGCCATCACAGATCTGAATGATACCTCGATGGTCTGGGACATGGTGCGCCAGTACTGCGCCTATGTGCAGCGTTACTCGGTCAAGAATTACACGCCGCTTGTGCAAAAGGTCATCAACCATATCAACCTGAATCTGGCCGAGCAGATGTCGCTGAAAAGCCTTGCCGCCATGTGCTTTATCAGCCCGTCGTACTTGTCCAGTCTCTTTAAGCAGGACACCGGCACCACCATTGTGGATTACATCAACTCCCAGCGTGTTGACCGTGCAGCCGTGCTGTTGGCCACAACCGACCGCAGCATTGCCGCCGTGGCTGCTGCAGTTGGTATTCTGGATGTGAACTACTTTACCAAGATTTTCAAAAAACAGCTCGGCACTACGCCGACCCAATACCGACGCGAAAAGAAAGCAATGCTGGGCCATTGATCTGCACCTTGCACATAGGAAAATGTGAGAAATCACAGCAAAAAAATACGATTCCGTCTTAAAAATGTTCTACCCTGCCCTGCTGCTTTCATGGTACACTGATTACAGAATGAGACAAGAACAAAGCCCCTAAGGCAAACACCGAAAGGAGATTTTTTCATGAGAAATCTGTATTCCCTCAACCAAGGCTGGACCCTCAGCTTCCCCAAGGGTGAGCGTGAAACCGAGACCGTCAACCTGCCCCATACATGGAACGCCGTAGACGGCATGGACGGCAACGGCAGCTATCTGCGCACCACTGCAGTCTACACCCGCACCTTCAAGGCACCCACCCAGCCGCTGGCCGGCGGCCGTCTGTATGTTGAGATTCCCGCCGCAGCCCTGAAAGCTACCGTGCGCATCAACGGCAAGGACGCCGTGACCCATGAGGGCGGTTACTCCTGCTTCCGCGCGGACATCACCGACCTCTGCGTTGCCGGTGACAATGAGATCAGCATTGAGGTCAGCAACGAGGATACCCCCACGATGTACCCCGCCTCCGCTGACTTTACCTTCTACGGCGGCCTGTACCGCGGTGTCAACCTGATCAGCGTCCCCGAGACTCACTTTGATCTGGACTATTACGGCGGCCCCGGCATCATGGTCACCCCCAAGCCCACCGCAGACGGCGGCGCCACCTTTGAGCTCAAGAGCTTCGTCACCAACCCCGACGACAGCTTTACCGTAATGTACAGCATCGAGGACCCTTACGGATGCGAGGTGGCCTCCGCTGTGCGCCCTGCCAACAGTACCGCTGTTACCATCTATGTGCCGGACGCGGAGCTGTGGAGCATGGACGAGCCGAACCTGTACACCGTGGTGGCACGCCTGCAGCGCAACAACGAGGCCTATGACGAGATCTACGCCAACGTTGGCGTGCGCAGCTACACCGTCACCCCGGACGGCGGCTTTGCCATCAACGGTGAGGCCACCCCGCTGCGCGGCGTTTCCCGCCATCAGGACAAGCTCTACAAGGGCAACGCCCTGACCGTGGAGGACCACTACGAGGACGCACAGATCATCAAGGAGCTGGGTGCCAACACCATCCGTCTGGCCCACTACCAGCACGACCAGTACTTCTACGACCTCTGTGACCAGTACGGCATGGTGGTCTGGGCTGAGATCCCCTACATCTCCGAGCACCTGCCCAATGGCCGCGCCAACACCATCAGCCAGATGAAGGAGCTCATCTACCAGAACTACAACCACCCCTGCATCGTCTGCTGGGGCGTCTCCAATGAGATCACCATCTCCACCAGGGACAAGGCCGACATGCTCGACAATCACCGCGAGCTGAACGACCTGTGCCACAAGATGGACTCCACGCGCCTGACCACGCTGGCCTGCTACGCTATGTGCGGCCCCTTCAACCCGGTGGCCCACATCACCGACCTCGTCAGCTGGAACCTCTACCTCGGCTGGTATGTGCCGGGCCTGTTCCTGAATGACCTCTGGATGGACTTTTTCCATCTCTGCTACCCGAACCGCGCGCTGGGCTTCAGCGAATACGGCGCCGAGGGCATGCCCAACCTGCACAGTGAGCACCCCCGCCGCGGTGACCATACCGAGGAATATCAGGCAATCTACCATGAGTACATGCTGCGCTGCTTTGAACGCCACAGCTGGCTGTGGTCGACCCATGTATGGAACATGTACGACTTTGCTGCAGACGCCCGCGATCAGGGCGGCGAGCCGGGCATGAACCACAAGGGTCTTGTCACCTTTGACCGCAAGACCAAGAAGGACAGCTTCTATATCTACAAGGCATGGTGGAGCGATGAGCCGTTTGTGCATATCTGCTCCAAACGCTTTGCGGACCGCACCCAGAGCGAGATCGAGGTCAAGGTCTACTCAAACCAGAAGCAGGTAAGCCTTTATGTCAACGGCGAAAAGCTGGAGGAGCAGGCAGGCGAGCATATCTTCAAGTTCCGCGTCAAGCTGGACGGCGAGACAAAGGTTCAGGCCGTGGCAGGGGATTGCATCGACGATGCGGTATTCCGCAAGGTCGAGGCCCCGAACCCCGCCTATAAGCTGGGCAAGGCAAAATCCTCCAGCGCAAACTGGGTATAAAAGGCCGCCGGGGGCGGCAATGCCATAACAAATACCGATAAAGGAGCAGCCCATGAGCGAAAATGCAAAGGCGTCGAATGTCAACCGCGCCAAACTCTACCAGCTGGTACTGTTTCCGCTGAACAACGGTGCCACCAATGTCTATTATGTCCTGGTGCTTTCCTACATTGCTACCTTCGGCAGCAATGTACTGGCGCTGGGCACCCTGTTTGCCTCGGTCATGGTCACGGCCATGCGTCTGTGCGACGCCATCACCGACCCGATCATCGGCGCGCTGATGGACCGCACGAACGGCAAATTCGGTAAGTTCCGCCCGTTTATGGCCATCGGCAATATCATTATGGCCGTCAGCATCCTGATTTTGTACGGCATCACCCCCATGATCCCTGATACCATGATGTGGGCGCGCTATGCCGCGTTTGTGGGGCTGTACTTCGTCTGGGTCATCGGCTACACATTCCAGACCAGCTGCACCCGCTCCGGCCAGACTGTGCTGACGAACGACCCGAAGCAGCGCCCGCTCTTCACGATCTTTAACACGGTCGGCTCCCTGCTGGGCATGGGCGTCATGCAGTTTCTGGCGCCGATTTTGGCCAAAAGCTATGAGGGCGGCTACTCCTCCGCAGGGTTCTTCCGCACGCTGGCCCCGGTCGGCATCGCTATGTCCGTTGTGCTGACCATCCTTGCCATCATCGGCATCTGGGAGAAGGACCAGCCCAAGTATTTCGGCATCGGCGGCGAAAAGCCCCAGAAGGTCAAGGTCGGCGAATATATCCAGATCATCAAGGAAAACAAGCCCATGCAGCGGCTGATGATCGCGGGTGCCGGCACCAAGCTGGCGCTCTCCATCGCCAACAACACAACGGTCCTCTGCATGCTGTATGGCTGCATGATGGGCGCTTACGATGGGCTGTATCTGCCCATGATGGTGCTGGGCTATCTGTTCAGTGTGCCGTTCTTCCTGCTCTCTGTGCGCACCAGCCAGAAGAAGGGCCAGAAGGCAAGCCTGACAAAGTATGTCGGCGTGGCGCTGGCCTGCTATGTCGGCGTGCTGGTCCTGCTGCTGCTGTGGGGCCACGGCGATGCATTCCACCTCAGCCTGCTGGGGGAGAATGGCCTGTCCATCAATCTGTACACGGTTTTGTTCATCCTCTTCTTCGGCATCGGCTACGGTGCATACTACGCCACTGCCGATATGCCTATCCCGATGGTTGCCGACTGCTCCGATTACGAGACCTACCGCTCCGGCAAGTATATCCCCGGCATCATGGGTACGCTGTTCAGCCTTGTCGATAAGCTGGTGTCCAGTCTGGCGGCCACGGTCGTCGGCATCGCTGTGACCTTTATCGGCCTGAACAACCTGCCCACCCAGTATGACCCCTACACACCGGGCATGAATGTCGTTGTCATCGTCCTGTTCTGCGTCATCCCGATGGTCGCATGGGCGGCAACCCTCATCGCCATGAAGGGCTACGCCCTGACCGGTGAGAAGATGAAGGAGATTCAGGCTGTCAACGCCTGCCGCCGCGATGCCGTTGCAAACGGTATGGCGCTGGAGGCTGCCATGGAGAAGTGGCAGACCCTTGACCAGCTGCCCGAAAGCTACCGCGCCTGATTTGCCATTTTCTTTTCTCTTCATAAACAGCCCTGCGCCCCCGGAGGAAAACCTCCGGGGGCGCAGGGCGTTTTTTGGCAATTCGTGAATAAAACTTTCGCAGAAGGCTTGACTTTTGGGTGCGGATTGTGGTATTATATCTCTCGCAGTCAATGCGATTTGAGCGGAAGTGCTGGAATCGGCAGACAGGCACGTTTGAGGTGCGTGTGTCTATGACGTGTGGGTTCAAGTCCCATCTTCCGCACCAAGAAAAGTCCTACAGTTTTTCGCTGTAGGACTTTTCTTTTTTGTTTTTATAAAGAAATGAGGGGTGCCGCAATGCAAAACCTGCTGTTTAGTCTGAATGCCACCATGCCGGTGTTCTTTGTCATGGTGGTGGGGTATTTGCTGGGGCAGACAGGATTTTTGCCGCCTGCATTCTGCAAGGCGGCGGATAAGCTCTGCTTTAAGGTCACGCTGCCTGTCATGCTGTTTCTCGACATGGGCAGTGTGGATATTCTGCATGATTTCCGGCCCGGATTTGTGCTGTTCTGCTTTGCGGCTACGCTTGTCGGCATTCTGGCCGTCTGGGCAGGGGCCAAGCGCTTCCTGAAGGACAAAGCGCTGGTAGGGGAGTTTGTGCAGGCGGGCTACCGCAGCAGCGCCGCCGTGCTGGGTGTGGCGTTTATCCAGAATATCTACGGCAATGCGGGCATGGCCCCGCTGATGATTCTGGGCAGTGTGCCGCTGTTCAACATTTTTGCCGTGCTTATCTTAATGATGGAATCCCCCTTGCAGCGCAGCACACCGAGCGCCGGGCAGCTGCTGCGCGGGGTTGCCACCAACCCAATCCTGCTGGGCATCCTTTTTGGCACAGTCTATGCGCTGCTGCCGTTCGCGCTGCCCCAGATGGTCACCAAGACCATGAGCAGCCTTGCGTCCCTCACCACGCCGCTGTCGCTTTTGTCGATCGGCGCATCGTTTGAGGGCACAAAGGCCATCCAAAAGCTCGGCCCCACGGTGGCGGCGGCCTTCATCAAGACGGTCGGTCTGGCGGCGGTGTTTCTGCCCTGTGCAGTAGCGCTCGGCTTCCGGAATGAGGAACTCGTTGCGCTGCTCATCATGCTGGGCAGCCCTACGACCCCCAGCGCCTATGTCATGAGCAAGAATATGGGCCACGAGGGCGTGCTGACATCCAGCTGCATCGCCCTGACAACGCTGCTTTCCGCCCTGACGCTGACGGGCTGGATCTTCCTGCTGCGCTGCGGGGGATACCTGTAATCATTCCTCCGGCACTGCCACCGGCACGCCGCGATGCTCTACCGGGGTAGAAAAGACGATCTGGGTGCGGGTGCGGCCGAACTGCTGCAGATGGTTGATGAACTGGTCCAGCTCCTGTGTTGTGCTGAACAGCACCTCGATCAGCATACTGTAATCGCCGGTGACGCAGTTGCACTCCACCACATGGGGGCAGTTTTGGATATAAGGGTAAAACTCCGGCTTGCGCTGGGGGTCCATATCCAGATTGATGAAGGCCTTGACCATGTACCCCAGCTTGGGGGCATCGACCTGCGCCTGATAGCCGGAGATAGTCCCCGAGCTTTCGAGCCGGGCGATGCGGGCTGACACAGCAGGGCTGGACAAAAACACATGGTCGGCGATCTCCTTGAGCGGGGAACGGGCATTATTTTGCAGAATGTCGATGATTTTGCGGTCGATGTGATCCATAGCAGTACCTCATTTTAGGCAAAAAGCTCCCGTCCGTGTGCGTCATTGCACCTGAACGAGAGCTTAGTCAGCTTTACTATGTGAAGTATTCTACCACGGAAAATCAAAAAAGTAAAGTGGTTTGCGAAATAAATTTAATTATATATCCGGGAACACATTCCGTGCGCTGATCAGGGTGTTGTTGTAATACATTTCAAAATGGCAGTGGTTGCCGTTGGCGGCGCCCGTAGCGCCCACATAGCCGATCAGCTGGCCCTTTTCCACGGTCTGCCCGGCCTGTACAACATAGCGGCACATGTGCGCGTAGAGTGTTTTGTAGCCGTTGCCGTGGTCGAGCTCCACATAGTAGCCCCAGCTCATGGTGGGGTGGTTATGCCACTTTGCGGCAATGACCGTGCCCGCGTCGGCGGCGTAAATCGGCGTGCCGTAGGGCGCGGTGATGTCCACCCCGCGGTGGCCATAGGGTAGATTAGCCCACCGGCTGATGCCCGAATACCCCGGCACAGGCCAGAGAAAGCTGCCGGTGCCGAGCTTGCCAATCATGCCGTCCTTCAGCCGTGTACCCCGGTGGATGATCTCCGGCACGGCGGGCTGCAAAAGCTGCACATCCACGGCCTGCACGGCCACGACCGTTCCGTCTATCTCGGTGATCTCGCTTGTGACCTGCTCGGCACCGTCTTGCCCGCCCTGTACGGTTTCGGTCTTGCCAAAGTCCAGCGCGGGGTCCTCAACGGTCTGTGTCTCAAAGGGCAGCGCCTTTGTCACAGTCTCATACCGCACGACCTTGACCTGCAGCAGGCCGTCCCCGCGCTGCAGTGCCTCTATCAGATCAGGGTAAGGTGTGACCGCTGCAGCAGGGTAGATGCCGTCCACCATGCGCAGCCCATGCACAAAGGCCGTCTGCACACCCTCGCGCTGCTGGGGGCGGCGCAGCGCATAGAGGAACTGCCGCAGGTGGTCACCCTCGGTGGTGATGAACTGCAGCGTGCCGTCTATGTAGACGGCGGTCCCCTCGGTGATCTCCCCGCCGGAGGCGCGCAGGATGGCATCGGCAATTTCCCGCTCGGTCAGGGTGGGGGTATCTGCGCCGCCCCGGACAAGGGTGTACTCCGGCTGTACCTGCCAGTCGGCCACCCCATTGATGCGGGCCTGCACATCGGCGCGCGCTTCCTCAAAGGCTGCTTCACCGGCTACATAGCCGACACTTTGGCCGTTTACCTCGACCCGCAGCACAAAGGGCTGGGAGAGCGCTGTGTGCAGATAGACGGCCAGCGCTGCGCAGGCCAGCACGGGCAGCAGATAATCTGCCAGCTGCCGCGGGGCGCAGAGCGCCGCCTTGAAATTTGCCGCCGTCCGCACCACAGGCCGCAGCAGCACGGCCAGCAGCGTAAGCGCGGCCCACGCAGCCCACTGTGCTGACGCCCACACTCCGCGCGCGAGGCGCACGGCAGTATATTCGACCTGAAAGCCGACAAAATACAAAAAATCACCGAAGGTCAAAATAGGAAACCTCGTTTTCAAATCGTCCGCAGGGGAGAGGGGGCCTTCGCAGGCTACCGATAAAATTTATCCCTAGCGGCTCGGCACATAGCCCAGCGGGTTTGTGCGGCTGCCGTTCACCCGCAGCTCAAGATGCAGGTGATACCCGCCGCCGACGCCGTAGACATTGCCGGTGTTGCCCACATAGCCCAGCAGATCGCCGCGCCGCACGGCGGTGCCCTCCGCCACGGCGATGCTGCTCATGTGGGCATACAGGCTGTCGTAGCGGCAGCCGTCATCCGCTGTGCCATGGCTGACCTGTACGCAGTTGCCGTAGCTGTTCATCGCCCGCGCAGCGCTGACGATGCCGTCCGCAATGGCGTAGATCGGTGTGCCGCCCGGCGCGGCAAAGTCGGTGCCTCTGTGGGGGATGCCCCATGGGTCCGCCTCGCCGAACTGTGTTGTGATGCGCCCGTAGCTGTCCACCGGGCAGCGGAAATCAAGACTTGTCAGCCGCAGCTCTGCCGTTGTGTAGCGGCGGCTTTGCGCCCGCACATAGGCATCAAGCGCGGCAGTGGCCTCCTCGTAGGCTTTTTTTGCGGCATCGGTCACGGTGGTCTGGGCCTGTGCGGCGGCCTGCTGGGCGGTCAGCGTGCTGTTGGCGTCCAGCAGGGCGGCTTCCAGCTGGCTCTGCGCGGTGTGCAGGGCAGTCTGCTGGCCCTCCAGCTCCGCTCTTGCGTCCTCAGCGCGGTGGGCGGCGTCCTCGGCCTCGGCGCGGGCTTGCTCCAGCGCGGCGGCCTCGGCGTCAAGCTCGGCCAGCACGGCGCTGTTTTTGGCGCTCATCTGGCGCAGCACGGTGTCAAAGGTCAGCAGCTGGTACAGGCTTTTGGCCTGTGTCAGCAGCCAGAGCGCCCCGCCGCAGTCCAGCCGCTGCATTGCGCGCAGCTGCTCCTTGCAGACGGCAAGGCGTGCCTCGTACTCTGCCTGCTTGGCGTCCCGGGCAGCCCGTGCGGCTTCCGCGTCTGACAAACGCGCGTCCAGCTCTGTCTGTGCCTGCTGCACGGCAGCGGTCACCGCCTCAATCTGCCCTGCCAGCTCGGCGGCCTGTCCGTTCAGCGACTGGATCTCGCTCTCGGTCTGGGCCTGCTGCGCCTGCAGTGCGGCCAGTGCGGACTGTGCGGCCTCGTACTCCTGCCGGGTTTCCGTCTGCTTTTGCGTCAATTCGCCCTTTTTGTCTGCCGCCTGTGCGGCAAAGCCCGAAAAAAGGGTATAAAAAAGCAGCCCCGCCGCCAATACAGCGGCGGGGAAGTGCCTGTATTTCATCTTATTACTCCGCTAATAGGGCAGTCCCGGTCAGGTCTGCAGGTGCGCCGTCCTGCCGTGCCTCAAAGTGCAGGTGCGGCCCGGTGGAATTGCCGGTGCTGCCCACATATCCCAAGACCTGGCCTTGGACCACGGACTGCCCGGCAGAAACGAGCAGCGACTTCATGTGCTGATACTCCGTTTCCAGCCCGCCGCCGTGGTCAAGGACGACATAGTTGCCCTTTTCAACATCGTAGTCGGCGGCGGTCACGATACCACCGGCAACGGCGTAAACCTCCGCGCCCTCCTCGGCGGCAAAGTCAATGCCGGAGTGGCCGCTTTCGGGGGCATAGCCGCTGACCTGCGGCGGGGGCGCGACCGGCAGGGTAAAGAGATCCACGCCGGAAAGGGCGGCAGCTCCATCAACGGCAGTCGTCTGGTCGGAAGCAGCGCGGCGCACGGCCTCGGCCAGAATTTCGTCTGCCTTTTCCTGCGTCAGCTCGGCGGCATCACTGCCTGTGTAGGCGGTAAAATAGCGCGGCTCCGTAAGGACGCCGTTTGCCATCATCTCAAAATGGCAGGCGTTGCCGGTTACGTTGCCGGTGTGCCCCAGATACCCGATGACCTGACCGGCGGTGACGGTCTGGCCCGGCTGTACGATGCACTTCTGCATGTGGGCGTACAGTGTGCCCCAGCGCAGACCATCGGCATCGGTGCCGTGGTCAAGCTCGACAAAAATGCCGTAGCTGTAATGCTCCTGTGCGACAAGCACAACACCGTCCGCGGCGGCGTAAATCTCGGTGCCCTCATCCGCACAGAGGTCATCGCCGCGGTGGCTGTTCTCGGTGGCAAAGCGGGAAATATATTTGTACTTGACAGGGCAGATAAAGCGCGGGCTGTTCGCGGCATCGCTCAATGTCGGCAGGGCAGAGGTCTGTACCACCGGCGCGGGCGTTTCGGCTGGCTGGGCGGTCTCGGCGGTGGC
>OGUC01000862.1_pt1 | contig 13971 bp, 11 predicted proteins | sample 1573701 | NCBI WGS metagenome assembly OGUC01 (sample SAMEA2582017, study PRJEB24529) | metagenome | biome: Human gut stool | place: China | collected 2011
CATTGCAATTCCGGATCTGACAAAAGGCGGTGACATTATCCGAAGCCAGACATATGATGCGTTTCTTCCGTTATTCGGCGTTGCGGTCATTTATCTGGTACTGGTAATGATCCTTACGGCAGGAGTACACAAACTGGAAACGAGGTTGCGGACAAATGAGCGATAACAAAAATGTATTGATCGAAGTGAGAGATCTTTGTAAATCTTTTGACCATGTTAATGTATTAAACGGAATATCAACAACGATTTCGCAGGGAGAGGTTGTTGCAATTATCGGACCGTCGGGATGCGGAAAATCTACGTTTCTGCGATCCATGAATCTTCTGGAAAAACCAACCTCCGGTTCCATTCTTTTTGAGGGAACGGATATTACGGATTCTTCCGTTGACATCAATAAAATGCGTCAGAAAATCGGAATGGTGTTTCAGCAGTTTAATCTCTTTCCCAACCATACCGTAAAAGGGAATATCATGCTTGCCCCGGTACAGACCGGGCTCATGACAAAAGAAGAGGCTTCGAAACGTGCAGATGAACTGCTGGTACGCGTAGGGCTTTCGGATAAAGCGGATGTCTATCCTGCAATGCTTTCCGGAGGACAAAAGCAGAGAATTTCGATTGCCAGAGTATTTCTGAAGAATCCGCCCATTATCATACTGGATGAGGCTACTTCTGCACTGGATAATGAGAGTGAATTTGCGGTGGCGAAGTCCTTAGGAGAGCTGTCGGAGGGACGCACGACCCTGACCATAGCCCACAGACTATCCAGTATCCGCAATTCGGACCGGATCCTGGTGCTGACGGACGATGGTATCGTGGAGGAAGGCGATCACGACGAGCTCATGGAGCAGAAGGGAATTTATTATCAGTTCTACGAAACAGCCAATGCTTTAAAATAACATTACAAAAACGGAGGTAGAGCTATGAAACTTGTGTTTGTGGGGGCAGACCATGAAGTAACCGGAAGCTGTCATTATCTGGAGGTTGCCGGGAAACATATTTTAGTGGACTACGGTATGGAGCAGGGTGTCAATGTATTTGAAAATGTGCCGCTGCCGGTGGCGGAATCCATGATCGATTATGTATTCCTGACTCATGCTCATGTGGATCATTCGGGCCTTCTGCCGCTTCTGTACGCCAGGGGATTCAGAGGACAGATCTATTCTACGGATGCTACAGCAGATCTGTGCAGCATTATGCTGCGTGACTGTGCACATATCCAGAGTGCCGAAGCGGAATGGAAGAATCGTAAGGCAAAACGTTCTGCGAATAATGCAGTGGTGGAGCCGCTGTATACCATGGAGGATGCAGATGGTGTGATCCGCCGGTTCGTTCCCTGCCATTACAATACGATCGTGGAAGTATGCGAGGGAGTAAAAATCCGTTTTACGGATATCGGACATCTGCTGGGCTCTGCCAGCATCGAAGTCTGGCTGACGGAGGACGGCAATACGAAAAAAATCGTATTTTCCGGCGATATCGGCAACAAGCACCAGCCGTTACTTAAGGATCCGACACCTACGAAGGAAGCGGATTATGTCGTGATGGAGTCTACCTACGGTGACAGACTACATCCGAAGGATAAGCTGGATTATGTGGCAGAACTGACCAAGGTGCTGCAGGAGACCTTAGACCGGGGCGGTAACGTGGTGATCCCGTCTTTTGCTGTGGGCCGTACCCAGGAGATTTTGTATTTCCTGCGGAAGATCAAGGTAGGGCGCCTGGTAAAGGGTCATGAAGATTTCCCGGTGTATGTGGACAGTCCCATGGCGGTAGAGGCTACCGGTATATTCCAGGAGAACAGGTGGGAATGCTTCGATGATGAGGCGATGGAATTCGTAAAAGAGGGCATTAATCCCATTGCTTTTTCAGGATTAAAGCTGTCTATCACCAGTGAGGAATCCAAAGCCATCAACTTTGACGAGACACCTAAGGTCATTATCTCCGCATCCGGTATGTGTGATGCAGGACGTATCCGGCATCATCTGAAGCATAATCTGTGGAGACCGGAGTGTACGATCCTGTTCGTCGGCTATCAGTCGGTGGGAACACTGGGCCGGGCACTGGTAGAGGGGGCTGATGAGGTGAAGCTGTTCGGTGAGACGGTTTCAGTGCGCGCCGAGATCCGGAAAATGACGGGACTGAGCGGTCATGCGGATAAGGAAGGTCTGATCGACTGGATCCAGGCCTTTGAGGAAAAGCCGAAGAAGGTGTTCGTGGTACATGGAGAGGACAGCGTATGTACCGGATTTGCCGAATGCCTGAAGATGGAGTATGGGCAGAGAGCCTATGCTCCTTACAGCGGTACAGAGTTCGATCTTGCAGGCAATAAGTTCACTTATGAGGCAGCACCTGTTGCTGTGCAGAAAAAGACGAAGCCTGCTACCGGAGTCTTCGAACGACTGCTTGCCTCTGCGAGACGCTTACTGGCACTGGTTACGAAGAGCGAGGGTGTCATGACCAACAAGGATATGGCGAAGTTCGCGGACCAGATCAATTCCCTGTGCGACAAGTGGGAAATATAAACTTTCCCATAGAAGGCATGAAGGCCTGCTTGCAGGCAAGACGTGCCTTCTATGAGGAAAGTAAACAACCCTGAGTAAGTAGGGCGATAGCCCGGATTACGAAGGGGTGTACGGTTTCGAGAGTGCGAAGCGCGGTGAAACCGTTTATATTTAAGAGAGAACGATATAATAAGGAGACAACATGAGTTTAGCGGATCATATTTTTATCGATATGTGCAATGACATTTTAACGAACGGTACCAGTACGGAGGGCGAGAAGGTGCGCCCCCACTGGCCGGACGGCACCCCTGCCTACACTATTAAGAAATTCGGAGTAGTGAACCGGTACGACCTGTCGAAGGAGTTCCCAATCCTGACTTTGCGCCGGACGGCATTAAAATCCGCCACAGATGAGATGCTGTGGATCTGGCAGCGCAAGTCCAACAACATTCATGATTTAAACAGCCACGTCTGGGATGAGTGGGCAGATGAAAACGGCTCGATTGGTAAGGCATACGGCTATCAGATGCAGGTGAAGCATCAGTATAAGGAAGGCATGATGGATCAGGTGGACCGCGTGATCTACGATCTGAAGAACAATCCCTTCAGCCGCCGGATCATGACCAATATCTATGTGCATCAGGATCTGCACGAGATGAATCTGTATCCCTGCGCCTACAGCATGACCTTTAACGTGACACAGAAAAAGGGAGAGGACAGGCTGACCCTGAATGCCATTTTAAACCAGCGCTCCCAGGACGTATTGGCAGCCAACAACTGGAATGTGGTACAGTATGCGGTGTTGGTATATATGTTGGCGCAGGTCTGCGATATGAACGTGGGCGAGCTGGTGCATGTCATTGCGGATGCTCATATCTATGACCGCCATGTGGATGCCATTAAGGAACTCATCAGCAGAGAGCCTTTCCCGGCACCGAAGTTCTGGCTGAATCCGGAGATCAAGGATTTCTATCAGTTCACGCCGGATGATGTGAAGCTGGAAGGTTACCAGACAGGGGAGCAGATCAGGGATATTCCGATTGCAATCTGACATGAGTAAGTAGGGCGGTAGCCCGGAATACGAATATCAGTACGGTTTCGTGAGTGCGAAGCACGGAGAAACCGGTTATTATCATAGAAACAAACAGAAACGAGGTACACCATGAATTTAATTGTAGCAGTAGACAACAACTGGGCCATCGGCAGCAAGAACGAACTGCTGATCCGCATCCCCAACGATCACAAGCATTTCCGCGAGGAGACGACCGGTAAGGTAGTGGTTCTGGGACGCAAGACTTTGGAGACTTTCCCGCAGGGCATGCCTTTAAAGAACCGCATCAACATTATTTTGTCCAAAGATCCGAATTATCAGGTCAAGGATGCGATCGTGGTACACTCTATTGAAGAATTGCTGGAAGAACTGAAGAAATATGACGAAGAGAATATCTATATCATCGGCGGAGAGAGTATTTACCGCCAGATGCTGCCTTACTGTGACGTGGCCCATGTGACGAAGATTGACCATGCCTACGAGGCGGATGCCTATTTCCCGGATCTGGACAGTGATCCTGAGTGGGAGATTACCGCAGACAGTGACGAGCAGGTCTATTTTGACATTACCTATCAGTTCTTAAAGTACGAGCGCAAGAAAGCCTGAGTGCGGAAAACGATGAAAAAGAAGATATATTTGGCAGTTACGGTTTTACTGCTTACTCTGGCAGGAATATATGTGGCAGCCAGAATGATTCTGTGGGGTGGTCCCGTAAGTTTTCGCAGTTATGTGTTGTTACTGGGGGATCTGCTGTGTCTGCTGCTTCTCCTGTTTTATGTATATCTGAGAGTACCCATCAGGCTGCACCGGAAAATACGGGACAAGTGGGGAACTCCCGGGAAATGGGAGTGGCTGGAGGATATCGGCATTGCTTTGTGGGCAGTGCTGTGCCTGATCGTCACGTTTGCAGGAATTGCCTGGATTTGGTTTGAAAATGACATCCCTTCGGAGACGCGGCTCACAGAGAATCTGATCAGTGTGGAAGAGATGGAGTTCCCGGACAGGCACTGGTATTCCTACTGGCGTCCAGAGGGCGTGCTGTTTCGGAGAGAGACGGAGCTTGCCGGTGAGGATTACATTACTTATCTGACGGAATTGATGGACAAGGAAGAAAATACCCACCCGGAGGATGCAGAAACGGTAGCAAAGCAGGCGATGGAAGAACAGTGGATTGCGGAATACTATGCGTCGGAGACGGAAACCGCGGAAGATGTACAGGATCCCTTAGAGCCTTACGCACAGGCAGTATATGATGCTGTGCTGCAACAACAGGACTTTTCCTTCGAAGTCTGCTACAATGCCAAAGGCAATTTCTATCTGCAGCTGGGAGAACAGGAGCAGGCGGGAAAGACCTATGCATACACGCTGGTCTACAATCGTACCTCGCAGAACGGAAAATGTGAGATTTTCGTGCTGTACCGGAATCCGGAAGAGAATCTGTCCACAGAGGCAGCACAGATCGTGGAGTTTTATGCGGTCCGCAGTGAAGATCTGCAGGTCATTGCGGGGGATAAGACCGGATGGTCAGTGGTAGCGAACAGTGCATATCAGGAAGCTACCGGAGAAAAATAATTGTAGTGAATTTAATTTGAGTTTTCAGCTAAAAGGAGAAATGAGCCACATTTTCGCTGAAAAAAGCACTGGAAAGCATAAATGTGTATATTGACTTTTATTACAAATGGTATAATAATGAAAATCAATAAATTCTGTTAAGAGAAATCAACAGGCAGAGTGGTAAACCGAGGAAAGAAGGAATACAAAATGGAAAAGAAGAACATTGACTGGGGTAACATCGGTTTCGGTTATATCCCTACGGATTACAGATATGTGTCCAATTACAAGGACGGCAAATGGGATGACGGTCAGCTGACACAGGACCCCAACATCGTATTAAATGAGTGTGCTGGTGTACTGCAGTATGCACAGACCGTATTCGAGGGTCTGAAGGCCTACACCACAGAAGACGGACATATCGTAACCTTCCGTCCTGATTTAAACGGTGAGCGTCTGGAGTCTTCCGCAGCAAGACTGGAGATGCCCATTTTCCCCAAGGAGCGTTTCGTAGAGGCTGTTACCGAGACGGTTAAAGCAAACGATGCTTTTGTGCCTCCTTACGGCAGCGGCGCAACTCTGTACATTCGTCCTTATATGTTCGGCAGCAACCCTGTCATTGGTGTAAAGCCTGCGGATGAGTATCAGTTCCGTATCCTGTGCACCCCTGTGGGACCTTACTTCAAGGGCGGCGCTAAGCCCCTGACCATCCGTGTCACCGACTTCGATCGTGCGGCACCTCACGGAACCGGTCACATCAAGGCTGGTCTGAACTACGCTATGAGCTTACATGCTATCGTATCCGCTCACAAGGAAGGCTACGATGAGAATATGTACCTGGATGCTGCTACCCGTACCAAGGTAGAGGAGACCGGCGGTGCGAACTTCCTGTTCGTTACCAAGGACAACAAGGTCGTAACTCCCAAGTCCGACAGTATCCTTCCTTCCATCACCCGTCGTTCTCTGGTATATGTTGCCAAGGAATATCTGGGACTGGAAGTAGAAGAGAGAGAAGTATACCTGGATGAAGTAAAAGACTTCGCAGAGGCTGGCCTGTGCGGTACCGCAGCAGTTATCTCCCCTGTTGGTAAGATCGTTGACCACGGCAAAGAGATCTGCCTGCCCAGCGGCATGACCGAGATGGGACCTGTCACCAAGAAGCTGTATGAGACTCTGACCGGTATCCAGATGGGCAGGATCGAAGCTCCTAAGGGCTGGATCCATGTGATCGAGTAATCGTTGACAGAAGGTTTGGAATTGTTCAAAACAGGATAATCAGAAAATGCGTGTGGATCATCTCTGCACGCATTTTTGTGTCTTTGGAATTCTTAGAATTTTCTGAACTTCCAAGAAAACATGGCACAGAAGAAAAAAATAGGGTATAATCAGAATTCAGAGACTTTGAGAAAGTAGGAAATGCTATGTTTTTTAAAAATAGATGTAATATCACCGCGGTATTGGTGGCGGGAGTGTTGGGAGTAAGTATGATGACGGGGCTGACCGCCTGCGGCGGCAGTGACGGCACGAAGGTCGTATTCACCACAGGATTTGGGAAAAATGAAGTATTCCGGATCGGAGATGAGTCCTGCTCTAAGGCAGAGATCATGATCTATCTGACTACGACGCAGAATCAGTATGCAAATGTCTACGGAACGGAGATCTGGAACACTTCCTTAAACGGTGTGACACTGGAGGATAATGTCAAGGAGACGGTACTGGCACGGATCGCCCAGATCAAGACCATGTATCTGCTGGCAAAGGAAAAAGAGGTCACGTTAGAGGAAGCCGAGGAAGCAAAGGTCGTCCAGGCAGCGCAGGAGTATTATTCTTCCCTGAATGACACAGAGATCGAGACCATGGGCGCCACGGAGGAGATCGTGGAAAATCTGTACCGGGAATACGCCATGGCAGATAAGGTCTATCGGCTGATCATTCAGGATATCAATCCGGAGATCAGTGATGACGAGGCGCGCAAGATTACGGTGCAGCAGATCTTTTTTGCAACAGCATCCACAGATATGGACGGTAACTTAAAGCCCTATTCGGAAAGCTCTATCCAGAAAGCTTACGAAAAAGCCTGTGAGGTGAGAGCCATGGCGGTGGACGGAGAGCATGATTTCACGGAGCTGGCTTCTAAATACAGCGATGATTCCGAGATCACCTATTCTTTCGGTAAGGGTGAGGCGGAGAGTGCTTACGAGGAAGCAGCATTCAATCTGGCAACGGATGAAGTGAGCCAGGTGATCCAGTGCGAAAGAGGGTATTATATTATCAAATGTACCAATACCCTGGACAGAGAAGAAACCGATGCCAATAAGCTTAAGATTGTAGAGGAACGGAAAAGGGAAGTCTTCGGACAGGAGTATGACAGCTTCGTGAATACGCTGGTGCGTCAGCTCAATGACAAACTGTGGGATGAGATTACCCTGATCACGGACGAACAGGTGACCACGGATAACTTTTTTGATGTGTATGCAAAGTATTTTCCGGAGGAGTAATTCTTAGGATCACCATATGCTTTATTAAAATTTTAGAATTGCGGAAACACTGATAAATACTGGGTTTTTGACAGATTGTTAGCACTCATTTGAAATGAGTGCTAAATTTGTCTTGACTTTTTATTTTTGCAGTTCTACACTTAGAATCAGTTAGATAACAGTCAGCCATGACTGTGCAATTATAGAAAAGGATGTGGTAAAAATGGCAACAAAAAGCGGTAGCTTATCAATCAACAGTGAAAACATTTTTCCGATTATTAAAAAGTGGTTGTATTCCGATCACGATATTTTCTACAGAGAGCTGATCTCTAACGGCTGCGATGCTGTGACCAAGCTGAAAAAGCTGGACATGATGGGAGAATATTCTCTTCCCGAAGGTTATAAGGGACGTGTGGATGTCATCGTGGATCCTGAGAAGAAGACACTGACCTTCAAGGATAACGGTCTGGGTATGACCGCCGACGAAGTGGAAGAGTATATCAACCAGATCGCATTTTCCGGTGCTACGGATTTCATTGAGAAATATAAGGACAAGAGCAATTCCGACCAGATCATCGGTCATTTCGGACTGGGCTTCTATTCCGCGTTCATGGTAGCGGATGAAGTACATATTGATACGTTATCTTACAAGGATGGCGCCAAGGCAGTACACTGGGAGTGTGACGGCGGCACCGAGTTCTCCATGGAAGACGGAGACAAGACCGATGTCGGTACGACTATCACTCTGTTCTTAAATGAGGATTGCCTGGAGTTCTGTAATGAGTATAAAGCCCGTGAGGTAGTGAAGAAGTATTGTTCCTTCATGCCTACGGAGATCTATCTGTCCAAGGCGAACACCAAGGAGACCCAGATCATCAAGGAAGAGGAAAAGTTTCCTGATGATGAAGTCCTCGAAGAGATCGAGCCGGAGAAGAAGGAAAAAACAGAGGGCGAGAATGCAGAAGCCGAGGCAGCAGAAGAGCCCAAGAAGCTGAAGATCAGAAAGCGTCCCGAACTGATCAACGAGACACAGCCTCTGTGGACCAAGCATCCCAACGAGTGCACCAGGGAAGAGTATCTGGACTTCTACCGCAAGGTATTCCAGGATTACAAGGAGCCTCTGTTCTGGATCCACCTGAACATGGATTATCCTTTCAATCTGAAGGGTATTCTGTACTTCCCGAAGATCAATATGGAGTATGAGTCCATCGAGGGTACCATCAAGCTGTACAACAATCAGGTATTTATCGCAGATAATATCAAGGAAGTCATTCCGGAGTTCCTGCTGTTGTTAAAGGGTGTCATCGACTGTCCGGATCTGCCGCTGAATGTATCCAGAAGTGCATTGCAGAACGACGGATTTGTCAAGAAGATCGCCGAGTACATTACCAAGAAGGTAGCGGACAAGCTGGCCGGTATGTGCAAGACCGACAAGGAAGAGTACGACAAGTACTGGGATGATATCAGTCCCTTCATCAAATTCGGCTGCCTGAAGGATGACAAGTTCTGTGAGAAGATGAATGATTACATCCTCTTCAAGAATCTGGATGGCAAGTATCTGACTCTGCCGGAGTGCCTGGAGATCAAGCCTCAGGATGAGGAAGAGAACAAAGAGAATGCCGTAGACGAGAACGGCAACAAGGTAGAAGCCGAAGTCGTAGAGGACAAGGCGGAAGATGAGGCTTCCGAGGAGAATACCGAGGAAGAGAAGAAGGAGAAGATCATCTACTATGTAACGGATGAACAGCAGCAGAGCCAGTACATCAATATGTTCAAGGCTGCCAAGATGGATGCTGTGATCCTGACCCACAATATCGATCAGCCCTTCATCTCCCAGTTGGAGCAGAAGAACGAGGGAATCAAGTTCCAGCGTATCGATGCGGATGTGACCGATGCCCTGAAGTCCAAGACTTCCAAGAAGGCTGAAAAAGAGATGGAAGAGCAGGCTGAGAGCATCAGTAAGCTGATGAAGAAGGCTCTGAAGAATGACAAGATCACGATCAAGGTAGAGAAGCTGAAGAACAAGAAGATCTCTTCTATGATCACTCTGTCTGAAGAGAGCAGACGTATGCAGGATATGATGAAGATGTACTCCATGCCCGGTATGGATATGAGTGCTTTCGGCGGCGAGGGTGAGACCCTGATCCTGAATGCCAACCATCCTCTGGTACAGTACATTACTGAGCACCAGGACGGCGAGAATGCAGAAATGATCTGCGAACAGCTGTATGATCTGGCTAAGCTCCAGCATGCCCCTCTGGATGCAGATGCCATGACCAAGTTCGTGGCAAGAAGCAATGACATTATGATGCTGCTGACGAAATAAATGAAGAGAAGGTCCGGTGAAGGACAATAAATAGAACAGGAACTGTGATGAGTGTGTTTACATAAGTCACAGTTCCTGCTTTTTTGTTAGAAAAATATGGTAGTTATTCAGAAATTCATGCCATCATATTTATATGGCTTTGAATCGTTAGCATTTAAGCACATCTTCGCATAACGGAGCATATTCTGTAAGGAAGATTTATTGCCTGACCGAACATACGAGGACGATGTGGTACGGGATAGGCAGAAAGGACGCATGTCCATGGATGTTAAGGATACTACTTATACAGGAACACTACAGATCAGTGTTGTCTCTGCACTGGGGATGTCACCGATCCCCGGTGCTACGGTCACCATTTCTTATACCGGAGATCCGGATTCTCCGATAGAGACACTTACTACCGATGAATCGGGGCAGACCCCGGAGATCAATCTGAAAGCACCGCCCAGAGAGCTTTCTCTGACTCCTGATATTACGGAGCAGCCTTATTCTGAGTATAACATTCAAGTGACGGCAGAAGGCTTTGAAACGGTATTGGTATCCGGCTCTGAGATTCTGGCAGGTGCATATTCATTACAACCGATACGAATGAATCCATTGGATGTAACAGAAGAGGAGGAGAAGGTGGTGGTGATCCCGCCACATACCTTGTTTGGAGAATATCCCCCTAAGATTCCGGAAGAAGAGATCAAGCCTATGAACGAGACAGGGGAGATCGTCTTAAGCCGCGTGGTCATTCCGGAATACGTGATCGTACATGATGGCGACCCGGAGGATCCCACTGCCAGAAATTACTGGGTACGCTATAAGGATTATATTAAAAATGTAGCTTCCAGCGAGATTTATCCGACCTGGTCGGAAAGTGCGATCTATGCAAATATACTGGTGATCCAGTCGTTTACGCTAAATCGTGTATTTACAGAGTGGTACAGGGGAAAAGGATATGACTTTACAATAACTTCTTCTACGGCATATGACCAAAAATGGATCTATGGCAGAAATGTGTTTGAAGAGATCGATTATCTGGTAGATTCCATTTTTACCAATTATTTATCCAGACCTGGTGTACGGCAGCCTATTTTCACATCATACTGTGACGGCAACCGGACTACCTGCAGGGGGTTAAGTCAGTGGGGATCCCAGTCGTTGGCGGAGCAGGGATATTCCGCCATTGATATCATTCATTATTATTACGGTAATGATATGTACATCAATTCTGCGGATATTATATCGGGAGTGCCGTCCTCCTGGCCGGGATATGACCTGACTATTGGGTCTTCCGGGGAAAAAGTCCGTCAGCTGCAACAACAGTTGAACCGGATTGCCAGAAATTATCCGGCGATCCCTACTCTGATCCCGGACGGTATCTATGGACCTGATACTGCGGAAGCAGTCAGGATGTTCCAAAAAATATTTCATCTTCCGCAGACCGGTATCGTCGATTATCCTACATGGTTTGAAATATCGGATATCTATGTGGGAGTCACACGCATCTCAGAACCGGATGTGTAGAAAATAGAGAGTTAGTGAAATATTTGTTCTAAAATCTTCGTGGGTCTATGGCAACCCTACGTTACGAGCCATGCACTCAATTCATAAATGTGTCGCAAAGGGCGCTCCACATTTATTTCATTGACGGCTGTCGCCGTATAAAAATAGAACGAAACAACCTCTTGTGTGAGCAAGCTCCCACCGAGGTATTCCGTTCTATTTTTGCATGGCTCGTAACTCTCAACATTCTATTTGTGTGCTCACCCGGAATCTGTTATACTATCTTTAATATGACATTTGTGAGGGGGAGAACTTTGATGGGTATACAACAGAAGGGCAGTAATCTTACGACGCTTTGCTATATAGAGCAGGGCGGCAGGTATCTGATGCTTCATCGAGTGAAAAAAGAAAATGACATAAATAAGGATAAGTGGATTGGAGTAGGCGGTCATTTTGAGGCAGGGGAAAGCCCAGAGGAATGTGTGCTCAGGGAAGTAAAAGAAGAGACGGGATATACACTGACTTCTTACCGGTTTCGAGGCCTGATCACATTTGTATGCGGTGAGGAATACGAGTATATGTGTCTCTATACGGCGGATGGATTCTCAGGAACTCCTGTGGAATGTGATGAAGGCACCTTGGAATGGGTCGATATGGACAGAATAGAAGAATTGAATCTTTGGGAGGGAGACAAGATTTTCTTCCGGTTACTGCGAGAGAACCGGCCATTTTTCTCCTTAAAATTGTCCTACGGAGATGACGGTATTCTTCGGGAGGCAATCTTGGATGGGAAACCCATGAAGGCAGGGTGCGACATTGAACTTCACTGATTTTATGGAAAAATATAACATTCAATTGAATGAACAACAGCTTCGGGCAGTGAGGGCAGTGGACGGCCCGGTGTTGCTGCTTGCGGTACCCGGCAGCGGAAAGACTACCGTGCTGGTCAGCAGACTGGGATATATGATCTATTGTCTGGGGATCCGGCCGGAATCCATTCTGACCGTAACTTATACTGTGGCGGCCACCGAGGATATGCGCAGAAGATTTGCTAAAATATTCGGGGAGGAAGATGCAAAGCGATTGGAATTCCGTACGATTAACGGAATTTCTCAGAAAGTATTGCAGTATTTTGCATACCGGACGCAGAAGACACCATTTCAGGTGGCAGATAAAGAAGCTTCCACCGCGGTTAAGCAGTCCTTTTGGGAAGTGACCGGAAAGTATGCTACGGAAAACGATATCAAAGAAACACAGCTGGAGATCACTTACGCGAAAAATATGCGTCTGACACCGGAAGAAATCCGCGATATGGATACGGAAGTGGAAAAGTTCCCGGAGATTTTCCAAACGTATAATGCGAAACTCAGACAGATGCAAATGATAGATTATGATGATCAGATGATCTATGCTCTGCGGATTCTCGAACAGTATCCGGAGGTGCTTGCGTATTTCAGAGAAAAATATCAGTATTTCTGTGTGGATGAGGCACAGGATACTTCGAAGATACAGCATGATATGATGGATCTGCTGGCGGAAAAAAGCAGAAATCTGTTCATGGTGGGGGATGAAGATCAGAGTATTTACGGGTTCCGGGCGGCATATCCCCAGGCACTGGTGGAATTCGAAAGCAGACATCCTGGGGCGCAGCTGCTGCTTATGGAGACGAATTACCGCAGCAGACAGGAGATCGTCCGGGCAGCGGATCAACTGATACAGAAAAATCGGAACCGCCATGCGAAGACCATGACCGCAGCCAGAGCAGCCGGTGGCTGTGTCACGGAGATCAGGGCAGTGTCCAGACAGGGACAATATAACTATCTGCTGAAGGTTGCGGAGGACTGTGAACAGGAGACAGCGGTACTGTACCGGAACAATGAGAGTGCACTTCCCATCATTGATATGTTGGAACGAAAGGGTCTGTCTTATCGGGTGAAAAATACGGATATGACCTTTTTCTCACATCCTGTCGTGAACGATATCTGTGATTTTATTCATTTGTCACTGAATCCATGGGACGGGGAGACTTTTTTGAGGATTTATTATAAAATGGGTGCCGGAATCAGCAAAAAGGCGGCAATGGAAGCGGTTGATGCCAATACCGGGAGACTGACATTGCTGGATATGGTCGCAGAGCAGGAGGATGTATCCGTTTATACCAGAAAACAGTGCAGGGCGCTGGCAACGCACCTGGACAATATGAGGTATGAGACGGCAGGCAAGGCGATCTACCGGATCCTGAATTATATGGGATATCAGGAATTCATGGATACCCACGGGTTGGACAGTGGCAAGGCGGATATATTAAAGGCCCTGGGAGATCAGGAGAACAGCCTGTTTGATTTCCCTGCAAGATTACAGGGATCCGAAGAGTAATTTTATCCTGTCCACGATCCATTCCAGCAAGGGACTGGAATACACAAGAGTGTATCTGGCGGATATGCTGGCGGGAGTGATCCCTTCCCAGATTCCGGGGAGGGGCTGTGTACCGGATTCCCCGGAGGCCAATGCCTATGAGGAAGAGAGAAGGCTTTATTATGTGGGAATGACGAGAGCGAAGGAACAGCTGTATGT
>OGUC01000864.1_pt1 | contig 13949 bp, 16 predicted proteins | sample 1573701 | NCBI WGS metagenome assembly OGUC01 (sample SAMEA2582017, study PRJEB24529) | metagenome | biome: Human gut stool | place: China | collected 2011
GCAACAAACCATGTTTATCACGGACTGATTCTGCGCGATGAGACGGTTGTCTATGCAGGACAAAGCGGTTATATCAATTACTATCTGAAAAACGGGGCAAAAGCCTCTGTCAATGACGTAGTCTATTCCATTGACACCAGCGGGGAACTTTCCCGACAGATTTCAGATGCCGCATCCACTGGCGACACCCTTGACCCCGAAACACTGAAAGAAGTTTCCTCCGAACTGGATGTTTTCCGGAATTCTTATGACTCCAACACGTTTTCTTCGGTTTATACATTCAAAAACGAACTCAATGCACAGCTGACACAGACCCTCAGTATGAATGCCCTCAGTTCTTTAAATGAAGATGTGAAAGCCGCTGTAGAAAACAATACGTTTTACAAAAAGAAGTCAGAAAAACCCGGAATTATCGTATATTACACGGACGGCTATGAAAGTGTCACCACAGACAACTTTACTTCTGGTCAGTTTAACATGGCAGATTACAAAAGAAATTCTCTGGATGATCAGGAACAGGTCACGGCAAATACCCCTGCCTACAAACGGATTGACAGTGAAAAATGGAATATTCTGTTGCCGGTATCAGAGGATATGGCAAAACAGCTAAAAGATAATGAGTATATTAAAATCCGTTTCTGCAAGGATGATTTTACACTGACAGTTCCTTATTCCCTGACAAAAAAAGACGAAAGTTATTATGTAAACCTGAGTTTAAAAACGGCAATGATCCGTTATGTAAATGATCGTTTCGTCGATGTGGAACTTGTCGTATCTGAAAAAACCGGTCTGAAAATTCCGAATTCGGCCATTACAAAAAAACAGTTTTATACGGTTCCAAAAGAGTATTTTACACAGGGAGGCGATTCATCCGATCCCGGACTTATGATAGAAAACCATGCTGGAGATACCGGTTCGGTAACACTGGTTCAGCCAACGATATACTACGAAACGGATGATTTTTACTATATTGATGATGAAACCGTTTCTGCCGGCGATGTTGTGGTAAAAAACAATTCTTCCGGGACGTATACCATCGGCAGTGATGTGGACAAGCTCACCGGTGTTTATAATATCAACAAAGGATATGCCGTATTTAAACAAATTGATATTCTTGCACAAAACAATAAATATACCATCGTTGATACAGGCACTTCCTACGGAGTCGCCCTGTATGATCATATTGCTTTAGACGGCAGTAAAATAAAAGAAAACCAGCTGGTTGTAAAATAAAAGGAGTGTATACATGATGGATTTACAGGAAAACCTGCAACAGGTAGAAGCAAATATATGCAAGGCATGCGAAAACGCAGGAAGAAAACGCAGTGATGTGACATTGATCGCCGTCAGCAAAACCAAGCCAATCGAAATGCTTCAGACCGTATATGATCTGGGGGCACGTGATTTTGGAGAGAATAAAGTTCAGGAAATGTGTGAGAAAATGGAAGTTCTTCCTAAGAATATCCGCTGGCATATGATCGGACATCTTCAGCGCAATAAAGTAAAGTATATTGTGGGAAAAGTTGAGTTGATCCATTCCGTGGATACATACCGCCTTGCAGAAGAGATTAACATTCAGGCAAAAAAACAGAATGTGATCGTTCCAATTCTTGTCGAAGTCAATATTGCACATGAAGAGTCTAAATTTGGTATTTCCGCAGAAGATGCAATCCTTCTTGTGGAAGAGATTTCCAAACTTGAAAATATCCGTATCAAAGGACTTATGACGATTGCGCCTTATGTTGAAAATCCGGAAGATAATCGTCTGTATTTCCGAAAAATAAAGCAATTATCTGTTGACATAACTAATAAAAACATAGATAATGTATTTATGGAAATTCTGTCTATGGGCATGACAGGCGACTACGAGGTGGCAATTGAAGAGGGCGCTACCATGGTCCGTGTAGGAACCGGAATTTTCGGTGAAAGAAATTATAAACAGGAGTGAGAACATGGGAGTTCTTGATAAATTTTTAAATGTTATGCGTCTGAATCCTGAGGATGACGACGATTTTTACAATGAAGATTACGATTACGATGATGATTATACAGAGGACGAGCCAAAGCAGACATTCCGTCGCGAGAAGAAACGTGAAACAGTAGAAAAAGATTATGATTCAGATCGTCCGAAGGAGACTCCGGTAAAATCCTCATCCAAGGTAACGCCGATCCGTCCATCGAAAAAACAGACTGGTCCCGGCGGTATGCAGGTATGTGTGATCAAACCTACTTCTGTTGAAGATGCGAGAGAAATTACAGAGACTTTACTGGAGAACCGTACTGTTGTCCTCAATGTTGAGGGCCTTGACGTTGAGATTGCGCAGCGTATCATTGATTTTACATCCGGTTCATGCTTTGCAATCAGTGGTAATCTGCAGAAGATTTCAAATTACATCTTCATTATCACACCGGCATCTGTGGATATTTCCGGAGATTTTTTAAGTTTAATGGATTCATTTGAGACAAGGGGTATTCAGACCGATTTTTAATTATGAATGAGCAGGAACTTTGTAAAAAACGTCTGTTGGATCTTTCCAGACAGGCTGACCGAAAGGGAATCGTTTTATTCAGCGATTTCCTTAATTTAAATGAACTGAATATTTACCACCAGTGTGAATCCGAATTTGCCACAAAGACGGAGAGTTTTGGCGGGGTTTCCTATGCAGAGCGTCAGATAATTGCTTTTATTCCTGATGCTCTTTATTATGAATGGACATACCCGATTGCGGCATTAAAGGTGGAACCCGCTTATCCGAAGTTTGCAGAAAAATTAGGTCACCGTGACCTGCTTGGATCTGTCATGACACTCGGTATAGACCGCTCAAAGATCGGTGATATTCTGATGGGAGACGGCTGTTATTATATCCTGTGTGAGGAAAATGTGGCTCCATACTTTATGGAACAGCTCACAAAAGTTCGTCATACACTGGTGCGCTTAAGTGTTGTAAGTACAGACGAAATCAGTTCGCATCAGGAGATGATCGATAAAGATGGCATCATTACCTCAAACAGACTTGATTCTGTCATTGCCTGTGTATACCGTTTATCCAGAAGCCAGTCTTTAGAACTGATCCGCGCAGACCGTGTATTTGTAAATGGAAAAAATATTCAGACACCAACCTATATCTGCAAGCCGGATGATATTATATCCGTGCGCGGTCATGGGCGTTTTCATTTTATTTCCATCTCAGGAGAAACCAATAAAGGACGTCTGAAAATCAAATACCAGCTATATAAAAGTTAACAGTACGCTCATATGCAAAAATGCAGAAACGGAGGAGTATTATGTCAAAAAGTATACCGGTTACAGATGGAACAAATGTGATCTATACGATTGAATTAAAAAAAGATTTTGGGGATCTTTGTAAAGAACTGACCAGACTCAAAATCAGTCCTGACCAGAAACTTTGTATTGTCACAGATTCCAATGTAGCACCCTTATACGCAAAGGAAGTACAGGATCAGCTTTCTGCGGTATTTTCAAATGTATTTTTACATATTTTTCCTGCAGGTGAAGCAAGCAAAAACACGGATACCGTAGGTGCGTTATATCAGTTTCTGATAGAAAATCACTTCGACAGAAGAGACATCCTCTTAGCACTTGGTGGAGGTGTAGTCGGTGATCTGACCGGTTTTACGGCAGCAACTTACTTACGGGGCATTGATTTCATACAGATTCCAACTACACTGCTTTCACAGGTGGACAGCAGTATTGGCGGCAAAACGGGTATTGATTTTATGCAGTATAAAAATATGGTCGGTGCATTTTATCAGCCTAAATTAGTTTATATGAACCTGTCAGTGCTTCATTCTCTTCCAGGAAAACAGATTGTTTCCGGAATGGGAGAGATTATCAAGCATGGCTTGATCAAGGATGCTTCTTATTTTGAATGGCTCATCGCTCATGAAAAAGAGATCTGGGCATTAGATCCTGAAATTTTAGAAGAAATGATCTACATAAGCTGTAATATCAAGCGTGATGTGGTCGAACGTGATCCCAAAGAGCAGGGAGAGCGTGCACTCCTTAATTTTGGACACACGATTGGTCATGCCATTGAAAAGCTTTCTGATTTTTCGCTTTACCACGGAGAATGTGTAGGACTTGGTATTGTTGCGGCATCTTATCTGTCCATGCAGCTTGGCCATATTTCAAAAGAAGATTTTGAGAAAATACAAAATGCTTTATCGCTTTTTGAACTTCCAACACAGATGGATGGATTTAACGCAGAAAAAGTTCTTTCCGCAACAAAATCCGATAAAAAAATGGTTGGAAACCAGGTTAAGTTTATTCTGTTAAAAGAGATTGGAAATGCTTATATCTACCGCGAACTGACAGATGAACAGATTCTTGACGGTATCCGTTATGTCTGCCATTCCTAAAATGATTTCCAAAGAAATGAGGGCTCAATGAAACAACAATCTAAAACCATTCAAAAAAAAGCTTTTATCGGTATTTTATGCTCAGTCATTCTGATTTTTTTAGACCAGTTTACAAAATATCTTGCAGTACAGCATTTGAAAGATCAGATGCCTGTTGTTTTGTGGAAAAACGTTTTGGAACTCAGTTATTTAGAGAACCGTGGTGCAGCGTTTGGTATTTTTCAGGGAAAACAGTGGCCGCTTATTATTTTTACCGTGATTGTTCTGATCCTTATCATATATTTTTATCTGATGCGCATTCCTTCGGAAAAACATTTTGGCTTACTCAATGGAATCGCCATTCTGTTTTTTGCAGGTGCGATCGGTAACTTTATTGACCGGGTTACGCAGAGATATGTGGTTGATTTCTTTTATTTCAGACTGATCAATTTCCCGGTGTTCAACGTCGCAGACATTTATGTGACCGTTGCTGCCGTACTTTTGATCTTATGTCTGCTGTTTTATAAGGAAGAAGACTTTGAACGTATTCTTCCCACAAAAAAGAAATCATGATTTTTGTATACAATTGAATATAAATAACAGAATGGAGACTTTATGAAACAGGAAACTTTCGAAATAGAGGCAGAATATGAGGGAGAACGCTTAGATAAATATCTAAGCGTTATTTTTGAGCAGTCAAAAACCTCTTCAAATGCACCTTCACGTTCTTTTTTTCAGAAACTGATCAGGGACGGCCATGTAAAAGTAAATGATTCTATAGCAAAAGCAAATTACCGTCTGCGTATGGATGACCTTGTATGTGTGGAAATTCCAGACGCCGTGGAAACACCGATTCTCCCGTAAGATATCCCGCTTGATATTTTATATGAGGACGATGACCTTCTCGTTGTCAATAAACCGAAAGGAATGGTTGTACATCCATCAGCAGGGCATTATTCAGGCACCTTAGTTAATGCGATTATGTTTCACTGCAAAGACAGTCTTTCTGGCATTAATGGCGAAATACGGCCAGGAATCGTGCACCGGATCGATATGGACACAACCGGTTCGCTCATTGTATGTAAAAATGATGAGAGCCATATTAAAATTGCAGAGCAGATCAAAGAGCACAGTGTCAATCGCAGATACCGCGGTATTGTATATGGCGTTGTAAAAGACGATGAAGGAACGATCAATGCTCCGATCGGCAGACATCCGACCAACCGGAAAAAGATGGCGATCAACGAGAAAAATGGAAAGCCGGCGATCACACATTATAAAGTACTGGAACGTTTTTCGAATTATACCTATATGGAATTTAAATTAGAGACGGGCAGAACACATCAGATCCGCGTTCATATGGCAAGTATCGGTCACCCGTTACTTGGCGATACCGTATATTCCAGTGGAAAAAGTCCGTTTAAAACGCAGGGGCAGACACTTCATGCCATGACGATCGGTTTTATTCATCCGCATACTAATGAATATATGGAAATATCGTCACCACTCCCAGAATATTTTTTGAAAATACTAAAAAGTTTACATTAAATTCCGAAAAATTGTTTTAATTTTTGAAAAAATGTAGTATAATTATACAAAAGAAACAGATATCATCATATGAAAACGAGGCGTTTTGCATGTATTGCACAAATATTTCGTAATATGTAAGATATTCTGCTGCAAAAGAAAGTGGGGGATTCCTATGTCAAATAAGATATATACCATTGGTCGTGAATTTGGAAGCGGAGGTAAAGCAGTTGGTGAGGCACTTGCCAACAGACTTGGCATCAAATTATACGACAAAGAATTATTACAGCAGGCAGCGAAAGACAGTGGCTTTTGCGAAGAGATTTTTGAAAATCACGATGAAAAACCAACCAGCAGCTTTTTATACTCACTGGTCATGGATACATACTCCGTTGGAAGCTACAATTCTTCACCGTTTCTTGATATGCCGTTGAACCATAAAGTATTCCTTGCACAATTTGAAACGATCAAAAAGATTGCAGATCGTGAATCCTGTGTCATTGTTGGCAGATGTGCAGATTACGCATTGGCAGATTATCCGGACTGCATCAATATTTTTATACATTCAGATATGGAAAACCGCGTCAAAGCTGTCAGCAAACGCCTGAATATCACAGAGAATAAGGCAAAAGACCTGATCCAGAAAAAGGATAAACAGCGCGCCAGCTATTATAATTATTATTCCAGCAAGCGCTGGGGTGATTCTACCAGCTATCATCTGACACTGGATGCCGGAAAGCTTGGTATTGACGGATGTGTCGACATGATCTTAAAATTCCGTGAAATTATGGATGCACAGAAATAAAATAGAAATATCCCGGAAAAAAGTCCCTGTTAAGGTGTATAGCCTTAATGGGGATTTTTTTGTAAAAATGATAATTGCAAATTGATTAGTTTTGTTGCCGACACAGCGTATATTGAGTTAATAAGCTACAGACTATTTGCTTCCGAATACAACTATTCGTTAAACTTGTGTTTTGCGAATAGAAGAAAAGACAATCAAACAACTCAAATACACTCTGCTACATATAAATTTATACAAACTTTATCATCAATGCATCCATACGAAAATCCCGTGTTAAGATAAATATCTGGTTAACACGGGATTTTTCTGAATGACAGCCTGCAAATAAATCTATATTATTTACATTTTACTTTTTTTACTACTGAATATGCGCCATATATTTTTTTACCTTTCACAGTTTTATATGCGCGTACCTTATAATAATACGTTTTTTTGGAAGAAACTTTTTTATCAAGGAAAGTTGTTTTTTTCGCGTTTTTAACGGTAGAAACTTTTGTAAATTTTCCTTTATTTGAAACAGCAGTAAGCGCATTCCAGCTTAAGGTAACACTATCTACTTTTACAGAATTCACCTTTACATTTTTCGGTGCCGTTTTATCTACGGACTTTACTGTTACTGTCACCGTTGCCTTTGCTGAGTCATCTGCTTTCGTAGTAATAATGGCTGTTCCTGTTCCTTTGATTGTTAAATTGCCACTGGAAGCATCTATTGTCGCCACCGCATTATTAGAACTGCTCCAGTTTACATTTGCTTTTACTCCGGTCAGTGTAGTTGTTGCTGTCAGCTGATAACTCTTATTTTTATTTGTGTCATAATCATAAGTCAGATTTGCTCTTCCATCACAGATCTGAACACCTGTTATTTCTGATTCTAATGTCGGTAACAACAATAAGTACTGGTTATCTCCCGTACAAACTTCATCTTCTGTTGTAACTTTAACAATATAAAGTTTGTCTTTTCCCGGAGTAACATTCATTTTACTTCTGTCAAGTTCAAATGGAACAACAACAGAATCTGCATTCGTGACATCTTTGATCGTTCTCTGGAAAACAATATCTCCATCTAACGAATCTTCGTATACTTTCAGTTCCACATCTGCATTTCGTGCTGTCAGATTAGAAATCTGTGCATACACATCAATGATATTATCATGATAATATTCCGTTGTTTTTAGCGAAACATCTGCATATCCGAGTTTAATTTCCTGTTCATTATTTTTTGTATTGCGATCTTCATCTTGATTGATCACAAACCTGTATGTTTGCACTTCTTTCGATACGGATTTTGAAAATGTAATTTCAATCTCTTTTTCTTCTCCTGAAGCAATACTTTCATTACATCCACGGTATCGATCCAGTCATCATCCTCATATACATCAACAGTAAATCCTGATGCATCTTTCACCCCTTCATTTCCAACGGAAATTGTCGCTGTCTGCCTGCCGTTTGCATAATTTTGTTCGCTGGCGCTCACATTTTCCAATACAAGGTCATTTGCTTCAACAGTTTCCTGGTAAGCAAGGATAAACTCATCCGCATCATTGAGATCATAATACCCGAATACAATATGGTAAATTCCATCGGACGTTTTATAAATTGCTGGTTGGTAAATGTATTGTTGGTAGTGTCAAATACTGCAAATGCAAGTTCAATTCTTCCGGCAAGATCTTTAATCTGCTCTGTCGTGTTCAAATTAACAGACTTCTTGTGTCTGTCTTTTGATTCTTCCGTTTCAGTCTCTTCAATTTCAGTTTCTTCTATTTCGACTTCTTCGGTTTCAATCTCCTCAGTTTCAATTTCCCCGGTTTCGGTTTCTTCGGTTTCAGTTTCTGCTTCTTCCGTCTGAATCTCTTCTATTTCTTCCGTCTCGGTTTCAACTTTCTCAGTTACTGCTTCTTCCGTTTCGACTGTTTTCTCAGAAGCCATTTCATCCGTTTCCTGAGGTTCTTCTTTGCTGTTCCGCCAATGACTGGAACATCTCCCGGTACGGTATAACCAACTCCATTTCCAAATTTGAAATTTTCGCTGACTTTTGTATCAGTACCAATGAATCTGGATGCTTTCGACTTTATAAAAATGTTGGTCTTAACAGCCTCTGATTTTACATTGTTTCCACATGCAACCTGTAAGTAAAAGAACTTTCCGGGCGGATCAGCCCGTTCCCCGCACTGACATTTATACCATATAAAAATTATACTAAAATAATTCCAATCAAAATAAACCGTATACCACCCAGCATAAATCCTGTTATGCCAAATAGCATTCCAAAATCATCTTCCTCCTTTCCTTTTTCCTTTCAAAAAAATCAACCATTCTTACGATTTTCATCGTATGAGTTCATCAGAATCAAGAATGATCGTAAAAGGTCCGTCATTCACAAGGGATATTTTCATATCTGCTCCGAAAACCCCCTGTTCTACAACTGCAATCTGATTTTTACAGCTCTCAATAATATAGTGATAAAGTTCTTTTGCCATGTCCGGTTTACCGGCATCTGTAAAAGATGGCCTGTTTCCCTTCCGGCAATCTGCATATAAGGTAAACTGTGATATTAATAACAGACTTCCATTCACATCCTTCAATGATAAATTTGTCTTTCCTTCAGAATCTTCAAAAATACGAAGTCCGATCAGTTTTTTTATCATTTTATCCGCAATCTCTTTCGTATCAGAATCGGATATGCCAATCAGTACCATAAAACCTTTTTGAATACTGCCCGTTACCTCATCATCTACGCGACATGCGGCTGAACTTACGCGTTGTACTATAAATTTCATGATCCATATCTACTCCTTTTTTCATAATTTCAAATCCATTTTTTATACCAAATTTCATAACCATAAATCCTACTATAAATTTAACATATTTTTAACAATTTGCATATACTTTCCCACATTAAACAAAAAAAGTAATAATTTTATCCTGCATCATCCGGATTAAAAATTAATATACCTTTGCCTTAAAATATTGTATAATAAAGAAAGTTCAGGAGGCCTGCATATGAAATTACAGCAATTATACAGCTACACGCGAAAAGCAATTGATCATTATCAGTTGATTGAGTCCGGCGATAAGATCGCCATTGGTATTTCCGGAGGCAAAGATTCTCTTACACTTTTATATGCACTGAGTGGTCTGCGCCGCTTTTATCCCCAAAAATTCGATCTGGTAGCTGTGACCGTAGATCTTGGCTATGAAAATTTTGATCTTACAGCTGTTTCAAAACTCTGTCATGATCTTGACGTCCCATACCATATCGTAAATACAGAAATAGCAAAGATTCTCTTTGAAGAACGAAATGAAAAACCCACCTGTTCCTTATGTGCAAAAATGCGCAAAGGTGCCTTGAATCAGGCGATAAAAGAACTCGGATGTAATAAAGTGGCATATGCACATCATATGGATGATGTGATTGAAACAGCATTTTTATCCATGATCTTTGAGGGACGCTTTTATGTATTTCCCCCAAAAACCTACATGGAAGATTCTGATCTTACCATAATCCGTCCTCTGATTTATGTATCTGAGGCAGAAGTAAAAGGATTCCGGAATAAGTATCAGCTTCCTGTTGTAAAAAATCCATGTCCGATGGACGGTAATACCAAACGCGAATATGTAAAGAAACTGATACAGCAGTTAAATATAGACAATCCGGGGGTTAAGACGAAACTTTTTCATGCAATCCAGAACGGAAATATACAAGGATGGCTGTCCGGTACCAATAATGCAATTTAAGCCTTATGTTACTTTTTTAAAATGGAGATCACAATGAAAGAAAAAGCATATTATGAAACAATAAACGTAAAGAATGAAGTAAAGTTAAGAAAACTATTAGAAACACTGCCACCATTTTGCAAACAGTTTTTTATTGGCATTGAAGCAACAAGTTCTTCCAGGACAAAAATTGCATACGCATATGATATCGGGTGTTTCTTTGATTACCTGCATGCTACCAATCCGGTCTGTGCTAAAATGGATATTACAGATTTTCCAATCTCTATTTTAAATGAAATTACACCAATGGATATTGAGGAATATCTTTCTTATTTAAAATACTACGAAAAAGACGGAACGGAACACACCAATGACGAAGGTGGTTTGAAGCGTAAACTTTCTGCCCTGCGCTCCTTTTATCATTATTATTACAAAAATGGTTTGATTGAAGATGATCCAACTGTTAAAGTAGACATGCCTAAAATACATGAAAAGAATATTATCCGTCTGGATGTCGATGAGGTGGCAAAGCTCCTTGACGAAGTGGAATCTGGCGAGAATCTTACTGCGAGACAGCAACAGTATCATGAGAAGACAAAAATCCGGGATCTGGCAATGATGACACTTCTTTTAGGAACCGGTATCCGTGTTTCTGAATGTGTCGGCCTCGATATGGAAGATGTTGACTTTAAAAATAACGGCATTAAAATCCACCGCAAAGGTGGCGCAGAAGTTGTCGTATATTTTGGAGAGGAAGTCCGCAGAGCTCTCATGGATTATATGGTGGAACGCCAGAAAATCACTGCAGCCGACGGAAGTATCAATGCGCTCTTCCTATCACTTCAAAACAAGCGCATAAGTGTCAGATACGTGGAAAATATGGTAAAAAAATATTCCAAGCTTGTAACAACCTTAAAACATATTACGCCGCATAAACTTCGGAGTACCTACGGTACATCCCTCTACCGCGAAACCGGCGATATCTATCTGGTTGCCGATGTTCTTGGACATAAAGATGTCAATACTACCCGTAAGCACTATGCTGCACTTGAAGATGAAAGACGCCGGAGTGCTGCGAAATATGTCAAATTACGTGAGATCTGATTTCTGTGTATTATTAAAAAAGTGCTATATGACATTTTATATCATATAACACTTTTTCTAATTCATAACAATAGAATGTTCATGGAAGATGCATTCTATTGTTTCATATATTATGTCTCCGGTAACAATATACTGTCAATTTTTTCCTGAATCCTGCGCTGTACCAGTTCTGCAATCTCATGTGTTTTCAATGAACCATATTCATCAAATAAAATAGGTTTCAGATAGTGTACCTGTGTTGTCACAGGTCCCAGATTAAAACTGTTAAAAACCTTATAGGAATCGATCAGGGCAACCGGTATAATCGGTGCCTTTGTCTTTAAAGCAATTTTAAAACTACCGGCCTTGAAATTGCATACATTATTACGATTATTGAAATCGTACCCGCCTTCCGGAAAAAGGATATAACGTTTCCCCTTTTTAACGTCTTCTGAAACTTCATTAATGATTGTAAGCGCCTGCCTTACATCCTTCTTATCCAGACGTTTTCCCTGCAGCAGATCGATAAATTCCCGAACGAGGATCGTATTGGATTTTGCACGATCCATGACGATAGAGCACGGTTTTTTATGGGTATAAATAATACCAAGTGCGTCATACTTTCCCTGATGGTTTGGATACATCATATAGCCGCCCTCTGACGGGAGATTTTCCAGACCATATGCTTTCGTCTTAATTCCACCAGTCGTTTTCATAAGGCGAATCACATGGCGCGCAAGCTCATATCGCTCTTCTTCTGAATATTTTTCAGGATGATCCGCTTCCTTATGCATCTTTGGAATCATATATGGTGCTCTGAAAAGGTTCATAAGAATTACATAAATAAACTTTAACATATCTTCAACGCTATCCTCCGTACCTGGCATATACCCTGAATATCACCACTTCCATCGGGATATTTTTATGCCGAATATAATTATTATAGCTTATTTTGAAGAAAAATACAACATCCCCACAGACTACTGTTTTGTTCCTACTGTTTTGTTGCTGTTTTGCGCTGCTATTTGGGCACCTATTTTAAATATTCTGCTGAATAATATGGCACTGTCAGATATTCGCCCTCATGAATATCATCCGGAAAGATATGATTGATCATACATACCTCTTCTATATAAGCTGAGGTATCTTTATAATCATCGGTCATATAAATCCCTGCAATGTCATTTAACGTCTGTCCCGGGGTAATCTGTATGCTGGTATAATATTTATAGGCACTGGTTTCATCAGCCGCCTGTGCCCGGATCGTACCAAAACATGCGGAACACATTATTATAAATAGTACCATTGATAATGCGATCAAAAAAACTGAATTCTGCTTTTTCCCGCTTTTTCTTCTGCTTCTCATAAACACCCTCCATCACATGCGAACATTTGTTACGAACAGCTGTTTGTATATCTGTATCATAATACACGAACATTTGTTTGTCAAGTGAAAAATCGAACAAATTTTCGGAATATACGTTTGCATTTTCATTTGTTTTATGATAAAATAAATACAGGGCAGAATCATCCCCTTACAAGATTGATAAAATACATTTTATCGTATAATAGGAGGCACTTTATGGCATATGGCAAAATCAGCAGTAAGCAGCGAGAAATTTTAGAATATATCAAACAGGAAATTTTAAACAAAGGTTATCCGCCTGCAGTTCGTGAGATCTGCGAAGCAGTTCATTTAAAGTCAACTTCTTCTGTTCATTCACACCTTGAGACTCTTGAAAAGAATGGTTATATCCGAAGAGATCCTACAAAACCACGTGCCATCGAGATCATTGATGACAATTTCAACTTAACAAGACGTGAAGTCGTAAATGTCCCTATCATTGGTCAGGTAGCTGCCGGTCAGCCGCTGCTTGCCGTTGAGAATATCGAAAATTACTTTCCGATTCCTACTGAGTTTATGCCAAATGCAGAAACGTTTATGTTAAAGGTAAAAGGGGACAGTATGATTAATGCCGGAATATTTAACGGTGATAAGATTCTTGTACAGAAACAATCAGATGCACAGAATGGAGATATTGTCGTTGCGCTTGTAGATGATTCCGCAACCGTAAAAACTTTTTACAAAGAAGACGGTCACTTTCGCCTGCAGCCGGAAAATGATACCATGGATCCGATCATTGTGAATGAATGTTCGATTCTTGGTAAAGTATTCGGTATTATGCGATTTTTAAATTAAGGAAAAGGCAGCTGATTTTCATGTTAACAATCAGCTGCCTTTTCCGTTTATGTTCATAAAACTATTTACAAAACATATCACTATTTTTTACAGTTCATCCACACTGATCTCTTTCCCATCTTTCCAGATACGCTCAAGATCATAAAAAAGTCTGTCCTCTTTCGAGAAAATATGGATAATGATATCATTATAGTCCATCAGAATCCATGTAGAAGACTGATTGCCTTCCACCTGCCGTACTTTAAGATCTGCCTTATATAA
>OGUC01000870.1_pt1 | contig 13852 bp, 8 predicted proteins | sample 1573701 | NCBI WGS metagenome assembly OGUC01 (sample SAMEA2582017, study PRJEB24529) | metagenome | biome: Human gut stool | place: China | collected 2011
GGTCAAGGCCATCTCCGCCGCTGCGTCCACCGCCATCCCTGCCGGTGAGACCACTTGGGGCGCTGTCTTTATCGCCAACGGCCTGCAGCTGATCCTTGCAGTGCTGCTGATCGTGCTGGGCCTGAACATTGTGTTCCACAGCGTCAAGAGCTACACCACCTGCGATGCACCCGAAGCAAAGGACAACGCCACGGCCACCGCAAAAGCCAACGCCTGAGGGCAGCCGGCACTTGACAAACCGGTTTCCATGGAGTAATATTTATACATAGCCGCAAGGGCGCGGCCGCACGCTGCGCTATCCGGCAACATCATGTTTCAAGCTCCGGTATCCGCAATCAGGACGCCGGGGCTTTTTGCATGAATATGAGGGAAACACTTATAAAGGTAAAGGAGAGTTCAAGATGAAGCTCAAAAAAATGCTTGCACTGACCATGGCCGGTTTGCTGGCCGCCGGTCTGACCGCCTGCGGTTCCACCGCCGACACCGCCGACACCTCCGGTGCCCCGGACGGCGACGGCGACCCCACCACCCTGACCGTTGCAATGGAGTGCGCTTACGCCCCCTACAACTGGACCCAGAGCGATGATTCCAACGGCGCCATTGCGATTCGTGGTTCCAGCGACTACGCCTACGGCTACGATGTCATGATGGCCAAGAAGATCGGCGAGGCACTGGGCCAGAAGGTCCAGATCGTCAAGCTGGACTGGGACAGCCTGATTCCCGCCGTCATGACCGGCGATGTGGACTGCGTCATCGCCGGTCAGTCCATCACAGCTGAGCGCGCTGCACAGGTCGATTTCAGCACCCCTTACTACTACGCCTCGATCGTCACCCTGACGAAGAAGGACAGCACCTACGCCAATGCAGCAAGCGTGGCCGACCTTGCCGGTGCGACCGCCACCAGCCAGCTGGGCACCATCTGGTATGACACCTGCCTGCCCCAGATCGAGAACGCCAACATCCTGCCCGCGCAGGAGAGCGCGCCCGCCATGCTGGTGGCCCTGAACAGCGGTGCCTGCGACATCGTTGTCACCGACCGCCCCACCGCGCAGGCCGCGCTGGTTGCCTACCCCGACTTCACGCTGCTGGATTTCGGCGGCGGTGACAGTGACTTCAAGGTCAGCGAGGAGGACATCAACATCGGCATCTCGATGAAGAAGGGCAACACCGCCCTGCAGAGCGCCATCAACGAGGTCCTGTCCACAATGACCGCTGATGATTACAACGCTATGATGGACGATGCCATCAGCGCTCAGCCCCTGAGCAAGTAATTTTGCCCGCCTGCCCCTGCCGTTTTGTGCGGCAGGGGCTTCGGTGTTGGTAAAGTGAAGAAATCACAAAGGAGAATCTCATGCAAGACTTTTTCACAAACTGTGCCATAGTGCTGCAGAAGTACGGCTTTTCGTATCTGCGCGGCGCGGGCACGACCCTGCTGCTGGCGCTGGTCGGCACATTTTTCGGCTGCCTGATTGGCTTTGCAGTCGGCGCACTGCAGACCATCCCCATTGACAAGCAGCGCGACCCGGCGTGGAAGCGGGTGCTGCTCAAGATTTTGCACATCTTCCTGCGCTGCTATGTGGAACTGTTCCGCGGCACGCCGATGATCGTGCAGGCCGTGTTCATCTACTACGGTCTGTTGCAGGTGTTCGGCATCAAGATGGGCATGTGGCAGGCAGGCTTCTTCATCGTTTCCATCAACACCGGTGCCTATATGGCGGAGACAGTCCGCGGCGGCATCGTGTCCATCGACCCGGGCCAGACCGAGGGTGCCAAGGCCATCGGCATGAACCACTGGCAGACGATGCTCCATGTCATTCTGCCGCAGGCGCTGCGCAACATCATCCCGCAGATCGGCAACAACTTCATCATCAACATCAAGGACACCTCGGTGCTGTCGGTCATCTCGATCACCGATTTGTTCTTTGTCCACAAGAGCGTGGTCGGCGCGCTGTACACCTATTTTGAGAGCGCTGCCATCGTCATGGTCATCTACCTGACGATGACCCTGTTCGCCAGCTACCTGCTGCGCCTGTGGGAGAAAGCGCTCGACGGCCCGCAGAACTATGACCTGAACACGACCGACTCGCTGGCCTACACCAGCGGCATGTACAATGCCCCGGACCCGAACCATGAGTCCCAGAATCTGGATATGAAGGGAGGCGCAGCCCATGTCTGAGCCTGTTATTGAGGTACGCCACCTCTCCAAGAGCTTCGGCACCCATGTCGTTCTGCGCGATGTGGATTTCACCGTCAACCCCGGGGATGTCACCTGCATCATCGGCGCGTCCGGCAGCGGCAAATCGACCCTGCTGCGCTGCATCAACCTGCTGGAGACCCCCACGAACGGCAAGGTGCTGTTCCACGGCAACGACATCACGGCCAAGGGCAGCGACCCATGCGCCTACCGCGCGAAGGTGGGCATGGTGTTCCAGAGCTTCAACCTTTTCAACAATATGACGGTACTGGACAACTGCACGGCGGGTCTGCGCTATGTGCTGCACATGGACAAGGAATCTGCCGAGCGCACCGCACTGGACAATCTGGAGAAGGTCGGCATGGCCCCCTATATCCATGCCAAGCCGCGCCAGCTTTCCGGCGGGCAGAAGCAGCGTGTGGCGATTGCCCGCGCGCTGGCCATGCAGCCCGAGGTGCTGCTGTTTGACGAGCCGACCTCCGCGCTGGACCCCCAGATGGTGGGCGAGGTGCTGGCCGTCATGCGCCAGCTGGCCAAGGAGGGGCTGACGATGCTTGTCGTCACCCATGAGATGGCCTTTGCCCGCGATGTATCGACCCATGTAGTCTACATGGCGGACGGCGTCATCTGTGAGGAGGGCACACCCGCCGACATCTTTGAGCGCCCGCAGAACCCCAAGACTGTTGAGTTCCTGAGCCGGTTCCGGCAGGCGTAACAGCATAAAAAACGACCGATGGTGCAAAAGCCATCGGTCGTTTTTTTGTTATGGAGCAGTAAAAATATGGTTGCAGGGCATCGAGGATGCCGTTCATCCTTTAGCCAAGCGGCACATCAATCTCATCTCCGATGGCAAAGCTGTAGATCGTCAGCTTCGTCACCGGCACGCTCAGCCGCTGGGCGAACGCCCGGCGGTAAAGCCGCAGCTGGGCGGCGTATTCGTCAATATAATACTGCGCATCGCGGCTGCGGTCGGTCTTATAGTCAAGGATCTCGGCATGCTCGTCAAACACCAGCACAAGGTCGGCAATGCCCTGCACCAGCACCTCGGCCCCGGCGGCGCTCCCCTGCCCTGCGGCGGGGGTGATGTCGGCAGCGGGCAGGGCCGTGATGAACGGCTCCTCGCGCAGGATGCGGCGAGCCAGCCGGATTCGCCGCCAGACCGCACTGTCAAAGAAGGGGCGCACAGCGTCCAGATCCAGCTTATCCGCCAGCGCGGCGTCCAACAGCTGCATCCCGGTCTGCCGCTGTACCTCAGCCGTCAGATCGGGGGCCGGGCCGTCAAAGGGCACGCTCTGCATAAAGGCGTGGATGGCGGTGCCGCGCTCGGCGCCGGTCATGCCGCTTTTTTGCAGAAAGGCCGGGCGCTCCAGCGCAACCGGGCGGGCGGCGTGGGCCACCGCGCTGACGCTGACCTTGGCGGGGACCTTTTCGAGCGCGGCGCGGGGGCTTTGCCACGCAAAGCTGGCCCGCAGCTGCGCCACCAGCACAGGGTCCGCCGCAGCGGCGGGCGGCGCAGGCGGCTGCTCCGTCTGCTCGGGCAGGGGCAGCAGCCGGATGTCCAGCGGCACACCGGTTTTGCGGTGGTGCGGCAGAAAGTTCGTGCGCGCCCAAAGCGCATCGCTGCCCGGGTGCAGCATTGCAGCGGTCAGCAGCCACCCGGCCCAGCTGCCCATGCCGCGCATCGACTCCGGGCCAGTGGCCTCGGCTGCGGCGCAGAGGGCGGGCAGCTTCAGCGCGCTGTCGGTTCGTTTGAGCGGCACTGTGATGATCAGCGCATCCTGCGCGCGGGTCAGCGCAACATACAGCACACGCATCTCCTCGCTCAAGGTCTCGGTGCGGATGGCCTGCGCCAGCGCCGCATAGGGCAGCGTTTTAAACCGCTTGGCCGCCCGCGGCGCACGCAGCATGACGCCCACGCCGAGGCGGCTGTGGGTCAGCACCGGCCGCACAGCGTCGCTCTGGTTGAACTGGTGGGCCGTGTCTGCCACAAAAACGACCGGAAATTCCAGCCCCTTGGAGCGGTGTACCGTCATGATGGAAACACAGCCGGGGCGGGTCTGCCCGCCTGCGCTCTGGTTCAGTCCGCCGTTGTGGGCGGCAGCATCCATCGCGCGTATCAGCGCGGGCAGCCCCGCGCGCCCGGCCCCGGCAGCCCACGCTGTAAAGCTGAGCAGATCCTCGCGGCAGCGCAGGCCGTCAGGCAGAGCACCCACGGCGGCAAGATAGCCGGTGCGGGCCAGCAGCTCCCCGAGCAGCTCCTCCACCGGCAGGGTGCGGGCAAGGCGGCGGTACTCGGCCAGTGCCTCGGTAAAGGGGGCAAACCGCGCCTGCTCCCCGCCAAGGACCGCCCCGTACAGACTGCCGTTGGGCCTTGCACGGCGCAGCGCGACAAGGTCGTCCGCCGTGTAGGGGAACATCGGGCTCAGCAGCACAGCTGCCAGCGGAATGTCCTGCGCCGGGTTGTCGATGACGCGCAGCAGCGCCGCAAAGGGTCGGATATGCGGCTCATCAAGCAGATCGGCGGCGGAATCCGCAAAGACCGGGATACCCGCCGTGCGCAGCGCGCCCTCATAATCGGCAAAGCCCTTGCGGCCGCGCAGCATGATACCGAAGTCCCCAAACTGCCAGGGTCGCCCCCCCTCCTTGCCGCGCACGGCAAAGCCGCTTTTGACCATCTCGGCGATGCGACGGGCAATGACAATGGCATCCCCCGCGGTATCGGCCCCGTCAATGACATCGATCTCGCACAGGCCCTGATAGGTGGCACTTTTATCCCCGCCCACAACAAGCCTCTGGCCGTCCCCATAGGGTACGCCGCCCAGCCCCTGCGTGAAAAACACCTCAAACAGATAGTTGATCCCCTCGATCACGCCGGGTGCGCTGCGGAAGTTCGCATCCAGCGCCAGCGTGGCAGGGCTTGGGGCCGGCTGCGGGTGGGGCTTCCACTGTTGCTGCTTGCCCACAAAGATACCGGGGTCCGCCAGACGGAACCGGTAGATGCTCTGCTTGATGTCGCCCACGAAGAAAAGGTTATCCGCTTCGGGGCGGGCCAGCGCAAAGTAGATAGCGTCCTGCAGGGCGTTTGTATCCTGATACTCGTCCACCAGCACCGCCGTGTAGCGGCTGCTGACCGTGCGGCACAGCGGTGTGCGTTCGTTGTGCTCATTGACGAGCAGATCGAGCGTCAGATGCTCATAATCCGCGTAGTCCAGCACCTTTTCAGCACATTTTGCGGCAAAGCAGTTGTCGGCAAAGGTCTGCGTTACCCGCACAAGAGCTGCCACCAGCGGCGCAGCGCGGCGGCGGTCAGCGGCAAATTCCTCAGCCGTGCAGAGCAGTGCATCCCGGCGCAGGCTTTCAAGCTGCTTTTTTGCGCGGTCGCGCAGCTCGGACGCAGCGGCGGCAGACTGGTTTGCGTCCTTGCCGCCCTTGATGCGCCCCGCCGCACGCCAGCCCGACAGAACCAGCTCAAGCGCCGACAGGCATTTATCCCAATCACCCCGCTCCAGATGGTAGCAGAGGTTCTCGACCCGGGCGGCATCATCAAGCATGACGGCCGTGTAGGCGGCATCGGCCTTTTCGTCCCGCGCTGCAATGGCTGCGCCGCTGTCCAGCAGCGCCTTGACGCCCTGCGCCCGGGCCAGCGCGATGCCCAACAGCTCACGGCCCCATTCGGTCTGCTGCGGCGGGGCCTCCTGCTGCCACATTTCGGCAAACGCAGTCAGCGATGCCGCCGGGTGGGGCAATGCCCGGGTAAAGTGATAGAGGTCGAGGACCGCATCCCCGGCCGTGCTGTCGGTGCGGCCCCGGTCGTACAGGTCGGCAAAGGCGCGGAAGTCGGCGTCCTGATAGGCTGTCTCCAGCGTGGCGGCCAATGTCTCCTGCTCAATGCGGGCAAGGTCGGCTGCCTCGGCGGTCGTGAAGTCGGGGGGTACATCGAGCATGGCAAAATGCTGCTGCACAAAATGCAGGCAAAAGGCATCCACCGTGCCGATAGACGCCCGCTGCAAAAGCAGCTGCTGGCGGCGCAGGCGGGTATTGCCGGGGTGGGCGCGCACCTCCTGCGCAAGGCGGGCCGTGATGTCAGCCCGCAGCTTGGCCGCCGCCGCATTTGTGAAGGTCATGATCAGCAGCGAATCGGCATCCGCCGGGTGCTCAGGGTCCGTGATAAGCCCCACCACGCGCTCGACCAGCACACGGGTCTTGCCCGAGCCGGCAGCCGCCGACACCAGCAGGCTGCCGCCCCGTGCCCTGATGGCAGCCGCCTGCGCCGGGGTGAATTGTATCTTGGGTTGTTCTGGCATGGGGTGTCTCCTTTATGTAGAAAAGCTTCCCCGGCGGGGGAAGCTGTCGCCGCAGGCGACTGACGAGGGGTAGCCTTGCCGCGGCCTCCCCTTCACGGGCTGCCATGGCCGCGCCGCCCCTCATCCGTCTGCGGTCGGGGCCGCAGACACCTTCCCCCAAAGGGGGAAGGCGCAGACTGCCAAAGACTTCCCCGCAAAAAATCCCGGGCAGCTCACGGTGTGAACAGCCCGGGAAGATGCTTTTATTTCGCCCCGCGTCCGGCGAAGACTACATACACGGTCTTGAACAAAATCTTGATGTCATTCCAGAGCGACCAGTTGTCGATGTAGGTCACATCCAGCTTGACGACCTCCTCAAAGTCCTCGATGTTGCTGCGGCCGCTGACCTGCCACAGGCCGGTGATGCCCGGCTTCATCGACAGGCGGCGCTTGTGGTGGCTCTCGTACTGCTTGTACTCGTCCACTGTCGGCGGGCGGGTGCCCACAAGGCTCATATCGCCGCGCAGTACATCAAAAAACTGCGGCAGCTCGTCAATGCTCGTCTTGCGGATGAACTTGCCCACCTTGGTCACGCGGGGGTCGTCCTCCATCTTGAACATCAGGCCGTTCATCTCGTTCTGGGCCATCAGCTCCTTTTTGCGCTCCTCGGCGTCCATATACATGCTGCGCAGTTTGTGGATGTAAAAATACCGTCCGTTGCGGCCCACGCGCTTCTGCTTGAAGAAGAGCGGGCCGGGGCTTTCGATCTTGAGGGGGATCGCCACAATCGCAATGATCGGGATGCTGAGCAGGCAGCCCACCAGACCGCCCGCAATATCCATGCACCGCTTGGCAATCTGGTCGCGCAGCTTCAGCTCCACGGTGCCCATCGTCACGATGTTGCCCCCCGCGCAGCGGCCCAGCGTGCGGCTCAGCCGCGCGGCGCTCGTCTCATCGCAGCAGGCCTCCTCGATCCGGTCAAGCAGCGGCAGGCGGAAATGCACGGTCAGGCCCATGCTCTCCATCTCCTCCAGATAGGGGATGAAGCTTTCGCCGCTGTCCATCGGCACATCGACATAGACCTCGTCCAGCGCCTCGCGCCGAATCCAGTCCATAAAATCGGTGAAATTCGCCTTCACCGCAATGCCGTCGATCTCGGTGCCGACGATCTCATGCGTGGCCTCCAGCAGCGTCACGCCGACAATGCGGCGGGACCAGTCCTTGCCAATCTCACTGATGAGGCGGTCGGCGCGGTCAGCGGTCGTCACGATGCCGACCAGACTCTCCATGCCCCAGCTGCGCTGGAAATGGAGCAGCAGCCGCTTGAGCGCACCGTGCGCGAGCGGCAGCAGCAAAGCGTTGATGAGCGGTACCGTCACCGCAAAATAGCGGGAGTCGAGCATCGTTGCCTTGGTCAGCAGCATCAGGGCTGAGTAGATGACGCAGAGCATCAGGTTGAATTTGAGCGAGAGCTTTATCTCGGCGCTGGGGCGGCGGGTGACGATGTTCTCGGTCTGGTCAAAGCAGAAAAAGGTCACGATAAAGGCCAGTACCAGCGCGCAGAGCGTCTGCATCCAGTCCCGTGCAGTGTAGGGCACCAGCACATTGAACAGTCCGTCCGTGATCAGCCACGACAGCAGAATACTGACCGCCAGGGCCAGCAGATCCGTCAGGAACACATAGGCGTACTGCATCTTTTCGCGTTTTGTAATGACGTGCAACTCCAAATTCCTCTTATTCTTTCTGTACAAAATCATATAAGCAGGGCAGCCGGCTTGCGGTTGTCCGTTCCTGCGTATAAATCATGTACAATTTTACCACATCAAGCGCCGCTATTCAACCGAAAGCGGCACCCTGCGGCAGAAAACGGCGATTTTCGGCAAAATTCCCAATCCAAGCCCGCGCACAGGCAGCAAAATGGTAGTTTCACAACGGAATTTTTGAAAACTGGTTGCAAAGTAACAAGAAAATCGCCCGCAAGCGGACGGTATCACTCCTCGGGGGCGGCAAGCTCGGCTTTGAAGGTGTCCTGCAGGTCGGTCAGGCAGTCCAGCAGCAGGGGATTGAAGGCCCCGCACTCGCCGTGCAGGATCATCTGTACCGCCATATCGGGCGCGTAGGCGTCCTTGTAGACGCGCTTGCTCACAAGGGCATCGTAGACATCGGCCATCGCCACCACCTGCGCCGAGATCGGGATCTGGTCGCCGCTCAGCCCATCGGGGTAGCCGCGGCCGTCCCACCGCTCATGGTGCCAGCGGCAGATCTCATAGGCGGTGCGCACCAGCGGCTCGTTGCGGTAGCTGCGCAGCTGGTCCAGCATCGCCGCGCCGATCGTGGTGTGCCGCTTCATGATGTCAAACTCCTCGCGGGTCAGCCGCCCGGGCTTGTTCAGGATCGCATCGTCGATTGCGATCTTGCCGATGTCGTGCAGCGACGATGCCATGACGATCAGCTCCTGCTGTTCGGGCGTCAGGGCGTACTGGTCGGTCTTTTGGGTCAGCTGCTCCAGCAGGTACCGGGTCAGCGTGCTGATATGCAGCACATGGGTGCCGCTCTCGCCGTTGCGGAACTCGACCGCCTCGCTCAGGATCGAGATCAGCATCTGGGTGTTCTTCTCTTTTTCACGGATCTGGCTCGTCACCAGCGAGATGAGCCGCCGCTGCTTGGCGTAGAGCTTGATCGTGTTAAAGACGCGCCGGTAGACGACCCCCGCGTCAAAGGGGCGGCTCACATAGTCGGAGACGCCCAGCTCATAAGCGCGGCGCACAACGGTGTCGGCGTCCTCGCTTGAGATCATGATGACCGGGATGTCCTCGATCCGGTGGCTGCGGTTCATCGTGTTCAGGACCTCAAAGCCGTCCATCACCGGCATGACGATGTCCAGCAGGATCAGCGCAATCGCGGTGTCGTACTGGTCCAGCATCGTCAGACATTCCTGCCCGTTGGAGGCCTCCAGTATATTGTAATCACTGCCGAGGATCTCGGCCAGAATCGCGCGGTTCATCTCGGAATCGTCTACGATCAGGATATTCTGGCGGGCCTGCCGGTCCCGCCCGGCGGCCGAGGGGGCAGCGGTGCCGGCGGTGTCCTCGGTCACAACGGTGTTTTTGTGGTTCTTGGCCTGATACATCAGCCGGTCCGCGCGGGAGGCTGCCTGCTCGCAGCTCTCGCCCGGGCGGCTCATCACGCCGCCGATGCTGGTCGAGATCTGCAGCCGGGTGTAGCCGGGTACAACGGCGGTGTGCAGCTGCTGGCGGATGCGCTCCAGCTTGGCAACAAACGCCGCCTGTGCAATGCCGGGCAGCACAAGCAAAAACTCATCGCCGCCGTAGCGGATCAGATGGTCGCTTTTGCGGATGCAGCCGCGCACGACCTCCACGGTGGTGCGCAGGGCTGCATCGCCGGCCTGATGGCCGTAGGTGTCATTGTACAGCTTGAAATCGTCAAGGTCCAGCACCGCCACGCCGGCCGGCTCGCTCCGGCTTTTGATGATATCCTCATAATAGCGGCGGTTATAGCAGCCGGTCAGGGCATCGTGGTAGAGCTTGATGTGGTAGCCGGACACGCTGCTCATCAGCCGGTCGCTGTTTTCGGGGTCGATGAGATTGTCGCAGTCCAGCGGCTGGATCAGCTCCAGCACGCAGGGTGCGCCGTCCACCTCGCGGTAGACCGCTGTGACCTGATACAGATCGCGGCCCATATATTCCAGCTTGGTGCGCTGGGCATGATCCTCCATCACCTGACGGGAGATGCAGTTCTGGCAGGGGTCATCCTTATGCCATAATTCATGGCAGGGGCAATGCCGCTCCACCGGGGCGTTGCCGCACACCTGCCCTGCGTCCAGCAGCCGCACGATCGGAAAAATCGTGCGGTATTGCATCATTTCCTTTTCGACCTCGTGTCTGGTCATAGCCTCGCCGCCTTTGTGCCCTAAAAAATGTTGCATATATATCTAATATATCATTTCCTGCCAATTCCTGTCAAATTTTGCGCGGGTAAAAAAACGGTAAAACGGAATCCCTGCAGGCGGCAGCGCATATATTTGTGGGACAGGGGGTGGTACGATGCGATATATCCGGTATATCCTGCTGCTGGCGGCGGTGTTTTTTCTGGCGCCGCTCGCCGTGCTGCCGCGCAGGGCGGCCGGGGCGGACGAGCCTGCGGCCCCAACGCCCGCGGCCACGGCACAGCCTGCGGCTGCCGCGCCCTACCGTGCGGTCTGGGTCAGTTATCTGGAATGGCAGCAGGTCGATTTCTCCACGCAGGCAGCCTTTGCGGCGGATGCGGGGGCGATGCTGGATGACATCGCCGGGCTGGGTGCGACCGTTGTCCTTGCGCAGGTGCGCCCCTTCGGGGATGCGCTCTACCCCAGCGCGTATTTTCCGTTCAGCCATATCTGTACCGGCACGCAGGGGCAGGACCCCGGGTTTGACCCGCTTGCCGTCATGATTGCGGCGGCCCATGCGCGGGGGCTGCAGCTGGAGGCGTGGATCAACCCCTACCGTTTACAGGCGGGGCAGGTCCCGGCGCTCTGTGCCGAAAGCCCTGCGCGCCTTCACCCCGAGTGGGTGCGCTATACCGACAGCGGCGCGGTGCTTGACCCGTCCAGCGCGGCGGTGCGGCAGTATATTGCCGATGGGGTGGAGGAACTGTGCCGCAGCTACCCGCTGGACGGCATCCATTTTGACGATTATTTCTACCCCGTGCAGGAAGCTGATTTTGACGCCGCCGACTATGCGGCAAGCGGCACGGCGCTGAGTCTGGACGACTGGCGGCGGGAGAATGTCAACGCACTGATGGAGCTGTGCCACGCGGCGGCGCAGCGGTACGGCGTGCGGTTCGGCGCGGCCCCGGCGGGCGACCCCGAGCAGAACTATACCCTGCAGTACAGTGACGCCGCCCGCTGGCTGCGGCAGGGGACGGTGGACTACCTGATGCCCCAGCTCTATTGGGGGCAGGCGTATGAGAAGGACGGCGATACCGCGCACAGCCTGCCCCGGCTGGCGGCCGCATGGGCGGCGCTGCCCCGGGCGGCGGGGGTGCAGCTGTATGCGGGGCTGGGGGCCTACCGCATCGGCGCGGGGGACGGCTCCGACAGCGGCAGCGAGTGGGTCAGCGGCCATGCGCTGGCCGACCAGCTGGCACTGCTGGCGCGCAGCGGCATCACGGGCGTGGGACTTTACCGCTACGCCAGCTTGTTTGACAACCCCAACTACCCCGCACTGGCCGAGAGCGAGGCCGCCGCCCTGCGCACTGCGTGGAAATAGGGCGCGGCGCGTAAGGTTTTGACGCATTCCCGCCATCGACGCCTTCTGCGCGGGCGGGTCTGTATACTCCGAGACGATCCCTGCAATGGCCAAGCCGCCCGCGCAGGAATTTGTGCAAAGGAGGAATACGCCTATGAAAAAGCGTCTGTTGGCTGTGCTTTTGGCCTGCTGTATGGCGGCGGGCATGGCCAGCGCAGTCTTTGCGGAGGAGGAGCCGCCCCTGCCCGCAGCGGCGGCCGCCGAGGCCCCGCCTGACCCGGCACCGGCCGAGGCCCCCGCCCCGGAGCCAACGGCAGAGCCAACCCCAGAGCCAACCCCAGAGCCGACCCCGGAGCCAACGGCAGAGCCGACCCCGGAACCAACGCCGGAAGCAACCACAGAGCCGACCCCCGCGCCAAGCGAGGAGCCGACCCCCGCGCCAAGCGAGGCACCGACCCCAGCGCCGACCGCGACCCCGGCCCCCGCACCGCAGCAGACGGCCACGCCCGAGACAGCATGCGCCCCGGTGCTGCGCGCCCTGCCGGAGATGACCGCCCGGTCGGCTGCCGTGACCGGGGTGGTGCTCATCGACAGCATTGCCGCCGATGGCTGCCTGACCGCGCAGGTTAACGGCAGTGATGAAAAGCTGCCCGGGGCTGTCTACACATGGTACCGCAGCAGGGATGGGGCCGACTGGCAGGCCGTGACCCCGCAGGTTTGCTCCGGCTCAGGCTGGAACATCGAGGCGGGCAGCGAGCAGCGGCTCAACGCGGCGCTCGATTCCTGCGTGGCGGGCATCGGCGATGCGGACAGGCTTTACTATAAGGTGGAGGTCACCGGCGCAGACGGCACCGCAGCGGCCGCCCAGACCCGGGTGGCCTACTACATCCAGCTGCAGAACGGCAGCTTTGAGGCCCCCGCCGTGGCCGGCAGCAGTGCGCTGTACTACCCCTTTGCGGCCAAGCGGTCGCACTTTATCCAGACGGCGGACGCCGACACCAACCCTGCCATTGTATGGCGAACGACCGGCGCGGCCCCCCACTGGAACAGCCTTGTCAACGGCCATTACATAGAGCTTGTGGACGGCACAGGCCCCAGCTACACCGATTGGATCGACGGGGAGATACGCACCGACCCCAACGACCCGTCCGTCTGTTACCACACCCCCGGCGCCTATGACGGCGGCCAGTTTGCCGAGCTGAACTGTCAGGCCTACGGCGCACTGTATCAGGATGTGCTGACCGTGCCCGGCACCACGCTGCACTGGTCACTGGCGCACCGGGGCCGCGCGGGCAGTGACTCGATGGCGCTGCTCATCGCGCCGGTCGCGGTGGCGCAGCAGATCACCGAGATCCTGACGCAGGCCTCGGCCGATACGACCGGCGGCAGCGTGCGCAGCGCACTGGACCGGACGGTGGACTACAACGGCCAGCCGGTTGCGATCCGCAGCTTTATGGTCGGCGGGGAGATGACGGACGGCAACACCGCATGGGTGACCCATCGGGGTGACTACACGGTGGCGGCGGGGCAGTATCTGAGCCGGTTCTTCTTTCTTGCACTGTCCTGCGCAAGCGGGGACCGGCGGGAGGGCAATCTGCTTGACAAGGTCTGGTTCAGCACCGAGCCGGAGCCACCGGTCATGGGCAGCGGCAGCCTGCAGCTGACAAAGGCCGTGGAGCAGGATGCCTACCGCACCGAGGCCGCCGCCGTTACAAACACCTTTTCCATCGAGCTGCCCGCCGGCAGCTATACGCTGACCTATGCGGACGGCACGGCCGAGACGCGCACCCTTGCTGCGCCCGGCGCGCTGCGCTTCGGGCTGCGCGGGCTGCAGAGCGTCACGGTCGGCGGCCTGCCCGCCGGGCGGTATACCGTGACCGAGACCGACCACCCCGATCTGGAAAGCGCCTACTGCACGACGACGGCCGCCGAGGCGCAGACGGAGGCGGAGGTGACGACCGGCGCCACGGCACAGGCCGTCATCACAAACCGGTACGCACCGTGGCGCAGCCTGACGATCACCAAGCAGGTGACGGGCGGCTACGGCGATACCCGCCGCGCCTTTGCCTTTACGGCGGCTGTGGACGGCGTGCCGGTGACAGCCGACCGCGCGGCCGTGACCGCTGCGG
>OGUC01000889.1_pt1 | contig 13525 bp, 9 predicted proteins | sample 1573701 | NCBI WGS metagenome assembly OGUC01 (sample SAMEA2582017, study PRJEB24529) | metagenome | biome: Human gut stool | place: China | collected 2011
AATGAAAGCGGACCGGCTTGGCGCAGGAGAAATTCTTCTGACCAGTATGGATTGTGATGGAACCAAGGCAGGTTATGATCTTGAACTGACCCGTATGATCGCAGAAAATGTTTCTATTCCGGTGATCGCTTCCGGTGGAGCGGGGACGAAAGAGCATTTTTACGATGCGCTGACGGAGGGAAAAGCGGATGCAGCGCTTGCTGCTTCTTTATTCCATTACAAAGAACTTGAGATCTGTGATCTGAAAGATTATCTGGCAGAACGCGGTGTCTCTGTCAGAAGATAATAAGAGGGTAAATATCATGGCAATGATTATGAATGACTGGCTCCCGGCAATTCAGGGAGAGTTTAAAAAGCCATATTACAGGGAACTATTTCAATTTGTAAAAGAAGAATACAGCAGGGCGGTCATTTATCCGCCGGCAGATGATATCTTCAATGCGATGCATTTTACACCACTTAGCGAGGTAAAAGTACTGATCTTAGGACAGGATCCGTATCACAATGAGAATCAGGCACATGGTCTGAGCTTTTCCGTACTACCATCACAGAAGGAGATCCCGCCATCTCTGCAGAATATTTACAAAGAGCTTCAGGATGATCTGGGATGCTATATTCCGAACAACGGATATTTAAAAAAATGGGCGGATCAGGGCGTACTGCTTTTAAACACGGTGCTGACTGTCCGTGCACATCAGGCGAATTCCCATCAGGGAAGAGGCTGGGAGCAGTTTACGGATGCAATCATACAGGCAGTCAATGCACAGGACCGGCCAATCGTATATATGTTGTGGGGAAGACCGGCACAGAGCAAGATACCGATGCTGACAAATCCGAAGCATCTGATTTTAAAAGCGCCACATCCAAGCCCACTTTCTGCATACAGAGGTTTTTTTGGATGCAGACATTTCAGTCAGGCAAATGATTTCTTAAAAGCAAATGGGATCGAGCCGATCGACTGGCAGATCGAAAACCTGTAAATGAGGAGTGCCCAGACACCTTTCGGCGCCCGGGCTATTATGAAAAAAATTTATCAAGTATATTATAACAAGTTGTCTAAGTATTTTTTAACTGTATTTAGTATATCAATCATATATGAACAAAGTGTGAATAATAAATTAACAATTTTTTAGTAATTTAAAACAAAAAAACAGAAAAAAATACAAAAAAATTGGTTAGGTTATCCATACACCTGAAAAGACGGTTTTACCTGTGGAAAATGCTTGAAAATATAAAGAGAACGGCCTAAAATGACGATATAAAAGAAAACAGGGATGTTTGATTCATAACGAACAGGTTATTGTATTATTTCAAAGGAGTGAGATATATGGCAACAATTTCTGGCTATAATTCATATTCAATGGGAGTTTTGTTTTCTGGTCTAAACACTACATCATCTAAGAATTCATTGTTTTCGAACAGTATGTCAGGAAGTGATATACTTGGAATCAATTACAGTGACTGGGCAACAATCAGATCGGGCAGCTATTTTAAATTGTTAAATGCGTATTATGGGAAAGGTGGACAGGTCAGTGATTCAGACGATACAACATCTTCCTCAACGTCAACATCCAAAGACAGCACCAGGACACTCGCTGTGATTGAGAGTGATGCGAAGAGTGTGGAGAAGTCGGTTGCAGCTCTTCAGGAAACAGGGGATAAATCCTTGTTTAACGAAGTGACAAAGACAGATGAAAATGGAAACAAGACAACCGGTTATGATACGGATGCTATCTATAAAGCTGTTAAAAACTTTACAGACAGCTATAATAGTCTGATCGATGAAGTGGGTAATTCCAATACAAAGAGTATTTTAAGAGCCGGTGCCAGCATGGTGAATGTGACAGAGGCAAACCGTAAATCACTTTCTGATATCGGTATTTCCATAGGTGCAGACAACAAGCTTACCATTGATGAAGAGAAGTTTAAGAAGGCTGATATGAGTAAGGTAAAGGCAATGTTTGCAGACAACAGCTACTATGGAACAGAAGTGAAACGACAGGCAGGCCGTGCAGAGTCTTATGCAAAGAGTGAGGCCGCAAAGGCGAATACCTATCAGAAATCAGGTTCTTATACCTATAATTACAGAACAGGCGAACTTTATAACTCTACGATCTGATCGCAGAGCTGCAGAAAAATATGTTGCTGTTTTTCATACATTTTGAAAGCGGACAGCAGCGGTCATACTGGTATGATGTGATCCGGACGGTGGAAGGATTATATCACAACAATCATTTATGAGAAACTCGGATTGGGTTTCTCATAAATTTTGCAAAAAAATAATCAGCGCACCGGAAAAAAAGATTGCACAATGGGGCGATGTATGGTCAAATAATAGATAGTGTAAAAATGGATGTTGACATCTGGCAGAATAGAAAATATTTGAGATAGATGAAATGGAGAAAAGAATGGCAGCAAAGAAAGTAGTAGTCGGTATGTCAGGCGGTGTGGATTCCTCTGTGGCAGCATACCTTTTGAAGGAACAGGGATATGATGTGATCGGTGTGACCATGCAGATCTGGCAGGATGAGGATGAATTTGTGCAGGAGGAGAGTGGCGGATGCTGTGGCCTTTCGGCAGTGGATGATGCCAGAAGAGTGGCAGACCGTCTTGGAATTCCTTATTACGTCATGAATTTCAAACAGGAATTTAAAAAAAATGTCATGGATTATTTTACTGCGGAATATTTAAAAGGCAGGACGCCAAATCCGTGTATTGCATGCAACCGTTATGTAAAATGGGAAGCATTGTTAAATCGGAGTCTTGCGATTGGTGCGGATTATATTGCAACCGGGCACTATGCGAGGATCGAGCAGCTTTCCAATGGAAGATATGCAATTAAAAATTCCGTGACAGCAGCCAAAGATCAGACGTATGCACTTTACAATCTGACACAGGAACAGTTGTCACACACATTGATGCCGGTCGGTGCCTATCATAAAGATGAGATCCGTAAGATTGCAGAGGAGATCGGTCTTATGGTTGCACATAAAAAAGACAGTCAGGAGATCTGCTTTATCTCTGACAATGATTATGCCGGATTTATTGACCGGGAATGCGGCGATCAGGTACCACCTCCGGGAAATTTTGTTCTGACAGACGGAACTGTAGTCGGAAAACATAAAGGGATTACGCATTATACGATCGGACAGAGAAAGGGACTGGGTATTGCATTCGGGCATCCGGTATTTGTCACGGAGATACGGCCGGAGACAAATGAGGTCGTACTTGGTGAGAACAGAGATGTATTTACTTATGAACTGGATGCAGATCATATTAATTTTATGTCGATCCCGGATATTCAGGATGAGATGCTTTTGAAGGCAAAAATCCGTTATTCCCACAGCGGAAGTATGTGCAAGGTGACAAGAACCGGAGAAGATACGATACACTGTGAATTTTTAGAGCCGGTGCGTGCGGTGACACCTGGACAGGCAGTCGTATTATATGATGGAGAATATGTTGCCGGAGGCGGCACGATCCTTTAGAAAAGCGATATGACGGAAAGCCGCTGGATGATAAAAAAGACAGCAGATTACACAAGATAAAAATGATGTGAAAAGGAAAGGAACTGGCAGCAATGACAAGAGAAGCGTTTAGGGAGCTGGTAAAAAAAGGCCCGGTACTGCTTGATGGTGCAACAGGAACGAATTTACAGAAGGCAGGAATGCCGGTCGGAGTATGTCCGGAGCAGTGGATCCTGGAAAATTCAGAAGTGTTGATCGATCTGCAGAAACAGTATGTAGAGGCCGGAACCGATATTTTATTTGCGCCGACCTTTACCGCGAGCAGAATAAAATTAAAAGAATATGGTTTGGAAGATCATTTAGAGGAGATGAACCGCAAGCTTGTCGCACTCTCAAAAGAGGCTGCAAAGGGTACAAATGCGCTGGTTGCCGGAGATCTTACCATGACAGGAGAACAGCTTTATCCGTTGGGAGATCTGATGTTTGAGGATCTGGTGGATGTTTATAAAGAGCAGGCGAAAATTATTGCGGAGGCCGGAGCAGATCTTTTTGTGGTTGAAACGATGATGAGCCTGCAGGAATGCCGTGCGGCTGTGCTGGCAATCCGTGAAGTATGTGACCTGCCAGTCATGGTTTCATTGACTTATAATGAAGACGGAAGAACACTGTATGGAACAGATCCGGTGACAGCGGTTGTTGTGATGCAGAGCCTTGGTGCGGATGCGGTCGGAATGAACTGTTCGACCGGACCGGAGGCAATGTTAGAGCCGATCGCGAAGATGGCAGAGTATGCAGCGATACCACTTCTCGCAAAACCAAATGCCGGAATGCCGGAGCTGATCGATGGTCAGACCGTCTTTAATGTAGAGCCGGAAGAATTTGCCGAAGTCGGGAAAAAACTGGTCGAAGAGGGTGCTGCCATCATTGGAGGATGCTGTGGAACAACACCGGAGCACATCCGTGCTTTAAAGGAGGCAGTAAAAGGTATCCCGGTCAAAGCACCGCTTCAGACGAAGAGAAGAATGCTGACTTCAGAGCGTAAGTCTGTAGAGATCACGCTTGATGGACGTTTTATGGTCATTGGAGAACGTATTAACCCGACCGGAAAGAAAAAGCTGCAGGCAGAGTTAAAAGAGGGTTCCTTAAATCTTGTTCGTACCATGGCATTAGAACAGGAGGAAAATGGAGCATCGATCCTTGACATCAATATGGGTATGAACGGTATTGATGAAAAAGAGATGATGCTGCGTACCATTTACGAAGTGACTTCGACGGTGGATTGTCCGCTTTGCATTGATTCCAGCCATGTGGATATTATTGAGGCCGCGCTCCGCATCTATCCGGGACGTGCACTCATCAATTCGATTTCACTGGAAAAAGAAAAGTTTGAAAAACTGCTTCCGATTGCAAAGAAGTACGGGGCAATGTTTATCCTGCTTCCCCTCTCGGATGAGGGACTGCCAAAAGATTCTGCTGAGAAACATGGCATTATCCGCACGATCATGGATGAGGCGGTGAGGATCGGCATGGCAAAAGAAGATATCATTGTGGATGGACTGGTTGCCACGATCGGAGCAAATCCGAATGCAGCGTTAGAGTGTTTTGAGACATTTTCCTATTGCAAAAATGAACTGGAACTGCCGACAGCATGTGGACTTTCTAATATTTCATTCGGACTGCCGGAACGTACTTATGTCAATACGGCTTTTCTTACAATGGCGATCGCAAATGGTCTTACGATGGCGATTGCAAATCCGTCACAGGAACTTCTGATGAATGCCGCATTTGCGTCGGATATGCTGTTGAATAAGAAAGAAAGCGACATCCGTTATATTGAGCGCATGAATTTCCTGTCAGAAAAATATGCCGGTATGGAACGTGTCATGGTTCAGAAAACACCTGCAGGTACATCTGCGGCTGGCGGCGAAACCAGGAAAGAGAGTACGGGAAGCGGCGTATTTCAAGCAGTTTTAAAGGGAAACAAAGAACATGTATTAGAAGAAGTAAAAAAGATGCTGGATGGCGGAGCCAAACCGGATGAGATTATCAATGAGCATCTGATCGCTGCGATCAATGAAGTAGGAGAATTATTTGATAAAAAGAAATATTTCCTGCCACAGCTGATTTCTTCCGCTAATACGATGAAACTTGCAATCGAGTACTTAGAGCCGATGTTAGAGCGCAGTAATACAGAGGCAATGGCTACGATCGTTGTTGCGACAGTTGAGGGCGATATCCATGATATCGGAAAAAATCTTGTGGTTCTGATGTTGAAGAATTACGGTTATCATGTGATCGACCTTGGCAAGGATGTTCCGGCAGATGTGATCGTGGATACCGCAATGAATGAAGGTGCGAAGGTGATCGGACTTTCCGCACTGATGACGACCACAATGATGCGGATGAAAGACGTTGTGGAGCTGGCAAAAGAAAAAGGCTGTACGGCGAAGATTGTAATTGGAGGAGCGGCGATCACGGAGAGTTTTTCGGATGAGATCGGAGCAGATGGCTATTCGAAAGATGCAGCGGAATGTGTGAAACTGGTCGAACGCTTACTGGCATAAGACACTTTTAGTATAGCATAACATGTAAAACGACTCTTGTAGTTTGTTTTACATGAAGTGCCAGTATAGAAAGCTGGATGTGTTGTTATGTTTTTGAAATTTTTAGGAAAATATGAAAAAAAGTGTTGACTTTCATCTTCTGTAATAGTATACTTTAGAAGTCGGTTGCAAAAAGCAAAGGACAAAAATGGGATCTTAGCTCAGCTGGGAGAGCATCTGCCTTACAAGCAGAGGGTCATAGGTTCGAGCCCTATAGGTCCCATTTGATGAGTTTATCTCATTATGCCGGCGTGGCGGAACTGGCAGACGCGCAGGACTTAAAATCCTGTTGTAGAAATACAGTACCGGTTCGATTCCGGTCGCCGGCATTGTATCTGGTTCTAGATACAATGAATTGAATATGTGTGCGTAGCTCAGCTGGATAGAGCACTTGGCTACGGACCAAGGTGTCGGGAGTTCGAATCTTCTCGCGCACGTATGAAAAGAGACATGATATTATCATGTCTCTTTTTTGTCATAGAAAATTGCATGTAATTTGTCGCATGAAATCTTTTGTTGCGAAATATACAAAAACAGTATAAAATATTTTTAAAAAGCATCGTATCGTAAAAGAACGAGAGCAGGAGGAAAATAAAATGCTTCAGAGAAAGACAGTACTTCTTGGTGTAACAGGAGGGATTGCAGCATACAAGATGCCGAATGTGGCGCGGATGCTAAAGAAAATGCATTGTAACGTACATGTTCTGATGACACAGAATGCAACAAACTTTATTACAGCAACAACATTTGAAACACTGACCGGCAATAAATGTCTGATTGATACATTTGACCGTAATTTTGAATTTTCGGTGGAACATGTTGCATTGGCAAAGCAGGCAGATCTTGTATTACTTGCACCGGCAACTGCAAATGTGATTGGTAAGATAGCAAACGGGATTGCGGATGATATGCTGACTACGACAGTGATGGCATGTACCTGTAAAGTACTGGTTGCACCGGCGATGAATCATAATATGTATCACAATTCGATCGTGCAGGAGAATCTGGAAAAACTGAAGCGGCATGGGTATGAGATGATAGATCCGGTATGCGGCATGCTTGCAAATGGTGATACCGGTGATGGAAAACTTCCGTCTGAAGAGACGCTGGTGGAGTATGTTTTAAGGGAACTGGCATTTGAGAAGGATATGCAGGGACTGAAAGTACTGGTAACAGCAGGACCGACACAGGAAGCAATCGACCCGGTACGTTTTATATCAAATCATTCTACCGGAAAGATGGGGTATGCCATAGCAAAGAACGCAATGTTAAGAGGTGCAGAAGTGACACTGGTTACAGGCAGGACGGCATTAGAACCGCCGATGTTTGTAAAAACGGTTCCCGTAACATCTGCAAAAGATATGTATCAGGCGGTCATGGAATGTGCAAAAGAACAGGACATTATCGTAAAGGCTGCGGCAGTGGCAGATTACACACCGGCGCATACCGCAGATGAGAAAATTAAAAAATCAGAAGGTGAGTTATCACTCGCACTGGAAAAAACGACGGATATTCTTGCAGAACTCGGAAAAAATAAAGGCAATACGGTCTTATGTGGATTTTCCATGGAAACAGAGCATATGTTGGAAAATTCCAGGGCAAAACGCAAAAAGAAAAATCTTGATATGATCGCTGCAAATAATTTAAAACAGCAGGGAGCCGGATTTGCTGGTGATACCAATGTGCTGACTCTGATTACAGAAGACTGGGAAAAAGAACTTGCACTTATGAGTAAGGACGAAGCAGCAAAATGTCTGCTAGATGAATTGTTAAAAATTAAGAAAAACAAAAAATAATGGCGGTGTAAAACAAAAAGTGTTGCAGCGTGAAAAGCTGACAGGAGACAGGATATATGGAAACGATTAAAGTACAGAAAAATCAGATCATTGCAAAACAAAAAGAAAAAGTAAAAGCATGGTATTTAATTTTAGAAGGTTCGGTCGTACAGAGAAATTCCTATGCGAGGATTGTTCTGAACAAAGAAAGTGTGATCGGTGTCTCGGAAAAAGACCGGTTTTTGTGCGATTATATTGCGAGAGAAGATTCTGTGCTTGCAGTTTTTCCATACAATACAGCAGATGATCTGATCAATGCATTAAATGGGCAGGAGAGTATGAGAGGCACGCTTCTTCGTGCTGCATTAAAGCAGCGGCAGATGCTGCTTGAGATGTATGCTGGATTTAAAAATCTGGTAAGACAGTTCCATACGTTTGTGGAAACGGAATATAACGACTATACCATGCTCTGCAGTCAGATGCGTATCGATGGACAGGGGTTTACGAGGATGGACAACTTTAAACCGCTTGATATGGTACATATGGCAGAAAACTGGGAGGTTAATAACAGTACAAGCCTTACAAAAAAAGGATATCTTGATGAATACATAAAACTCATGCAAAAAGACGACAGTCTCTGTATCGGGGCTATTATGGAGGCTTCCTATCAGACAAGGCGAGTGATGCAGGGAATTATCGAGATGGTTGATTATTTAAAATATAATCAGGATATCCTGTTATCAGAATCTGAAAACGATTTATTCCATCTTTATTTTGAACTTGTAATACAGGCAGAAATGAATCATTATGATGTGACGCCGTTAAAAGAACGTATGGATAAAATTGCGGAAGTGATCCGCAAATTAAATATCTATGATGACAAACTGGTATCCTATCGTCTGAATGAATACAAAAATCACGACTTTACCCAGTATGCGATGGATGAGTTTGCGACGCCGGGGGAAGATGATAATGTTTCGGATGATGAGTGGGATGAAGAGGAAGAAGAGTCAGAAGACTGCTTAGAACATATCCTGACCTATGCCGGATATACACCGGAACGGATCGAAGATATGCGTAATCTGATCCGGAAATACAGGGAGCTTCCGGATATGCTTTCCACGGATGCGGAAGTGTTCCAGCTTAGAAAACAGCTTTCACAGGTCTTTTATGATGCATATTATAAAGTATTTATGAATGTGATGAAAGATGATGATGAACCGACACCGATCATAGAGATGTTTTTGAATTTCGGATTTATGGATGTACAGATGGTAGGTGAGGATAATGCCAATATCCTTTACGATCTGACAGAACATTTAGAACTTTGCAATTCAGAGCATATTTTTACTATTTTTGAATGGTTAAAAACGATTTATAACGGTCAGAATGAACCGTCAAAAAACGAATTTGACTTAGATTATGCGGGCTATCTGGCAGAACTGAAAAAGACCGGAAAAGTAAATGAAAAACAGATGCGCGATTATGCGAATAACCGTGAGATGAAGGTAAAATTTGAGATACAGAATATGTTTACTTCCGGAAACCGTGTTACATACGGCAGAGTTTCAACATTCTGTCCGATCCTTGGCGAAAATGATCTGATCAATTCCGTTGATAAGATGCTCGTTACGGCACAGAAAATCGAAGATGCCATGAATAAAGTGCGGAAAGTTGATTTTTCCGTATTTTACAGAGGCGTTGTATTTTCTGATCCGGACAAGGGAATCAATCGCGAGGAGATCATGAAAGAGGTACTTCCGAATATTATTCTGATGCCGAACGCTGGAACAAGAGCTATGATGTGGCAGGAAACAGCGGGGGTCAGACGTGATACACCGGCAAGATATATGTTCCCTATTTTTACGGCAGTTGATCTCGATGATATGATGGTTGAAACGACCGGCCGTTACCGTTGGGAGATCTGTCGTAAAATTCAAGGGGTTCACTGGAATGATATCCGCGATAAATCCCTGACGGCAGAGTATTGTGATTATATTCAGTTTTATAAGAAGAATCATGATCTTTCGACTGAGGCAAAAGAGAAGATAAAAAGTGCATTGCTTCGTGGAAAAAATAATTACCGCGAGGTGTTTGTGAAAGATTATCAGAACTGGATCAAATATGAATCAAAGGGAAGCTTCCGTTTAAATAAAGTTTCAAGAGAGATCCTTGTGACATACTGTCCATTTTCCAAGGAGATCAGAGAAGAGTTAAAGTCCAATCCAATGTATCAGAATGCATGGCAGAAATATGATATTTTAATTACGAAAAAGATTCAGCGTATCAAGGGAGTCTATGATAAATATCAGAAGGCCGGTGGTAAGATCACGGATGAACTGAAGGATAATTTAGAATATTATATGATGTAATTGTATGTATAATTTATGATGTAACTGTATGTATAATTTAGAGAATTTCTTCCCATAATATTCTTGCAATAAAAGTTTCATGTAATTAAAGTTTCATGTACCCAAAATTGCGTGTAAGAAAGATTATGCGTAATCAGAATTGGGTGTAAGGAAAATTGCATGTAAGCGAAATTGTAGTAAACAAGGTGCAGAACAGCACCGGAATGGAGAAAGAAATGGCAAAGAATGCAGACAATGCAAACAGTGGATCTAATTGCAGAAACAGTTACGAGGACAGCTATGAGAATAGTTATGAGCAGAACAGCTCAAAAAATAAGTCTTCCAACAAAGCAACAAACAGCAACGGACAGAATAAATCCGGACAGAACAGTACAGGTTCTAACGTATCAAAATAAGAACACGGGTACCGGAAACTGCATATAATGTAAGGAAAAAACATTAGCAGAAGAACAGATTACAGGGCAGAGCTTTGTAATCTGTTTTTATTTCGGAGGGAGTATGGCTTTTTTTACGATCCATCCACGCGAGATGGAACAGATTATTTTAAATAAGCATGCCCTGGTTTTGGATGTAAGGGAACGGGAATCTTACCGGGAAGGGCATTTTAGGGGAGCATACTGTTGTCCATATGAGGAGATCGATGGGTGGATGCGGCATTTTAACAGAAATAGAACACTATTAGTTTACTGTGAATATGGCAGTACGAGTCTTTTAGCAGCAAGACAGCTTTCAAAATGTGGCTATGAGGTGTATACCGTTGTTGGAGGAATGCAGGCAATCAGACGCTATAATGGTTATGATTAACATTGACAGGGTATTTTAGAACGGATAATATAGTACTAAGGTAAAAGAAACAGTTAAGGAGAATTCATGAAAACATATGAGCTTGTGGTACCGTGCCATTTTGGGTTAGAGGCGGTATTGAAAAGAGAGATTTATGATCTTGGCTATGAGATAGGCAGAGTAGAAGACGGAAGGATCACATTTACCGGAGATGAGGAAGCAATCTGCCGGGCGAATATTTTCCTGCGCACGGCAGAACGTGTCCTGATCCAGGTGGGACGTTTTCATGCAGAAACGTTTGAGGAATTATTTCAGGGAATCAAAGCGCTTCCATGGGAAAATTATATCCCGGCAAACGGTAAGTTCTGGGTTAAAAAAGCATCCTCCATCAAGAGTAAACTGTTCAGTCCGTCCGATATTCAGTCGATCGCGAAAAAAGCGATGGTGGAGCGGTTAAAGCAGCAGTATCATAAGGAGTGGTTCCCGGAGGATGGGGCGCCGTACCCGGTGCGTATTTTCCTGCTAAAGGATGAAGTGATGGTGACACTTGATACATCAGGGGATTCTCTGCACAAAAGAGGATACCGTACTTTAACGAGCAAGGCTCCGCTGACGGAGACACTTGCGGCATCCCTGCTTATGCTGACACCGTGGAGACCGGACCGTATTCTCGTGGATCCGTTTTGTGGAAGTGGTACATTTCCGATTGAGGCGGCAATGATCGCTGCTAATATTGCACCGGGAATGAACCGTGAATTTACGGCAGAGCAGTGGACAAACATCATTGACCGTAAGATGTGGTATGAATGCGTAAAAGAGGCACAGGACATGGTAAATGATGACATTACCGTAGATATCCAGGGATATGACATTGACGGTGATGTGGTTAAGGCGGCGCGGGAGAATGCAAAACGTGCAGGAGTTGACCACCTGATCCATTTCCAGCAGAGACCAGTGGCAGAACTGCACCATCCAAAGAAATACGGTTTTATCGTGACAAACCCGCCATACGGAGAGCGTTTAGAGGATAAGGCGGATCTGCCGGAATTATACAGTCAGATCGGGGAGGCTTACCGCAGACTGGATGCATGGTCTATGTATCTGATCACCAGTTATGAGGACACCGAGCGTTACATAGGACGGAAGGCAGATAAAAACCGCAAGATCTACAACGGAATGTTAAAGACGTATTTTTATCAGTTTATGGGACCGAAACCGCCAAAACGGGATAATTTTCATTAAGGAGATTCTGATTCATGCATTATTCGAAAAGATTTATTGCCTTTGGTGGAATTGTGGCGATTGCTTTTTTGATAAAATATAATATACCTGGTGCTGAGTATGAGCAGATCGGCAGTTTCCGCGGAGCGAGTTTAGAAGCAGAAACCTGGAATCCGCTGATTGCATCAAGTGTGAATGATAATCTGCTGTCTGTGATCATTGATAATAAACAGTATACCAATGAGAAATACAAATTTTATATGGATGACAATTTAGACATTATGATGCCGGTTTCCATTTTGCGGGATGCCTTAAACTGCAGCGCACATATTTATGACGGGGACAGGCTTGTGGTGGAAAAACATTCCAGCGACATATCATTTTCCCTGGATCAGGAGACTGCGACCGTGAATGGGGACATTGAAAAGATCACTTCTCCGTTTACCATGATAGATAATGAGTATTATGTCAGTCTCAATGATCTCTCACAATATATGGATTATACATATAGCTGGAACATGCAGGAAAATGAGGCACAGGCTGCGGATAATCAAGATGAGTAGATCGGGCCGACCAGTTATGATCTGCGGACGAAAAACCGGACATCAGAAGTGCGTAATCAGGGAAGTTATGGAACCTGCTGGTCATTTGCGGCGTTAGGGGCGCTGGAATCATCGCTTCTGCCGGAGGAGAGTGAGCAGTATTCTGTGGATCATATGACACTCTGTAACGGATTTAATATGACGCAGAATGACGGTGGGGAATATACCATGGGAATGGCATATCTTGCAGCATGGAAGGGACCTGTCTATGAAAAAGATGATCCTTATGGAGATAATCAGACAAATGAGGATCTTACCGCGGTAAAACATGTGCAGGAAATGCAGATCATTGAAAGCAAAGATTATGAAAAGATCAAGGAAGCTGTATTCAAATACGGCGGAGTACAGACATCCATTTACAATGCACTGCGCAGTTCACAGTCTTCCTCCCCATATTATAACAAAAGCACAGATGCATACTGCTATATTGGTACAGAGAAACCAAACCATGATGTGGTGATCGTCGGATGGGATGATTCTTATTCTAAGGATAATTTTAACACTGATCTCGAGGGTGATGGAGCATTTATCTGTCAGAACAGCTGGGGAGATAATTTCGGGGAAAACGGCTTCTTTTATATTTCCTATTATGATACAAACATTGGAACACATAATGTTGTTTATACGGATATAGAAAACACGGATAATTATGATCACATTTATCAGAGTGATCTGTGCGGATGGGTTACCTTGAGGGGTCTG
>OGUC01000891.1_pt1 | contig 13517 bp, 9 predicted proteins | sample 1573701 | NCBI WGS metagenome assembly OGUC01 (sample SAMEA2582017, study PRJEB24529) | metagenome | biome: Human gut stool | place: China | collected 2011
ACGAGGACCCCAACACCCTGATCGGCACCGACCAGCGCCTGATCGGCACGACCTTTATGGCGCTTAACGGCGTCAGCTTTACAGTCAACAAAGGCGAGGCCGTGGGCATCATCGGCTCCAACGGCGCGGGCAAATCCACGCTGCTCAAGCTGCTGACCCATGTCACTGCGCCCACGGAGGGCGACATTGACCTGTACGGCCGTGTGGCCTCAATGCTGGAGGTTGGCACCGGCTTCCACCCCGAGATGACCGGCCGTGAGAATGTCTATCTGAACGGCGCGATCCTCGGCATGACCCGGGCTGAGATCGACGCCAAAATGGATGAGATCATCGAATTTTCCGAGGTGCGGGACTTCATTGATACGCCGGTCAAGCGCTATTCCAGCGGTATGTTCGTCAAGCTGGCCTTCAGCGTGGCGGCCCATCTGGACAGCGAGATCATGATCATGGACGAGGTTCTGGCTGTCGGCGATATGAAGTTCCAGAAAAAGTGTCTGACTAAGATGCGTCAGGCCGCCCAGCGCGACGGCAAGACCGTGCTGTATGTCAGCCACAACATGGCCACGATCCGCGACCTGTGTGACCGCTGCATTGTTTTGGACAAGGGCAAGGTTGTCTTTGACGGTGATGTGGACGGTGGCATTGCGATGTATCTGTCCACAAAATCCCGGACATCGGATTTTGTGGATTACAGCGCGTTCGAGCGTGACAACTGGTTCAAGCGTGACAATCTGCGACTGCAGAGTGTGCAGGTACAGGTGCCCTCTGTGGAAGCAATTGAGCGCAGCCAGCCCGTGAGGATGCGGTTTGTTATCAAGGCGCAGGAGTCTGCCGGGGCGGTTGGGTTGCGCTTTGAGGTGCGGGATGAGGTAGGAACCCCATTGGCTACCTCCTGCTTGTATGGGCTGCAGCTGCAGCCGGGAGATAATACATTTACCGCATCCTATGATTTGAGTGTGCTTTCCCCCGGCAAGTACAGCAACTATTTTACACTCTTTACAGCGGGTGAGGGCGGCACCCACATAGTCGAGGACTGGGTACCCGGTATTCAGTTCCGTATGGTGGATACCTTCTCGGGAAATCAACTGGAATGGAACGCCAAGGATTGGGGAGCCATCCGTCTGCCGGAGGCTGTACTCTGTCAGGAGGATGCCTAATGAAAAAAATTGCGGCGCTCTATATCTGCACCGGGAAATATGCGCGCCTGTGGCCGGGTTTTCTGGAAAGTGCAGAAAAATATCTGTTGAAAAGCTGCGAGGTACACTACTTCGTTTTTACCGATGCGGAGCATCTGGAAGGTGAAACGGAGAATCCGCGCATCCATCGCATTGAACAGGAGCCAATGCCGTGGCCCTACACAACGCTGCTGCGTTTTGAAATTTTCCTGAAAATTGAGGAGCAGCTCAAGGCATTTGACTATATCTATTTCTTTAATGCCAACTGTGCGTTCATGCAGCCCATTACAGAGGAAATGTTGCTGCCCCGTCCGGAAAAGCACGAGCATATGGTGTTCGTTTTGCACCCGGCGTTCTATTGGCGCTATAACTATGAGTACACTTACGACCGTAACCCTAAGTGCAAGGCTTATATCCCAATGGGCATGGGGCGGGACTATGTCTGCGGGGGTATCAACGGCGGCGAACGCGAAGCCTATCTGAAATTCTGCCACATGCTGCAAATGCGTATACAGCAGGATAAAGATAAGGGCATTATTGCCAAGTGGCATGATGAATCCCATATCAACTGGTATGCCTTTACCCACCCGCATTACCGCCTGCTGGATGCCAGCTACTGCTTCTTCCCTGGCTGGAAAACTGTGAAGCCGTGCTATATTTATGTCCGCCCGAAAGAAGATTATTTTGACGTGGATACCTTCAAAAAAGATCCGCCGATGACGCAGCTTTCCCCGACAGTGGAAAAATACAATGCCTTTATGCTGAAGGTTGCCCGCAAGATTCAGCGCCATATCCCGTGGCTGCCCCGCAGAAAAAGAGAATAAAATAACACCAGCCGCACGGCGTTACAAAACCGTGCGGCTGGTGATTTATTTTACCGATAATCAATCGGCAGTGTCGGCAGGCCGTTCAGGGTCCAATCGGCAAGGTTGCCGTCCTGAAATTCGTAGTAGCCCTGAGCGGCGATCATGGCGCCGTTGTCGCCGCAGTATTTCAGCTCCGGCAAAAAGACACGGGCACCCAGCTTCTGCGCGCCGTCATTGACGAGCTGGCGCAGGCGGCCGTTGGCGGCCACGCCGCCCGCTAAAACCACCTGTTGGGCGTTTGTGTCGGCGGCGGCAGCCAGCAGCTTTTTCGCCAAAATCTGGTCGATGCGCTCCTGAAAGCTGGCGGCCATGTCAGCCACATTCACGCCCTGCCCCTTCTGCTCGGCGTTGTGTACCTCATTGATGACGGCGGTTTTGAGGCCGCTGAAGCTGACATTGTACTTGCCCTCCACATGGGGAACGGGCAGCTTGTAGGCCTTGGGGTCGCCGCCGCGGGCAGCGGCCGCCACGCTGGGGCCGCCGGGATAGGGCAGACCCAGCGTGCGGGCAACCTTGTCATAGGCCTCGCCCGCAGCATCATCGACGGTGCGGCCTAAAATTTTATAGCGGCACCAGTCTTCGACCAGTACGATGTGGCTGTGGCCGCCGCTGGCAACGAGGCACAAAAACGGCGGCTTCAAATCCTGATGCGTTAAATAGTTGGCCGCAATATGCCCCCGCAGATGATGCACCGGCACCAGCGGCTTGTTTGCCGCATAGGCCAGCCCCTTGGCAAAGTTGACGCCTACCAGCACCGCGCCAATCAGTCCCGGCGCAAAGGTCACGGCCACAGCGTCCACATCGCGGATCGTCATGCCCGCATCGGAAAGCGCCTTGTCCACGGTGGCGCTGATATATTCCGCATGGCGGCGGCTGGCGATCTCCGGCACAACACCGCCGTAGAGGGCCTGCTCCCTGACGCTGGTGGAGATCACATTGGAGATGACCTTTCTGCCATCCTTCACAATCGCCGCCGCCGTCTCATCACAGGTGGACTCGATTCCTAAAACATACATACCATAAACCTCTATGCAGGGGGCGGGCATGCCCGCCCCGCAGCGTTTTCTCGATTGCTATTTTCCCGGAAAAGTGCAGCAGCCGTCAGGCCCGGCCCTTGCGGTTGTGCTGCTGTTTTAATGGGCGGCAAGCCATGTCTTGCCGGTGCCTACCTCGGTCGTCAGGGGGACGCTGTAGTGTACTACATTTTCCATTTCCTCTTTCAGGATGCGCTTTACCGCATCGCACTCTGCCTCGGGTGCCTCAACGATCAGTTCATCGTGGACCTGCAAAAGCAGGCGGGCCTGCAGCTTTTCATCCCGCAGGCGCTGCCAGACATGGACCATCGCCAGCTTGATGATGTCGGCGGCTGTGCCCTGAATCGGCGTGTTGCGGGCCATCCGCTCCCCACTGGCGCGCACCTGAAAGTTGGAGCTGGCAAGCTCCGGCAGGGCGCGGCGGCGGCCGAACAGCGTTTCCACATAGCCCTTGTCCTTGGCGTGGGCTATGCAGTCCTTCATATAGCCGTCCACCTTCGGGAAGGTGTCGAGGTAGGTCTTTAAGAAGCTGTCCGCCTCTTTGACCGGGATACCCAGATCCTTGCTTAGCGAGTACGCGCCCTTGCCGTACATGATGCCGAAGTTGATCGCCTTGCTGGCACTGCGCAGCTGCGGCGTGACCTCGCTCTCCGGAATATGGTAGATCTTGGCGGCGGTCGAGCGGTGGATGTCCGCACCGTTCAGAAACGCCTGCTGCATGTGCTCATCGCCGGTGATATGGGCAAGGATGCGCAGCTCGATCTGGGAGTAGTCGGCGTCCACCAGCGTTTCACCCTCGCCCGCCACAAAGTAGCCGCGCAGCCGGCTGCCCAGCTCGGTGCGGATGGGGATGTTCTGCAGGTTCGGCTCGGTCGAGGAGATGCGCCCGGTGCGGGCCTCGGTCTGGATAAAGGTCGAGTGTACCCGGCCATCGGCAGCCTCGGCGTTCAGCAGTCCGTCCACATAGGTGGAGAGCAGCTTCGAGTAGGTGCGGTATTTTAAGATCTCGTCAATGACCGGGCTGTAGGGGCGCAGGCTCTCCAGCGTTTCGGCATCGGTGGAGTAGCCGCGCGCCGTCTTTTTGCGCGGCGGCAGACCCAGCTTGTCAAACAGCGCCTCACCCAGCTGCTTGGGACTGTTTACGTTGAACGGATAACCGACGGCTGTATAAATATTGTTTAAGATCCCGTCCAGCTCGCCCCGCAGGCTGTCCCCGAAGGTGCGGATACCGGCGGCGTCGATCGCAAAGCCGATGCGCTCCATGTCCGCCAGCACCCGGGCCAGCGGAAGCTCCATCTCGTCCAGCAGCTTGCGCTGGCCGCTCTCGTCCAGCGCGGCGGCAAGGGTGTCGCAAAGGCCGGCCAACACGCCCGCATCGGGGGCGTCCTCACAGTGGAAGGCGGCGTGTACGCCGTACTCGGCGGCCAGAGACTTGACCTCATAGCCGCTGGCGGACGGATTCAGCAGGTAGGCGGCCAGCTTGCCGTCAAAGCGCAGCGCCCTGCCGATGCCGCCGTGTGCAAGCGCCAGCCGGTAGAGGGGCTTGGCGTCAAAGGCCCAGATCTCGGCATCGCCGTCCAGCAGGGCGGCCAGCCGGTCGGTGTCGGGCAGGTAGACCTCGCTGCCCTGCACCAGATACCAGCTGCCGTCCCCGGCTTTGGTGAGGCTCTGCGCGGCATAAAAGCGGCCCTCCAGCAGCAGCGGCAGGGGCGCAGGCTCCACCGTCTGTACCGGGTCGGTGTCGGCGGCCGCAGCGGGGGCGGCGCCGCTTTCCAGCCCCCAGCGGTCAACCAGCTTGTGCATTTCCAGCGCGGCCAGCAGCTGCGCGGCGGCAGCCGGGTCACCGGGGCAGCGGATATAGGCGCTGGGGTCGGTCTCAATGGGGGCATCCCTGCGGATGGTGCCCAGCATATAGGAAAGATCAGCCTTGTCGCGGTTGGCGGTCAGCTTGGCGCGCTGGCCGGGCTTGACGGCCTTGTCCTCAAGGTTGTCGTACACGCCCTGCAGGCTGCCGAATTTCGAGATCAGCGCCAGCGCGGTTTTTTCGCCGATGCCCGGCACGCCGGGAATGTTATCCGACGAGTCGCCCATCAGGCTTTTTACATCAATGAGCTGGGGCGGCTCAATGCCGTATTTTTCCCGGATGGCGGCGGGGTCCATGGGGATGGTCTCCTTGTTGGTCGCCAGCAGAACGGTCGTGGCATCGTCCACCAGCTGCAGGCTGTCCCGGTCGCCGGTCGCCAGCAGCGTGGTGCCGCCGGCGGCCTCACAGGCGGCGGCCAGCGTGCCTAAAATATCGTCAGCCTCCCAGCCGGCCTTGCTGACCTGCACAAAGCCGAGGTCAGTCAGCAGCTCCTTCAGGACCGGCATCTGCTGGGCCAACTCCTCCGGCATGCCGTGGCGGGTGGCCTTGTAGCCATCGTAGGCATTGTGGCGGAAGGTGGGGGCGCGCTCATCCCATGCAATGGCCACGGCATCGGGCTTGTGGGCCGCCAGCAGATTCAGCAGAATATTCTGGAAGCCGTAGATGGCGTTGGTGTAGCGGCCATCCTTGGTTGTCAGCAGCTTGATGCCGAAGAAGGCGCGGTTGACAAGGCTGTTGCCGTCCAGAACCATGAGTTTCATAAAGCTATTCTCCTTACAGACAATCTACATTTCAGTATACCACATTTGCGGAAAATATGGGAGAATAGATTACAAAATAAAAAAGCCTTCCCCCAAGGGGGAAGGTGGCGCAAAGCGCCGGATGAGGGGCAAACTTGCTGTGATAACCCGTGAACGGGTTGCGGTGGGAATGTCAGCGGGGCGTCGAGGACGCCGCCCCCTACACCCGTAGGGGCGCATTCCATATGCGCCCGAAGATTTAGCCTTGCCGCAACTCTGCACGGGCGGAGCAGAGCCCCGCCCCTACAACGCGATTTTTATAGAAAGGGCATATTTTTATGCAGCTACGCAACCTACAAATCCCCGCAGGTGCGGTTTTTGCACCGATGGCGGGGCTGACCGATGCGGCGTGCCGCCATTTGATGGCGGACCACGGCGCGGCCTGGACCGTCAGCGAGATGGCAAGCGCCAAGGCGCTGACCTTCGGCGACCGCAAATCTCTGGAGCTTTTGCAGGACAAGCACCCCCACGGCCTGTATGCCATCCAGCTTTTCGGCGCAGAGCCGGAAACACTGGAGAAGGCGATACTCTTTGTCCGGGAAAAGGGCGTCCGGTTTGATATGCTCGACATCAATATGGGCTGCCCGGCGCCCAAGATCACCGGCAGCGGCGCGGGCAGTAAGCTGCTGCTCGACCCGCCGCTCTGCGGGCAGATGGTTGCCGCCGCCCGCCGGGCGCTGGGCGAGGATACCCCGCTGACCGTCAAGATGCGCATCGGCTGGGACGCCGACCACCTGACCGGCGTAGAGGTTGCAAAGCAGGTCGAGGCAAATGGTGCGGATCTCATCGCCGTACACGGCCGCACGCGGGAGCAGATGTATATCCCGCCCATCGACACGGCGGCGATCGCGGCCATCAAGCAGGCGGTGTCCGTTCCGGTGCTGGCCAACGGCGATGTGACCACCGCCGACGGTGCGGCTGCGCTGCTGCAGGAAACCGGCTGTGACGGCGTTATGATCGGGCGCGGTGCGCTGGGCGACCCATGGCTGTTTGAGCAGGTCCGCGCGGCGATTTTGGGCGAGGAGCGCCCGCCCGAGCCAACGCTGAACCAGCGCATGAGCACCCTGCGCGCGCAGATCTATGAAATGTGCGAGGAAAAGGGCGAGTGGGCCGCCATGCCGCAGGCCCGCAGCCAGGCCATGCACTATATGAAGGGGCTGCGCGGGGCCGCCGCCCTGCGGCGCTACTGCTCGATGCTGGAGCATTTTACCGATGTGGACACATTGATCGATGCGGTGTACAAATTACAGTAGGGGAGGGATTCATCCCTCCCGTGCGTGTTCCCGCTGCCGCAAGCGGCCTGGGAGGCATAAATGCCTCCCCTACAAACCATCTTGTAGGGGGGCGGCGTCCCTGACGACCCGCAGGCAGTCAGAACCGTCCTCTTGTCAATTCGTCCAGATTCTGCTCATAACAGGGCAGCATGTGCGCGATAAAATATTCTGCCTCGGGGCAGTTCATGGCGTGCAGGGCGTCCATCTGCTGGGTGCGGGCGGCCTCAAACTCGCGGTTGCCGCCGCGGCCCTCCTCAATGCACTTGATGATGGCCGACAGTCGGTCTGCCGCCTTCAGGATCTTGCGCTCGGCATCGTTCAGCACGCTGCCGGTCAGCCAGGCCTGCGTCTCGGCCTGCAGCTCAGCAGGCTGCAGGCTGGCCATAACGCGGGCGCTCTCATGCTCCACAGCCTTGTAGGCGGTGCGCAGGGCATCGTTTTTGTACTTGACGGGCGTGGGCATGTCGCCGGTCAGAATCTCCGGCGCATCGTGGTAGACAGCCGCTGTGGCCACAACCTCGGGCCGCAGGGCTGCGCCGGTGCCGGTGCAGCTTTTGCCGATCAGGCAGAGTGTGTGCGCCAGCATCGCCGTATCGGCGGTATGCTCGCTCAGCGATTCGGCCCGGGTGCTGCGCATCAGGCTCCACCGTGTAATGTATTTCATGCGGCTGAACAGCGCACTGAACGGATAGGTTTTCATCTTCACTTGACCTCCGGTTTGTGGTATACTGGGGTTGCTTTCAGTATACCACAACTTTTTGAAATGTGAGGCCCCATAAAGGGTACTATGAAAAAATCTGATACAAAATCGAATTACTGGCGGGTGTTCGTTCTCTGCTTTTTAACGGCTGTGCTGCTGTTTTTGCCGCACTGCATCATAGATGCGGCTGCGGGCGGCGGGTATTTCCACTATGCAGGGGACTTTAACGACCAGCAGATCAACTTTTACCAGTACGCCAACGCCTTTGTCAAGCAGGGCGGCACCTTCAGCTGGGCTACTGATCTGGGCAGCGGGTTTGTGAACTCCTACTCGTTCTATCTTTTGGGCAGCCCGTTTTTCTGGCTGTCGCTGGCGGTGCCTGCGCGGCTCATGCCGTGGGCGATGGTGCCGCTGCTCTGCCTGAAAATGGCGGTGGCCGGCGGCGGTGCCTACCTCTGGGCGCGCCGCTGGGTGCGGGTGGAAGGCTGGTCGATGCTGGCCGGCTGCCTGTATGCGTTTTCGGGGTTCAGCATCTACAACATCTTCTTCAACCACTTTCTGGATGTTGTGGCGCTCTTTCCCTATTTGCTGGCTGCGCTGGATGACGCCGCCATCGACGGCAAAAAGGGGCGCTTCCCGTTCTGGGTCGCGCTCAACCTGCTCAACAACTATTTCTTCTTTGCCGGGCAGGCAGTGTTCCTTATCATCTATTTCTTCTGTATGGTCGCAGGGCGGCGGTACAGGATCGGCCTGCGCCGCTTTGCCGCCCTTGCGTGGGAGACAGCGCTCGGCTGCGCGTGCGGCTGTCTGCTGCTGCTGCCCGCCGGGCTTTCGCTTTTGCAGAACCCGCGCACCATCGACCCGTTTACCGGGTACGGCTACCTGTTCTACGGCAAATCCCAGCAGTACGGCGCTATTTTTTACAGCCCCTTTCTGATGCCGGACGCGCCCTATTTCAAGGATATGTTTCAGGAGGGCATCCTCAAGCATACAAGCCTGACGGCCTATCTGCCGCTGGTGGGCGCTGCGGGCGGGCTGGCCTTCTGCCGCACGCAGGACCGCCACCCCTTCACCCGTATTTTGAAGGTCTGCGTGGTCTGCGCCTTTGTGCCGGTGCTGAACAGCGCGTTCTACGCCCTCAACTCCAGCTTTTACGCCCGTTGGTACTATATGCCGATCCTTGTGCTGTGCGGTGCCACCTGCTGCCTGCCCTCCCGCCCGGCACTGGCTGAGCGCAGCCTGCCGCGCGCCTTTGGGCTGACGACCTTCATCACGCTGACGGCGGCGGTCTTTGCCGTGCTGCCCAACAAGGACAGTGACGGAAACTTCTGCCTTGGCGTGCTGGAGGAGCCTGCCCGGTTCTGGGCACTGTTCGGCGTGACGGTGCTGGGCATCGTCCTTTTTGGGCTGCTCTGGCATTTCTGCCGCCGCAAGCGGCAGTGGAGCCGGATTCTGCTGGCCGGTGTGCTGGGCTTCAGCCTTGTGTACGGCTCGCTGCATCTCTCCCTGACGAAATACGCCCAGTGGGATGTGGACGGCAACCTTATTGCTGAGACATATGACTCCGCCGATGCGGTCGCGGCCGCCCTGCCGGACGATGCCTTCTACCGGATTGATGCCTACGGCGCGCACAACAATCTGGGGCTGTGGTTCGACCGCAGCTGCCTGCAGTTTTTCAACTCGACCGTAGCCCCGAGCATCATGGAGTTTTACCCCGCTGTGGGCGTCAAGCGCGATGTCAATTCCAAGCCGGACGCTGCCAACTACGCGCTGCGCGGCCTGCTGAGCGTGCGCTACACGCTGACCGCCCGGGACAAGGTGAGCGACTGGGAGGCACAGGCCCTGCCCGGCTGGACAAAATACGCCGAGACCGATGCCTATGTGATCTATGAGAATGAAAACTGGGTGCCGATGGGCTTTACCTATGACTACTATGTGACCGCCGACCAGCTGGACCGGGTGGGGGAGGAGGAGCGCGCCCAGATCCTTTGCCGCGCCCTGCTGCTGGATGAGGATCAGATCTCGGCCTTCGGCAGTCTGCTGCGCCCCCTGCCGGATGAGGAGCTGACCCGCCGCAGCGAGGAGGCCTACGCCGCCGACTGTGCCGCCCGCCGCGAGGCTGCCGTGGCGGAGTTTACCGCCACAAGAACCGGCTTTACCGCCAAAACCGCCTATGATACCGATGCGCTGGTGTTTTTCAGCGTGCCCTATGACGATGGCTTCACCGCCGCTGTCAACGGCGAGCCTGCCGCCATCGAAAAGGTCGATAACGGCATGATGGCCGTGTTTGTGCCTGCCGGGGAAAATGAGATAGAATTTACCTACCATACGCCGGGGCTGAAGATTTCGGCGGCAGTCAGTGCCGCGGCACTTGCAGTGTATGGAGTGTATTTGGGAATTTTGAGGAAGAAAAAGAGGGCATAACGGCAAATGCGGCGCGAAAGGGAAGTTTGCAATAGAGGCAAACGACCCGGGGCGTCGAGGACGCCGCCCCCTACAACTGTAGGCATACGGGGGCAAGGGAGGGCTGCAGCCTTCCCCTGACGGCGCGGGCGGAGCAGAGCCCCGCCCCTACGCGCATCCCATTTTCCACTGCGGGGGTTCGGGGGAACACCCGACTCAAAAGTGGAGCAAGGCCAGTAGGCGTTAAGCGCGAACAGTAATACTGCGTTCGCGTAGCCGGAGGGCCTTGCGACTTCCTCTTTGGGGGTCTTGGGGGCGTGCAGCCCCCAAGGCGCGGGTCCGCTGCATCGCAACAGCGGCAATTTTCTTTGGTTCTTTCTTTTGTTGGCAAAAGAAAGAATAACCTCCCGGGAGACTGCCGTTAAAACTTTAGCCGAGAAAGGAAAAACCATGCCAAACCATGCTGAACAATTAGCACAAGAACTGAACCTGAGCGTCAAAAATGTGCAGGGCGCGATCGAGCTGATCGATCAGGGCAATACCATTCCGTTCATCGCCCGCTACCGCAAGGAGGCCACCGGCTCGATGGACGATCAGGTGCTGCGCGATCTGGGCGACCGTCTGGAATACCTGCGCGGCCTCGATAAGCGCAAGGAGGAAGTCACCGCCTCCATCACCGAGCAGGGCGCCATGACGCCCGAGCTGACAGCGGCCCTGACCAAAGCAAAAACGCTGGCCGAGGTCGAGGACCTTTACCGCCCCTACAAGCCCAAGCGCAAGACCCGCGCCAGCATTGCCAAGGCGCGCGGCCTGCAGCCGCTGGCTGATGCGATTTTGCAGCAGGACGCCGCGTTCGACCCTGAAAAAGCCGCCGCCGACTACCTGAACGAGGAGGTGCCCGATGCCGCCGCCGCGCTGGCGGGTGCGCAGGACATCATTGCCGAGGCTGTCTCCGACGATGCTGCCTGCCGCGCCGAGCTGCGCCGCTACTACCGCGCGTTTGGCCGCATCGCCAGCGCCAAGGCCAAGGATGAGGACAGCGTCTACGCCCAGTATTACGACTTTGCTGAGCCGCTGAACAAGATTCCCGGTCACCGTGTGCTGGCACTGGACCGCGGCGAGCGCGAGGGCTTTTTGAAGGTCGGCATTCAGGTCGATGCCGAGCGCGCAGCGGGCATCGTCAGCTGGATGTTTGCCCGCAAAAAGACCGGCGGTGCCAGCGCGGCGGTTGTGGATGCCGCCGCCCGCGATGCCTACAGCCGCCTGAGCCACCCCAGCCTTGAAAACGAGCTGCGCAGCGAGCTGTCGGCCGCTGCCGCCGAGGGTGCGATCAAGGTCTTTGGCGATAACCTGCGCCAGCTGCTGCTGCAGCCGCCCATCCGCGGCAAGACGGTCATGGGGCTGGACCCCGGCTACCGCATGGGCTGCAAGGTGGCGGTCGTGGACCCGACCGGCAAGGTACTGGATACGAATGTCGTCTACCCTGTGCCCGAGTTCAAGCGGGTGGATCAGGCCAAAAAGACCATCAAGGCGATGGTCCTGAAGAACGGCGTTGAGGTCATGGCCATCGGCAACGGCACGGCCGGCCATGAGACCGAGGAGTTTGCCGCCGAGGTCATCCGCGAGCTGGCCGAGGAAAAGAACCTGCACCTGCAGTATATGGTCGTCAGCGAGGCCGGTGCCTCGGTCTATTCGGCGTCCAAGCTGGCCGCTGAGGAGTTCCCGCAGTATGATGTCAACCTGCGCAGCGCCGTGTCGATTGCCCGCCGCCTGCAGGACCCGCTGGCCGAGCTGGTCAAAATCGACCCCAAAGCGGTCGGCGTCGGCCAGTACCAGCACGACATGCCCCAGAAGCGGCTGAACGAGACGCTGGACGGCGTGGTCGAGGACTGCGTGAACAGTGTCGGCGTGGACCTGAACACCGCCTCTGCGCCGCTGCTGCGCCGCGTGGCGGGTGTCAGCGCGGCCACGGCCAAAAACATCGTGGCATGGCGTGAGGAGGAGGGGGCGTTCACCTCCCGCGCCCAGCTGAAAAAGGTCAAGGGCCTCGGCCCCAAGGCGTATGAGCAGTGCGCGGGCTTCCTGCGGCTGCCCGAGGCCAAGAACCGTCTGGATGCGACCGCCGTCCACCCCGAAAGCTACGCGGCCGCCAAGGCGCTGCTGGATGCCTGCGGCTACACGGCTGCGGAGATCGGCACCGACCGTCTGGCGGGGCTGCCCGGCGCCGTCAAGGCCAAGGGCGCCGGGACCCTCTGCGCGCTGCTGGGTGTGGGCGAGCCGACCCTGAACGATATTGTGGCCGAGCTGTGCAAGCCGGGCCGCGATGTCCGTGACAGCCTGCCCAAGCCCCTGCTGCGCAGCGATGTCATGGGGCTGGACGACCTCAAGCCCGGCATGGAGCTGACCGGCACCGTGCGCAATGTCATCGACTTCGGCGCCTTTGTCGATCTCGGCGTGCATCAGGACGGCCTTGTCCATGTGTCCCAGATCAGCGATAAATTCATCAAGCACCCGCGCGAGCTGCTCAAGGTGGGCGACATCGTGCGCGTCAAAGTGCTGAGCGTGGATACCGGCAAAAAGCGCATTGCCCTGACCATGAAGGGCGTGCCCCAGCAAAACTGATACTAAACCGGCATAAACATATACAATTGTTGCACGCGAATTTGCACGGTGTCTGAATTGTTGCGGGATATGTCATACATTGGTATCAGAAAACGACAAATACTTTCAGAAAACATAAAAAAATAACTTTAAAAACATAAACAATGTGAACAAATGGCCCCCGGCACAGCCAAAAGCTGTCATTCTGACCAAAAGCCAAAAATGAAGGATTTTCTCTTTTGTGCAGGAAATGGAAAAAATTTGCTTTGTGCATTATGAACAAAGCGGAGGCACATAATTGTGCTATAATGCACAATGTAAGGAGCGGATAGAGCATGGTGGCTCACCTCCTTACCGCAGGGCTGCACGCCCGGTTCCGCCCCGGACACCGGTGCTGAAGATGCAGCCTATTGTGTGGGAATAATTCGGAGGTCATTTATTATGGTGAAACAAGTCAAGGTTTCCAATTTTACTGAGGTCAAGGGAATCGTGTCTGCTGCCGCCAAGTGCTATAACGATGTCGGCGTGCATGACATGAAGGGCAGCATTGCCGATGCAAAGAGCATTCTGGGCATGATGAGCCTAGATTACAGCCACCCCGTCAAGATCGTCTGCGAGGACGAGCATGACCTGAATCGCGTTGTCAATGCGATCAAGCAGTAAAAGCAAACCAACCGCCCTGCAGCAAAACGCCGCAGGGCGGTTTTTTGTTGGTGCAAAAAGGCTTCCCCCGCGGGGGAAGCTGCAGTTTGTAGAAAAAGCCCTTTTTTGGGTAGAAATGTAGGGATGGGTCTTGACCC
>OGUC01000902.1_pt1 | contig 13406 bp, 6 predicted proteins | sample 1573701 | NCBI WGS metagenome assembly OGUC01 (sample SAMEA2582017, study PRJEB24529) | metagenome | biome: Human gut stool | place: China | collected 2011
AAGGAACCGCGTTTGATGACGAAATTTGACACGCGGGAATCCCTGCCGCGGGTGTTTTTGGCATCCCAATTATTTTTCACCAATTATTTTTTCTTGACAAATCTCTTTTCAAGCTTCCGTATATCATGCTATAATGTGTTTTAATATTAAGCAGCCGCCGTCCTAATTTTCTGCATGGTTTCATGCCGCACGAATCATAACACTAATACCCGTGCGCAGCGCCTGTGACATCGTGATCTCCGCCTGTATGTAGTGACATCTACGGCACAATACATATGTGCAGTTTCCTGTTGGTCATTTTCGCTATAAGCTGTTTTGGGGCTGTTTTAGTACAAAATTTCTTATATTTCTGCTTTTTTTGTATCAAATTGGCCTTTTTTATTAAATCTGATACAATTCCCCCTTTTTTCACTTGAAAATCCATTGTTTTTGTATTTTTTTCCGCTATTTCCCCCTATTTACACCAAAACATTTCGAAAGGAGTTTGCATGATCCAAAATTTAGACACCCACCTTAACAAATTGCAGGCACAATGTGACTACCTGCGTCACAAGCTTTCTACTTTTCCGGAAGGAGAATTATCTATTCAAAAAAATGGTTCTTACCACCGCTGGGTTATTAAAAATAAGGAGCAGTCTGTATATTGCTCAAAGTCAAATCGTTCTCTCGCGGAAGTTATGGCTTTAAAGAAATATTACTCTCTTCTACTGTTTGAAGCCGAAGAAGAACTCTCCCTGCTCAATTTTTATATAAAATCCCATGAAAAAAAGAATTCAGCGGTCAATCGTTCCAAGCCTCTGACATCCTCTGACCTGTTGGCAGAGTCTTCTCCTTATTACCCATTACTGCAAAGCTATTTTGCAAAGGACAAGCTTCCTGTGTCTGCGCAGAAATGGTGTGCGGAGAGCTATGAACCCAATCCTTCTCATCCGGAAAATCTGATCCATACCACACTGGCCGGGCATAAAGTCCGCTCAAAATCTGAAGTTATCATATCGAATCTGCTCTATACCAACCAAATCCCTTATCGCTATGAAGCGGCGCTGCCGTTAAAGGAGTTCACGGCTTATCCGGATTTTACGATTTTACATCCGGTTACGAATAAAATCTTCTACTGGGAGCATTTCGGTATGATGGATAATGCGCCTTATTGTGATACTGCCTGCAACAAGCTGAAAACCTACTGCTATAACGGAATCTTCCCATCCATGCAGCTGATCACCACTTATGAGACAAGCAAATGCCCCATTTCCACGGATCAGGTACAGCAGATCATTACACAATATTTCCTCTAAATCCATAATTCCCTACATGAAAATTCTCCTGACATTGACTAAAGGTAATCAAGAATATTCAAAAAGCCTCACAAGATGTTGCTCCATAGTGAGATGGGCTCCGCGGTGTGATCACCCCGCAACATGATCACTCGCAGCATGATCACTCGCAGCATGATCACTCGCAACGTAGTCCATACGGGACGTTTTTACGTATGGGAACACATTTTCTATACAGCAAAAAGGACCGGTTCGTCCGGTCCTTCCGATAAAACACAATAATCGATCATGATGCGTTTGCCATACGGCTCTCAATATACTGTTGTAAGACTTCCGTGACTTCCTCCGGTGCCAGACCGGCATCTTCGATGATGTCACTCACCGCTTCCAGTTCTTTACGCTTCTTCTGTTCAAACAATTCTTCTAACTCACGTTGTTCTGATTCCATGCGGATATTTAATGCATTGATCAACTCCTGTTTTGCCTGGATCTTTTCCTCCAGGGATTTTCTCTGTCCTCTTGGCATATACTGTGTGCTCCTTTCCTGATGGCAATCCTATGGATCCGTGGATCATGTTTCCTGCCGCGTGATCCGAAAAAGCATGGCCATTCATCAGGGATCACAGGTTCCGTAGGAACTATCATGATCTATCATGAATGGCCTGATATGTTACAGTATATGGACAAGAATGTAAAAATATACCATATTTCCGGCAATATTATCCTGTTCCGGAACGATCTCGCGAATCTGTCAGCAGCTATCATTCTAAATTATCTACCGCTGCTTTTAACTTATTCAAGGCAAGCTCCAGCGTAGCTTGGGGGCAGGCGATGTTCACGCGCTGAAAAGCTGCTCCGTCGGGTCCGAACATGGATCCACCGTCCAACCAGAGTCCTGCCTTGTCCACAATGAACTGATCCAGCTCCTTACCGGTGATTCCAAGTTCACTGCAATCCAACCATACGAGATACGTGCCTTCCGGCTCCACCAGATGAATCTGTGGAATCTTCTCCTGTAAAAAATTCCGTAAGAAATTCAGATTCTTAAGCAAATAAGCTCTCAACTGATCCAGCCAGTCTTCTCCTGCACGATAGGCTGCTTCACACGCCACCACACCTAAGGCATTGGGCTCATCATAACCAGTTCTGTCAATTTCTGTTTTGAATGCTTTACGCAGATTTTCATTCGGGATAAAAATATTGGAGATCTGTAAGCCAGCCAGGTTAAATGTCTTGCTGGGTGCCGTACAAGTCAAGGTAAACTCCGCAAAACGGGGATCTACGTTGGCAAACACTGTATGCTCGTAACCGGGATAGACAAAATCGTTGTGAATTTCATCGCTGACCACAATCACATGATGGCGCAGGCAGATCTCTCCCAGCTTCTGCAGTTCCTCTACCGTCCACACTCTGCCTACCGGGTTGTGAGGATTGCACAGAATGAAGAGTTTTACATGTTCCTGTTCTATCTTGCGTTCAAAGTCCTCGAAATCAATCTGATATGCCGGGCTGACAGTACCAACATTGTGAATCTGCTGTTCGGAAGCATCATCTGTCGTTGCTGACACTACCGTCCGCTCCGTAACCGGATGATATACCAACGTATTATCAACTACTCTCCGGTCATTGTCACGGATAATATTAGTAAACGGATAATACACCGGATTCTGAATCAGTATAGCATCTCCCGGATCAGTAAATGCCTTAACCGCTGCACCGAGAGCAAATACCACACCCGGAGTCTTCACGATCCATTCCCTCTCCGTCTTCCAATTATGATTCCTCTCCATCCAGTTCATCACAGCATTGTAGTAAGCATCCTTTGGCTGGGTATAGCCGTAGATTCCATGTTCTACCGCAGCATGAAGACTCTTCGTGATCTCTTCGGATACCGGGAAATCCATATCCGCCACCCACAGGGGCAGCACATCTGCCGGCTTTCCTCTCTCCACCGCAAAATCATATTTCAGACAATTCGTTCCCTTCCGGTTCGTAATCTTATCAAAATTGTATCTAGTCATACGAATTCACTTACCTTTCGTCAACCTGCAAACTTTCTGCCTGTGGCTCCAGGCTGCAGATTAAATTTTATCGGTCGCATGCATTCTTCCAGACCTTCTGCACGCCCTGACACGCCGCATCGTTGCTAGCCCTCTGTGAAGCTCTACGCGGAGCTGGCTGAACTACTATGTATACCAGGTTACACCCACACTAAGCAAATGCCTGCTCTAAATCTGCCAGCAGATCATCAATGTTCTCAATACCTACGGACATTCTCAGAAGCTTCTCATCCACGCCCAATGCTTCACGTACCTCAATCGGTACATCTGCATGGGTCTGCTTCATCGGATAAGTCAGAAGGCTTTCCACGCCGCCCAGACTCTCCGCAAAACGGATCAATTTAACGCTCTCCAAGATTTTAACAGCTTTCTCCGGGGAATTCAACCGGAATGAGATCATTCCGCCGTATCCGCTGCACTGTCTGTCGATCAGCGCCTTATCCGGTCTCGAATCCAGACCGATATAATATACCTTCTCCACTTCCGGTCTCTGTTCCAGCCAGTGCACGATTGCAAGAGCATTTTTCTGGTGCTGTTCCATACGTACAGCCAGAGTCTTGATTCCTCGAAGCAATAGCCAACTATCAAACGCAGACAAACAGGCTCCTGTCGTCTTATAAATATTGTTCAGCTGCTGATACAAGGCATCATCCCTTACTACCAGGAATCCGGATAATGTATCGTTATGTCCTTCCAGGTATTTCGTACCGCTGTGCACTACAATATCCGCACCTAACGTAAGCGGCTTCTGAAAATACGGGGATAAAAAGGTATTATCAACGATCAGAATACAACCATGCGCGTGTGCCAATTCTGCGATTGCCTGAATATCTGCGACCTTCATCATAGGGTTGGACGGAGTCTCCAGATAAATCGCTTTCGTCTCCGGACGTATCGCCGCCTTCACAGTCTCCACATTTGAAGTATCCACACAATCTACCGATATTCCATTCTTATGGCTGATCGTGTTCCAAAGTCTTAATGTACCGCCATACAGATCATTCGTAGCAATCAGATGATCCCCAGGAGAAAAAATCTCCATCAATGCGGTGATCGCTGCCATACCGGTAGAAAATGCCAAAGCTTCCGTTCCCTGCTCCAACAGAGCAACCGTCTTCTGCACTTCATCTCTGGTAGGATTACCGCAACGGGAATAATCATATCCTGTGCTCTGCCCCAGTCCCGGATGAGCATACGCCGCATTCTGATAGATGGGTATGCTGATGGCTCCAAACGGATCCCTTCTCTCATTACTTCCCTGGACACAAACGGTCTCTGCTGCAAATGCCATCTTTTTCTCCTCCTATGCCTATGTATAATACTATATTTTTATATTCCTACTGTTCCACTAGGTATAGTATATTTTTAGCATAGTAAGAAATAAAAGTCAATATCTTTTTACCAATAAAGCTTCATCTGTTCTTCTGCTTCCTTTTCCGAAATATTGAGTTTATTCTTTAATTTCTGCAGCGTATCTTCATAGGTGGCATTAAAATCTTTACACATAATAATAATCCCCTTGGAAATACCTTGCGAAATTCCCCGTCTCGTATACTGGTCAAACAATTCACACATGCTGATCTCATCCTCCTCCGCAATATCTAATGCTTTTAATATTTCTTCGGTATCATCCACGTTTTTATCCCCGGACAATACCCGTAGCATTTTGATAGTAGCCTCTTTATGAATTACTTTTCGGTCTGAACGATATGCGTTACCTTCTGCAAGATAATCCAATACAATACGCATATCGCTATGAAAACGTTCGCGGATCTCCTTCGGGAGATATCGCATTTCCCACACATGAAGCTGCATATCATCTACATATTTCCATGTAGTCTCTACAATCTTGCCTTTGCCACCGTCTATTAACTGTCGCAAATTGCAACACCCTTTCCATCTTGTCGTCCCCCAATATAGCACCAACTCTATCACCGGATATAATACGTGATTCTGTTTCTCGTACTGCCTGCGGTATTCTCCGCCAATATATCCCGCTTTGCGCAGTATCATGCCTTTATCCACTTTCGTCTGATTTGCAAACAGAAACAAGGCTCTTGGCATTCCGCCTGTCACATGGTATTTTGCGACATCTTCCAGTTGATTGTGTAATGTATTCGTGCTGTCTGCATATAGACTCTCCGTTGCAGCTGTAAGCATCTCCTCGCCGGTCACCACCACAGTTCCCTCATGCAGTAATGCATTCACTATATCCGCTGCTACATCCGCATAACTTTCAAAATTCTTCGTTACAATATCGTTCAGTTCCAATAAATACTCCTCTCCTGCTCATTCCTCTTACATTGTAAAAAGTGAATTTCACGGCGATATGCCTCGAACTGCACACAGGGTGCGATAAAATGATGCCCATATATGATGATATCCTAATATATGGTATCTTCGAAATCTTATCTATACAGACTTTCTATAGATGAACTTAATATATCACAGAGGTATCCATTCTGCAAGGGAATCCGGCAAAACAAGTGCTGAAAAACTATACAAAAACAGAGCTGTGGAAATTGGTTATTTCTCACAGCTCTGCTTTTTGTGCAATATTACTTTTTTAAAGTTTAATCCAGTTCAAACAGTTCCTGGGCGCTGATGGATAACTCAGCTATTCCGCAAGGAGTTACTTTTGATCCATTATCATACACGGTATAGACTCTTGCGTAGATAGTAGCTGCCTGCGCTCCTTCGTTCAAAATCGTCCCGGAAGTGTCAGTACGAAACAGTCCCATCTCATCCGAAGAATATTTCAAGGTATAGGTCGCGCCGTTTGTAATCGGGTAACAATTCTTAACTCCATTGCGTTCTGTCGGTGAAATTACCTTTCCATTGCTATCCGTGATCTTGAGGCCATGCTCTCCATCCGTCTTTAAGCGCAATACCTTTCCTGTGATTCCGTCCACACTGATGGCTCCGGCCGTATCGTCTGCACAGGATTTGTAAAATTCAACGCATAACTGCTGTCCACCTGCCAGAATATTGTAGTCATCTGCCTGGAAGTTGACACTGATGGTTCCGTTATTCTTATCATCCAATACAATATGGTTGACCGGGTCATACAGCATATACACGGATTGAATCTTGCTGCCGCTTTTATCCTTAAAGTTTACGGAAGGTGCCGTCACACCGGCATTATACGCTGCAATCATCGTATTAACAAACAGTTTGATCTCCGCGTCCTTACTAGGTCTGGAATGTCCCGCTCCGGAATATGTCACATTTCCCATGGTATAGATATAATAATTATTTACCACATCATTGGGTGTGATGTTATAAATATTAGTATCTTTATACTGACCGTCAGCCACACCGGAAATACAGTACCACACCACAATGTCATTTTTACCGTCTCCGTTGCGGTCCAGCTCCATATTCGGCTGTAACCACTGGTAATGCGTATTACTGATCTCCAGCTGTTCATCTGCAGATATCTGATAAGGATACTGCGTAATCTGGCCATCATTTACCTGTGTTTCGATCAGCGATTTGCCTGCGTAATCACCCATCAGCAAACTACTGGGATAATTCCAACTAGGATATCCACCATCATATCCAGCCTTTTTCAGCAATGAATTCTCAACCGGGAACTTTACTGACGAACTGCCATTTATCCGCAAATCTTCCAGATAGCTTCTCAGGAAACGGACTACCGTATATTTAGTCACACCTTCCTTTTGCCAGAGCTCATTATCCGAATTCGGTTCCTTGATCTCGTCAAATGTATAGGACTCTAATGTTTTAAGATATTCCTGGTCCCTCTTTTGTTCCTCTCCCGTGGAGTTTGCAACTCTCTGCTTATAATACTCTTTCAATGCTCCATAGCGATCCAGACCTACGGATGCACGAATGGTCTTATTAAATTCATATCCCCAATACCAGTAGTTTGCATGATAGGTTTCCGCAGTTCCATTATCGTTATACGGGATCACACTTTGAATATTATTGACATATGAAGTAGTATCATGGGTGAACAAAATGCTCTTGCCGGATTCTATGTAGTCTCTGACAGCCCAGCCAACAGCCAGATTCCTCTTAACATTCGCCATAATTTCTGGAGGAATTTCTTTGCTAGGATCATATGCGCCATAGGTATACCCAAACTTATAGGCGTCACCAAAGCCGAGTATCAACATATCATATTGCTGGAACAGATTGTAGGATTCCTGGTATATCTTCTGTATATCAGTATCCGAAGTCCCGCCAATTTTCAGCTTATCATTTATAAGGTAGGTTACAGTCATACTGTCAATGCTCGTGGACGGAATTACCGTTCCATCCCAGTTGACTTGATCCAAGCCTACTACATTCCAGTCAGTTAATCCTTTAATGTACCTGGAAAAATTAGTATCCCCATTCTGTTCGTCATGAAGATTCCAGTTATTATTTTTATCAGACAACAACTGCAATACACGGATTGTCTTTTTACCACTTTGCTGCGGCACAGATGTATACCCTGACTTGGCAGTTCTCACCAGTCTGTCCGCATTATCGTAAAATACCAGCTTCCATGGAATAACTCCTACATATTCCTCCGGCAGAGCACGGATCACACGATAGGTCTCCCCGGTACGCAATTCATATCTGTTTCCGTTTGCCGTTGCAATCGGATCAACCTTATTCCACTCATCTCCCTTTCTTATATACACAGTAAGACCGCTGACTTCTTCCGATGACGTATATGTCTTACCTTCTACATAATCAGATCCTGAGAAACGACCGTCAGCATTTTTGTCTACGAACAGTTTACAATCATAAGTAGTACCTGTCTGTGATATTGCAGCATCATTCTGCAGATTAAAAATATATTGCAGCTGATATTTTCCGTCTATCTTCTCCAGAGAGCCACCGTTGCTGGCACCGTTCTGATTAGAATTATATTTCAGTTCCTGCGGATATGCCGCTCCGTAAGTAGTTACCCAGTTGACGGAAAGCTTTGACAGATTCAGATAATTACAAAATACGGATCTACGTGCAGATAATGTGGTTCCTAATTGAGTATCTGCTGTATTATCTGTCAGCTGACTCTCTGTAAAAATATTTTTCTGCCAGTATAAATACTGACCATTTTCATCTTTCTTCAGAGCGAACTGAACCAGCTTGTAAAAATAAGAATTTTTGTCCAGCGTTGCTGTTGATGCAACAGGTATATTATTGTTATCCACTTTAATAAACGTATCCGCAATGACCACCGGGTATCCCGCCTCAATGAACTGACAGAATTCCTCATATCGGGTAGAGTTCATATCATTGCCGGGACCGCGATAGACATCTGCACTCTTATTCGTTGAATCATCATCGTTAGTCTTATTGTGATCCAGCGAAGAATCCTGCAGTCTGTGCCTTGCATTATACGTCTCCCTAGCCTGCGTAACATTCTCCGTTTTCGTTTCGGTGGCATAGTCATAGTAGTCTCCTACGTGAGAATAAATCAACCCTTTCATCTGTGGATCATTATACACAGTCACACCATTTTCTGTGTTCATCTTGCTGACCCGGGCTCCGAGATAGATCATGTCGTACTTTTCATTCAAGTCCTCGATCTTACCTATAAATTCCGCAGATGACATTTGTGTAATATTGATCGCAGATGCATCATAAATTCCGGTCATCCCCATCATATTGACCACATCAGTCTGCAACTTACTTTTTAACGTATCGCTAAAATCATAGCAGGGCTCCAGATCCAATACACGAATAGAGGATTTCACCGTGACTCTGTGCATGTACCAGTTCAATATATATCTGGTAATAGATGCCTTACTGATCTCTTCATCCATCTGAGCTGCATTGCTGTTGTTTTTCTTAGCCAGGAAATTCTCGTACTGAATCTCTTTTAATACTGCTCCGAAGGTTGCTGCTTTCGCCGCATTCCCTTTACAATCAGTCAGGAAGTCAGAGGCAACATATGGCGTCGCACTGTCATCATTCAGATAAACATTGTCATATAAAGCCTCTTTCACGGAATCGCCCAAGCTAAGCGAAGCTGCCGTCGGACCGTTCCAATAAGCATCTCCCTGTGAAGCAACTTCTTTGGCAATATTATCATCGGAAACCTTCAAGATCGTCAGTGCCATCTGTGTCAGTATCTTATTATTCTGATTATTATTCGGTTCCTCAGCCAGTGTTTTATTTTGGCTGTAAAATCCGTAATCCATGACTACCGGTACTCTGTCTGCATCATTCCGCTCACCGGTAGTATCCTTAATGCCGAATATCATCTTCGTCAGAGCGGTTGCTACAGAAGTCATATTCACAGATTCCGCTGCATAACTTCCCCTGCCGGAGAGATAGATCAGATCCACGTTGTCCAGATCCACGCCATAATAAGCCTGTTCCTCCGGATTTACCAGTTTTGCCAGTTCCTCCACTGTCAACGTTGTCACTTCAATCTTCAGTTGATCAATATCTCCGCCAGTACCGGAAGGGCTGCCGCTCTCATACCGGCTGGTGCCGGACAGATTCAGGACCTGCTTCTTGAACCATTCTTTATTATAGAAACCACCGTCATATGCTACAGTATCCAACGCATCCTTCGCATTATCACCGATAAAGTCATAGCTGTTTGATGCTTCGTAGCCTGATTGTCCTCGGAGATAAACCTGCATAGTACCGCTGCTTTCCATCACATATTTACCGATATCATTTCTCTTATAAGTATCAATCAGTTTGTAGTCCCCATTACCGCTGGATAATGTCACCTTAGACACATAATACTCACCGGTGGTGTTTTCCACGAAATGCACAAAATAGCACTCCGCAAGAGTAGTCAGTGTATAACTTCCCGTTGTTCCATCCGGATTTTCTTTCCAGGTTGCCCATGGAATAGGTGTGGTGTTGGCCATATTCAAAATATAGAGATTCTTGTTCTGTTCGGAAGTTACAATATCATTTCCGGATGTGCTTTGTACGCTGAAGGTCTGCATCTCATTACCGGATCCCGTTGCCGCGTCATTCCCGGATGCAGATGCTGCTGTTACCAGTCCCGAACTCTCCGCAGTCGTCACCTCTTCCAAATTTTCTGACGCTTCGGAAGAATTTTCGGAAGTTATGGCAGTACTCTGGATAGTATATCCCTCAGGCAGCTTGCTGCCATATACCACCTTACCAAGGTAAGTGTATACATTATCCGCAGTCTTGGTATACACTTCCCTACCGACATAATTAGCTGCCACAAAACCAATGTTATTAATATCGTTTATACTGCCGCCATTGGAATTCTTATCGTACGGAGTCAGTGCATATCTCGCAGGTGCCAGAGCTGTCAGTGCATCCGCCGCATCACCGATAGTCATTTCCAGATTTCCTCCGGTAACACCGGACACTTTAGAAAATACAGGAGATACACTCTGCTTGTTCTCGTTAGAAGTTCCGGAAACCTCAATCACACTATACCGATCATAACGTTCATTGTTGTCTCCCTCTGTATACAATCTATACACCGGTTCCTTCTGTGCATAGGTATACCTACCGTTATTCTCCGTATTTTTCACAAAAGAGCCACGGATCTCCTCAGTCCGGCTTCCTCCCTCTCTATAAGTGGAAAAGCTTACCGGACCATCGCTTTCTGCGAGATTCCCCAGACTGCTACTGGTAATGTGAGCCATGGCAGATAATCGCTCCGATGCTGCCGGAAGCTCCGAAAGCTTACGTCCTTCAGATACCGGTTCCTCGCCACCGATCAGGTATCCAATGGAAGCGTCCTTTTTAGAAGGTACGATCTCTAAAATGTGGAAGGTGCCGTCCGTAGATGCTACTGTATCCTGTACCAGCTTCTCGATGCCGGGCAGTGTCATCCCCTGTGCACTTACTTCCATAGAGCCATAGCTCTGGCAGACTCCGGCTGCCAAAGCTATGGTGAGGATTCCTGCTATGTACTTTTTTGTGTTGTGCTTCAAGTTCTTCTTCATGTTATCTCCAAAAGATTGTTAATGCTCTTTCCGGTTTCTGATACGATACATGTCCACCTTCCTCACCGCTGTCTCCCTTGACACGACTATCGCTGAAGGTCACAAATAAAGTATCATTCTTTTCATCTCTATCAATATAGAGATGAATCATATAAGTAAATACTGTTTCGTTTTTATCATTTACTCTGGTATCACAGTGAATATTCGGATCAATATGTGTTCCGGATTTTAGAGTATCCGTTCCTCCAGCTACAAGGCTGCCTATAACCTTCATTCCTTTATCACCAGTCTTAAATGCTCCCTGACCTGTTTCAAATCCATATAGATCAACATACACCTTCTTATCGTATACACCATTCTGCCATCCATCGTTCTTATAATCGTTCTTATTCAGATTATAATAACGATTACCTTCCGAGAAATAAAAAGTACATCTGGGAATCAACAGATATGTGGATGCAATTTCATTATCATTGTCGTCAAAAGCTACAAGTGTGAGAACATGTTCCTCTTTCCAGTTAATATACCACTTTGCATACACTCCGACTGTTTCACCTGTAGCCGTGGGAAATACGCTTCGTGTAGCTGAATAATCTACTTCTGAATCTGCGAATCCGGTCACTGCTTTATCAATGACTAGATTCTGTTCATAATCGCCCAGTCCATCACTTGTAACGTTTCTACTAAACCCTACTCTTCTACTCAGTCCAACTTCGCCACCGAAATTATCCTTCACAGGATTACTCTGCGCCAGACCTTCCTCAATATCATTGGTAATCTTCCAGGTAACTTTGCTCATATCTCCGGAATAATTTTTCAACGTACAAGTCACCATACTATTACGTGACAGAACAAACTGATCACCGTCTATATATGGCTCGTCTGCACTGTCAATGGTCAGCAGATTTGGAATGTCCACTGTTACTTCAGGATATACTGTAATGGCAGCTGATAATTTTACGGTTGCACGTACTGTGATTGTCTTATTAATATTGTTGCTACACTTTAACAGCTGTTTATATTTAGAAGCCGGAGTCGTATCTTCAAAGCTATAGCCCTTCGGATTTGGGACTCCATCCTCCAATACTTCCCAGTTCACAATCTGAGGATATACATCATAATCCGCCCATGCAGTCAGGCACTCCAGATCTACACTCCATCCCATTTTTTTAATACCGTTCTCCGTGTAGGAATAAGGCTTCACTACGTTTCGGATCAGTTCCGCCTGGAATTGTCCTGATACCGCCGTCACTGTAACATACGCAGAATCCGACTTCGTTGTGTCCGCATTTGCCATACAGGTAACTTTCAATACCTTTACACCGATGCTTTCCGACTTACTGATATTCAATGTATTAATCAGGGCACTAACATCCGGCATGGTAGAAAATGTAGTTGTGCTGCCATCCGCATAAGTTACTTTCCATTTTACCCCCTGTGCCACAGCAGAATCTTTACCGGTCAGAGTACACTCAAAAGCCTGTGACTTGCCGCGGACTACCTCCACATCTTTAGGAGTTATAGAAATGGAGTCTATCAATCTCTCTTCTACTGTCACATATGCATATGCCACCATACTCGTATCTGCTTTTGCAGTACATTTTACCACCAGCACATTCGTGCCGATAGTTTCCTCTTCATCTACTTTTAAAATACCATCCTGATTGATCGTACTCTTACAATTAGCCCCGGAAGCATAGGACACGCTCCAGGTAACGCCCTTGGAAACTGCCTCTGCGTCACCGCTCAGATTATAGGTAAACTGCTGTATCTTGCCCTGAGGTAATGTTGCACTGGGAGGATCAATAGTCAGAGCACTGATCCATGCGTACGCGGTTCCGGTCTTCTCCAGGTCATTTCTAAGCTTAATTGTCTCTGCAATGTCATAGCTTCTGTCCTGGTAAGTAAAGGTCATATTCAGGATAACTTTCCGCTTGTCCTCCACCTGGCTTAAGTCTACGCTGAATCTTGTGACATGTTCTGCCATAAGTGCCGGGGTTGCGGTGGTAGGATCTCCTGCGACGAGATTGCCATCCGCATCCGTTGTATTTTTCACTTCATAGAGGTATACCTGATTCGCAGTCGCATAGTCCCCTGACGCGTTTCCCTGCCAGCGGATCATATAGGTATTCTCATTATTGACCAGGCGCAGTTCG
>OGUC01000906.1_pt1 | contig 13335 bp, 7 predicted proteins | sample 1573701 | NCBI WGS metagenome assembly OGUC01 (sample SAMEA2582017, study PRJEB24529) | metagenome | biome: Human gut stool | place: China | collected 2011
CCTTTAAGGTGTCGAGCGTGCGCTCCTCCTGCTTGATGACTTTCTCCCAATCCCACTGATCCACGAAGATGGAGTGGATATTGTCGGTGATCTCATCGCGCCGGATGGCGTTCATGTCGGTATAGATACCGTATCCCGGTTCGATATTGTAATCGGCGAGAGTTAATCTTTTCCATTTGGCTAATGAATGAACGACTTCTGCTTGTGCGTCACCTAAATCCTTGATAGCGAATGAAACGGGACGTTCTATACCATTCAAATCGTCATTGATACCCATCCCTTTCAATACGAAAAGAGGGGCTGTCACGCGTCTGAGGCGTAATTCGGATGACAAGTTTAACTGGAAGAACTCTTTTATTTGCTTGATACCCAACTCTGTTTGCTTTAAATCCAGCAAAGGTTTATAGTTGGCAGGTTTAATAAGGTAACTCATTATATATCATTCTAATTATTTTAATAGTTCGCAAATATAGGTATTATTTGTGATAATGCTACTGTTTTCGTTGAAAATATAGTCAAATTGTTTGTTTTAAGCTTATTTTATAGAGCAAAATATTATTTTGTTTCATAAAGTGAGCTTTTTATTAGGAGAAAGAAAATATATTTTGTACTTTTGCGCGTTCATTAAAAAAACGCACCCGTAGTTCAATGGATAGAATACCGGATTCCGGTTCCGACGATATGAGTTCGATTCTCATCGGGTGTACGAATTTAGCAATCTCCTGACCAACTTCAGTCAGGAGGTTTTTCTAAATAATACTTTCCTTCTGTGAACCTTTTTTCTTCGTTCTAGTTATTCAGTTATGAAACTTTTGAAAAACACTATTGTTATTTAGCTTTTTCTTAAAAAATAATGCTAATAAATAATATTGTTTATTTGATGAATTGTGTATATTAAAAACATGAGTATATATTCGCTCTGGTATTTAAAATATTTAATTATGTGATTGTTTTGAAACTGACGATTAATTAAACTTATTTATTTAAACATTAAATTATCAACTAAATCTGAGATTCATGAAGAAGGCTCTCTTTTTAATGATGTGCTTATGCTTCTCAATTAGTGTATTAGCACAGGCAAAGACGGTAACGGGAACGGTGGTAGATGCTATCGGAGAACCGATTATCGGAGCAAGTGTTCTGGAAATGGGCACAACAAATGGTACAATAACTGATGTAGATGGTAACTTTACTCTCCAGGTTCCGGAAGGTACAAAACTGGAAGTGAGTTTTCTTGGTTACAAATCACAGCAAATTGTGGTGGGCGCGCAGAGCCATTACAAGGTGGTGTTGAAAGAAGATACTGAAGTATTGGATGAAGTGGTCGTTGTGGGATATGGTGTGAAGCAGAAACGTTCCACTATGACCACGGCTATTTCGAAAATGGATAGTAAAGTACTTGAGAATGCAGCGATTGCTAATGCGGCACAAGCATTGCAGGGTTCTGTCAGTGGTTTGCGGGTGACGAATACATCCGGTGCTCCGGGTAGTTCGCCTACTATTGTGCTGCGTGGTGGTGCCGGTATTGAATCTGCCGGAAGTCCGTTGGTGGTAGTAGACGGAGTTGTTCGCTCGATGGATGATGTCAATCCGGCGGATATCGAGTCAATCCAAGTATTGAAAGATGCAGCTTCGACTGCTATTTATGGTGCTCGTGCCAATAATGGTGTCATTTTGGTGCAGACAAAGAAAGGAAAAGAAGGAGTTGCCCAGATTTCTTATAAATTTAAGGGTGGTCTGAACTTTGCCCGTAAGGGATATGAATACATGGATGCCGAAAACTACATAAAATACGGACGTTTGGGACGTCAGTATTCGGGTGGTAGCTTGTCACAAATTGATGGTATGCGCGGTTATGGTGCTGTGTATGGTCAGAATAACCCTGAACAATTTTCTATCCGATATCTGGATGGCAATGAAGACTTGTTGCAGGAAGGATGGAAACAAATGACTGACCCTATTTCGGGTAAGCAAATTGTATTTAAGGATTATGGCACTACTTTGAGAGATGAAGTATATAAAGATCCTGCTTTCACTCAAGACCATTATCTGAGTTTTACCGGCGGTAATGAAAAAGGTACTTTTGCCGCATCATTAGGATATTATTCGGAAGACGGTACTGTAAAAGGTACTCAGTACAGACGTTTTAGCGGTACATTGAACGGTAATTATAAAGTATTGCCCATCTTGAATATAAAGGGAGGGGTGAATTTTTCTACTTCGGAAGCTCCGGAATTATATTATGATGATACGGCTGACTTGTTTGAGCGTTTACAGAGTGTGGAGCCGACATGGAATCCTTACCTGCCGGATGGCTCGCCTAACTATGGTTATGGCAAACGAGATGGTAATCCTTTGTATTGGCTTGATAAGCTGACCAATCAAAATAACACTCGCCGCACTACATTGAATATCGGTGCTGATCTTGAGTTGATAAAAGATAAATTGTATTTGAGAGAAAACAGTTCTTTGTATTATTCTGATTATACCAAAGAAACGTTTGATAAGGCATACCGTGATTACTGGAATGAAAATACGGAGCGTAAAGCATCTTTTGAATATACACGTACTATTCAGCAACAACATAGCTTGCAGTTGGAATATACTGATACTTTTAAAGAAAAACATAATCTTTCTGCTATGGTGGGAGGTGAGTACTTTGAAAATCAATATTTACAATATAAAGGTACAGCCGATGGTGCTCCTTTTGATCAGATACCGACATTGAATGTTTCGGGTCGTGATAATATGTGGTCTTATTCATATCGTCAGGGGTATCGTATTGCTTCTGGTTTTGCACGTGTGACTTATGATTATGAACGTCGTTATTTGTTTACTGCTGTAGCGCGTTATGACGGTATTTCTAAATTGTCGGATAACCGTTGGGGCTTCTTCCCCGGTGTATCTGCCGGATGGAATGTGCATGAAGAAGCTTTCTTTAAAGATAGCGAGCTGGCAAAAGTAGTATCTACCGTGAAACCTCGTATCTCCTATGGTATCAATGGTAATGTAAATGGTATTGGTAATTATGATGTATATGGTATTTATGATAAGCAGACTGCTTATAATGGAACGACCGGTATTTTAAATACAGGAGTTATTAATTCTAAATTGAAATGGGAAAAGAGTAAATCCTTTGAGTTGGGGTTGGATTTGGGATTCTTGGATAATCGTTATAACTTGATATTGGATTATTATAACCGTACTACTTCTGATTTGCTGACTAATGTTAATTTGCCGGGCTATACCGGTTTTGATTCTTTCAAAACAAATTTGGGAAGTCTCCGTAATACCGGTTTTGAAGTGGAAGGTAACTTGAGCTTGATTCGTAATCCGAAGGGCTTTAACTGGGATTTCTCTTTTAATGCTTCATTGGTACATAATAAGATTATTAAACTTCCTTATAATGGAAATGAGAACAACCGTCAGGGCGGTACTCAGGTTTTCGACCCTAAAACACAACAGGTTATTTGGGTAGGCGGTTATCAGGAAGGACATACCATGGGAGATATTTATGCCTATAAACAAGTGAAGATTCTTAGTGACTGGAATGAAGTGAATACCATGGCTGGTAATTATATTGATATGATTGCCGGACTTTATGGTCCTAATGTCAGTGATGCTGATAAAAAAAAATATGGATTGACCAAACCCATTGAACCGGGTGATGTTTTGTGGGCGGACTTGGACGGAAATCATAAAATAGATCAGTTGGACCGTGTGAAGGTGGGTAACATCTATCCTAAATGGACAGGAGGTTTCTCTACCACGCTTTCTTATAAGAATGTATCTTTATATGGACGATTTGATTTTGCTTTAGGACATACCATTTTGAATATGGTGGCTATGCGCTCTTTGGGACAGTCTGTTGGTTTTAAAAATATAATAAAGGAAGGATTGAAGACTTGGACGGAAGAGAATACAAATACCGATCTGCCGAAATCTTATTATGATGATTCTACTAATAAAAAGAATATCTACCGTGATACCAAGGGCAGTGATATTACTTCTGTTAATGATAGAAGTTCCAGATTCTATGAAAAAGGGGACTATCTGGCTTTAAGAGAATTAACTTTGAATTGGAAATTACCTGTTAACTGGATATCTAAGGTGGGAATGACAAATGCGTCTGTATATATCACAGGTCAGAACTTGTTCTATATTACCGGTTATAGTGGTTCTTCTCCTGAAGCCCCGTTGACTTATCCGGGTGTGGATGCCGGACGTTATCCTACACCAAGAACTGTGTTGGTAGGTGCTTCTGTATCATTCTAAGTTTATTATAATAAAAGAAGATAACGATTTATGAAAAATAAAATTATATCATTAGCCATTATGACAGCTTCCCTTTTTACAATGACGGGATGTTTGGATATGGAGCCGGTAAGTAGCATTACCGATAAGAATATGTGGGAGAGTGAAGGACAGTTTACTTCATTTGTGTATGGAGTGCACAGTCGTTTGCGTGAGAACTCTTTCAATATGTTTGTTTTAGGAGAATTGCGTTCAGATATTTATAATCCTTCTACCGGATGGACAGGAGAGAGTAATAAAGTGGAGGAGATTACTTCTAATATATTAAGTCAGGAACGTCCGGGTCTGAGTAACTTTGCAGGTTTATATAGTAATATCAACCAGATAAATTTGTTTATCAGTAAAGCTGCTGATACGAATTTGTTGAAAGAGGCAGATAAAGCTTATTATTTGGGACAGATGTATGGCTTGAGAGCATTCTATTATTTCCACTTGCTTCGTTCATGGGGAGATGTGGTTTGGACAGACCAGCCGAGCACAGGTTTTGAAATAGGGAAACTGGATAAGGCTGCCAGTCCGGCTGCGGAAATAATGGAAAAGATTAAAGCGGATATTCAAAGTTCGGAAGATAGTTTTGGCACAGATTACAGTTTTCGTGAATCACGTACATTTTGGTCGAAAGCTGCAACGCTGATGCTGAAGGCTGAGGTTTATTTGTGGTCCGGTCGCCGGATGGGAGGGGGAAGTGCCGATGCTACAGTTGCTCAGAATGCCTTGACCGATATTCAGAGCCATATCTCCAGAGAAACTCTTGATTTGATGCCCAATTATACAGATGTGTTTGCTTATGACGATAAAGGTAATAAGGAGATAATCTTTACTATTCATAATAAACAGAACGAAACCGATTTGTTTGGCGGTAGTTGGAGAAATAATCTGGTGCCTCAAAGAGCTACATTGAGTCTTTATTATGATAAGGAGACAGATGGGCAGTTTGAGTTGAATTTCAATGGTAATATGTATTATCCTGTTAGAAATGAGTTATACGATAAATTTGATAACTTGGACACTAGAAAACAAGGAACGTTGAAAGCTGTCTTTACAATGGATGCACCACACGATTATGTGGGATGTTTCCCTTATAAATATCGTGGAACAACTCCGTCAGGAGCTTCAGAAAGACTTTTTGCTGATGATTTTCCTGTATATCGTTATGCCGATTTATTATTGATGCTGGCTGAAGCTAAATCATTGACCGGGGGAGATCCGACAGCTGAAATCAATTTGATACGTGCCCGTGCGTATAAGGCTAATTATGATGTGGCTACAATGGGGTATCCGAATATGGCAGGTGATAAAGACGGTATCAATGAGGTTTTATTGAGAGAACGTTATAAGGAATTTATGTTCGAAGGTAAACGTTGGTATGATTTACGTCGTTTTGGCGATGAATATGTATTTGAGTATACTACTGCAGATGATTCTTACCCTCAACGTTTGTTGTGGCCAATCGACAAGAATACATTAACAAATAACCCTGCTTTGGAACAAACTCCGGGATATTGACCGTATTTCTTGCCTAAATAATAAAATAAAGGTGGTTTTTTATCATAAAAAGATAAAGAATCACCTTTTTGTTTTCATATTACAATAAAATATTTTATTTTTACCCGCATAATTAAATAATAATATTATGAAACAAATTTCTTGGTTGTTAGGAATTCTTTTATTCCTCTCTCCTTTACAGATGAGTGCTCAAAAGCAGGATACGGTTGCAGTGCGCGAAACTCGTATTCCGGTATTGATTGAACGGCAGGACAATGAACTGTTTAATTTGCGTATAGATGCTACGCAAAGTCAGGTGTTGAATGATGTGAAACTTAGTTTCGGCAAAGAAGTGAATCTGAATGAAATAGAGGCAGTGAAACTCTATTATGGCGGAACAGAAAGTTCTGAGAGAAAAGGAAAAACTTATTTTGCTCCCGTTGATTATATTCCAAGTAATACTCCGGGTAAAACATTGGCTGCTAACCCTTCTTATTCTATTTTGAAAGCGGAAGTGAAAGCTCCGAAAAGAGATGTTGTGTTAAAAGTAGACCAGAAACTGTATCCGGGTGTGAACTATTTTTGGGTTAGTTTGCAGATGAAACCAACAGCTTCTGTACTTGCAAAGGTATCGGTGGAAATGACAGGAGTAACGATGGATAATCGGACTGCTCCGGTGAAGGTTGTGCGCAAAGCTGATACCCACTATATGGGAGTTGGTGTTCGTCATGCCGGCGATGACGGGGTAGCAGCTTATCGTATTCCGGGATTGGCAACTTCTAATAAAGGTACGTTGCTTGGTGTATATGATGTTCGCCACAACAACAGCGCAGACTTGCAAGAATATGTAGAAATAGGGTTGAGCAGAAGTACAGACGGCGGACAGACTTGGGAAAAGATGCGTATCCCGATGTCTTTCGGCGAACATGAAGGTTTGCCAAAAGCTCAGAATGGTGTGGGAGATCCTGCTATCTTGGTGGATAGGAAAACCGGTACTATCTGGATTATAGCAGCATGGACACACGGAATGGGTAACGGACGTGCTTGGTGGAATTCTCAACCGGGAATGGATATGCACCACACAGCACAACTTATGTTGGTAAAGAGTGACGATGATGGTAAAACCTGGTCTGAACCGATAAATATTACGGAACAGGTAAAAGATCCTTCTTGGTATTTCTTGTTGCAAGGTCCGGGTAGAGGATGGATGATGGTACGTTGGTATTTGCCAGCCAGTATATCGGAAGTGATAGAATTCCCAATGCAGGTATTATCTATAGTAAAGACCATGGAAAAACTTGGCATATCAGTTCATTGGCGCGTACCAATACGACAGAATCACAAGTTGCTGAAATAGAACCGGGGGTATTAATGCTGAATATGCGTGATAATCGTGGTGGAAGTCGTGCAGTTTCTACTACTACCGATATGGGTAAAACTTGGAAAGAACACGTGTCTTCTCGTACTTCTTTGCAGGAACCGGTATGTATGGCGAGTTTGATTAGTGTGAAAGCCAAAGATAATGTGCTGGGTAAAGATATTCTGTTGTTCTCTAATCCGAACGATACGAAGAATCGTCATAGTATCACAATTAAGGCAAGTCTTGATGGTGGAGTGACTTGGTTGCCCGAAAATCAATTGTTGTTGGATGCCGGTTGGGGCTGGGGATATTCTTGCCTGACTATGATTGATAAAGAAACAGTAGGTATATTATATGAAAGTAGTGTAGCTCATATGACTTTTCAGGCTATTAAACTGAAGGATATTATCAAGACTAAATAAATGAAATGTAGATTAACCTGTCTCATAGGTATGATATTTGTCTGTGCCATGACTATGGCACAGACAAATGCTTATCCGTTACTTCCTATGCCACAGAATTATAAAGTAACGGATAAGTCGTTTGCAATGGGAAAGGTAAAGCTTTCTACTCCGGTTCTGAAGTCGGAGTGGGAGGCTTTTATTGTGAATGCCGGTGGAGAATTGGCGGATAAAGCTGCCGCAGAGATAAAAGTAGAACTTCTTCCGGTTATTGATGGAGTTAAGTTAAATCCGGATGAGGCGTACCGACTGTCTGTGTCCGGGAAATTGATAAAGATAGAGGCTGTTACGGAACGTGGGGTGTATTGGGCCTTGCAAACGCTTCGTCAGTTAGAAAAGAAAAAGGGAAAGAAAAGTCTGTTTGCCGGTTGTGAGATTGTGGACTGGCCGGCTTTCCGAATCCGTGGCTTTATGCAGGATGTAGGTCGCAGTTATATTTCAGTGGAAGAATTAAAGCGTGAAATAGAGATATTATCTCGTTTTAAAATCAATGTGTTTCATTGGCATCTTACTGAAAATCAGGCATGGCGTTTGGAAAGTAAGATATTCCCGATGCTGAATGACAGTATTAATACAGTCCGTATGCCGGGTAAGTACTATACATTAGAGGAAGCACGTGAGTTGGTGGACTTTTGTAAGCAACATCAAGTCATGTTGATTCCCGAGATAGATATGCCGGGGCATAGTGCAGCTTTTATTCGTACTTTTCGTCATGATATGCAGAGTCCTGAAGGTATGAAAATCTTGAAACTCTTAATAGATGAAGTTTGTGAAACTTTTGATGTACCTTATTTGCATATAGGTACCGATGAAGTAGCATTTACTAATCCTGATTTTGTTCCCGAAATGGTATCTTATGTACGTTCAAAAGGAAAGAAGGTGATTTCTTGGAATCCCGGTTGGCATTATAAGCCGGGAGAAATAGATATGACTCACTTGTGGAGCTATCGTGGAAAGGCTCAACCGGGAATTCCTGCCATTGATTCCAAATTTCATTATTTGAATCACTTTGATACATTTGCCGATTTGGTCGCCCTGTATAACAGCCGTATATATAATAAGGTGGAAGGGAGTGATGATATAGCCGGTACTATATTGGCAATATGGAACGATCGGATGATTTCAAAAGAAGAAGATATGATTGTTCAAAACGGATTTTATCCCAGTATGCTTGCCATTGCAGAACGTGCATGGAGAGGTGGCGGAACAGAATATTTCGATGGGAATGGAACGATGCTTCCTGCCGAAGATACAGAGACATTCCATGAATTTGTTGATTTTGAAAATCGTATGTTATGGCATAAAGAACATACATTCAAAGGATATCCTTTTGCTTATGTGAAACAGACTGATGTCAAATGGAATATAACTGATGCTTTTCCTAACGGTGGGGACCTGTCAAAAGTATTCCCCCCGGAACAGGAGTTGAAGGAGTCTTATGAGTATGAAGGGAAAACATACGGAACACGCAAAGCTATTGGTGCCGGTATTTATCTGCGCCATGTTTGGGGAACAATGGTACCGGCCTTTTATAAAGACCCTAAAGAAAATCATACTTCCTATGCTTATACATGGGTTTATTCTCCAAAAGACCAGGAAGTGGGGCTGTGGGCTGAGTTTCAGAATTATAGTCGTTCTGAGATGGACTTGGCTCCATTACAGGGAAAGTGGGATTATAAAGGCAGTCGAATATGGATTAATGATAAAGAAATAATGCCTCCTGTGTGGACAGCTACTCACCGGGTAAAAAGTAATGAAGTACCTTTGGGAAATGAAAATTGTGTGGTGCGTCCTCCATTGCTTGTTCACTTAAATAAAGGTTGGAACAAAGTACTCCTGAAGTTGCCGATAGGTAAGTTTAGAATGGACGAAACGCGTCTTGTCAAATGGATGTTTACTACCGTCTTTGTTACTCCGGATGGTGAAAAAGCAGTAGAAGGATTAATTTATTCACCTGAAAAACAACTATAAAATGAAAAACATTGCTTTACTTTTATTGGGGCTTTTCCTTGCACTGCCCCAATTTGCCCAGGAACGCAAATATTCTACATTCTATGAGCAACGTGCAACTTTATTCGAAGAACTTCCGGTTACTTCGAGAGATATTATCTTTTTGGGCAATAGCATAACTAACGGATGCGAGTGGGGTGAGCTTTTCCAAAACACTTATGTGAAAAACAGGGGAATCAGTGGCGATATTTGTATGGGAGTATACGATCGTCTTGATCCTATTATAAAGGGAAAGCCGGCTAAAATATTTCTTTTAATAGGCATTAATGACGTAGCGAGAGGAACATCGGCTGATACAATTGTTGCAAGAATCGAAATGATTGTAAAGAAAATAAAGGCAGAATCTCCGAAAACTGAATTATATTTGCAAAGTGTATTGCCTGTCAATGATTGTTACGGTATGTTTGGCGGACATACTTCTCGTTGGCAAGTTGTGAAGCAGATAAACGATTTGCTGAAACCTTTGGCAGAGAAGGAGAGGGTTACATATATCGATTTATATAGCCACTTTGTGGATGGAGCTACCGGAAAGATGAATCCTCAATATACCAATGACGGTCTGCATTTATTGGGAAAAGGTTACCTGTTATGGCGTGATATTGTGAAACCTTATGTTAATAAGAAATGAAAAAGATACTGATACTTTTTGTAAGTCTCTGTTTCTGTGTTACTCTTTTTGCACAGAAAAAAATCAAAGTTGCTTGTGTGGGTAATAGTATTACTTATGGTTATACATTGCCCGACCGTGAAACCAATGCTTATCCGGCGAAGTTACAGAAAATGCTGGGGGATGATTATGTGGTTGGTAACTTTGGAAAGTCCGGTGCTACTTTGTTGAACAAAGGTCATCGCCCTTATATGCAGCAGGAGGAATATCATAAAGCTATTGATTTTGCCGGTGATATCGTTGTTATCCATTTGGGTATTAACGATACAGATCCGCGGGATTGGCCTAATTATCGTGATTTCTTTATTCAAGATTATAGGGCGTTGATAGATTCTTTTCGTGTGGCTAATTCCAGATGCCGTATCTTGATTGCGCGTCTTACCCCGATTGCCGATCGCCATCCCCGTTTTGAGTCTGGTACACGTGATTGGCATGATGAAATACAATTGGCTATCGAGAATATTGCTAAATATGCCGGTGTTCAGTTGATTGATTTCCATGCACCGTTGTACCCTTATCCGTTTATGTTGCCGGATGCTGTTCATCCCAATGTAGAAGGAGCTGAAATACTGGCTAAGACCGTATATGAAGGTATTACCGGCGATTTCGGCGGATTGAGGATGAGTCCGTTGTATACAGACAATATGGTGTTGCAACACGGAAAACCGTTGACTATTCAGGGGACTGCCAATGCCGGTGATAGAATAACTGTATCCATTGCGCATCAGAAACAAAAAGTTGTAACGGGTATGAATGGTAAATGGTCGGTCACTCTTTCGCCTTTAAAAGCGGGAGGCCCTTATACATTGGTTGTTTCTTCGGGTAAACAAAAACTGACTTACGGTAATGTATTGGCCGGGGAAGTCTGGCTTTGTTCCGGGCAGTCCAACATGGAATTCTATTTAAACTGGAGTGCAACAGCCAAGCGTGATGTCGCTAAGGCTGCCAATGATAATATCCGTCTTTTTGATATGAAAGCGCGTTGGCGCACGGATGCCGTCGAATGGAATGCTTCCGTTCTTGATTCATTGAATCATTTGCAATATTATAAGGATACGGAGTGGACGGTTTGCGCTCCGCAAACAGCCGGTAATTTTTCTGCTGTGGCTTATTATTTCGGTAAGATGTTGCAGGACAGTTTGCAAGTGCCTGTCGGATTGATTTGTAATGCCATCGGTGGCTCACCCACTGAAGCATGGATAGACCGCAGTTCGTTGGAATATCATTTCCCGGCTATTTTGCGTAATTGGACTAAAAATGATTTTATCCAAGACTGGGTGCGTGGACGTGCTGCTCTCAATGTTAAAAAGTCAACCGATAAGTTGCAGCGTCATCCCTATGAACCTTGTTATCTGTATGAATCGGGTATTCTTCCTTTGCAACAATTCCCCATTAAAGGCATTATTTGGTATCAGGGAGAATCGAATGCGCATAATCGTGAGGCGCACGAAAAGCTGTTTAAATTATTAGTGGACAGTTGGCGCAAGAATTGGGAAGATAATGAGTTACCTTTTTATTATGTACAGTTATCAAGTATTGACCGTCCGTCATGGCCTTGGTTTCGTGACAGCCAACGTCGTTTCCTGACACAAATACCCCATACGGGAATGGCAGTGACTTCAGATAAAGGTGACTCTTTGAACGTACATCCTACGCATAAGCAGGAAGTAGGGGAACGTTTGGCTGTTTGGGCTTTAAACAAGACTTATAATTATAAAAATGTAGTGCCTTCGGGACCGCTTTTCAAGTCTGTTTCCTTTAAAAATGGGGCAGCTTATATTTCTTTTGATTATTCTGAGGGTCTTCATGCATCAGATAACAATGAAATTCGTACCTTTGAGCTGTCCGGAGACGATCAAATATTTTATCCGGCAAAAGCAGCCGTTGTGAACGGTGAGTTAAAAGTATGGAGTGATAAAGTAAAAGAGCCGACAATAGTGCGTTATGGTTGGCAACCGTTTACTCGTGCCAATTTGGTGAATGGTGCAGGGTTGCCGGCTTCAACGTTCCGTTCGGATGTGAAATAACGATAGGGGAAGCTTTGTGCTTCCCCATTGGAACGATAAAAAGATGTAAGATATGAGAAAATTGCGAATGTTAATGATGATGGGATGCATCCCGATGATATTAGGTGCCGAGGAATATAAGGAGCCTGAGAAGATAAACCTGAATAAAGGATGGGAATTCTCTCAGGTCGGAAAAAGCGAGTGGCTTCCTGCAAAAGTTCCCGGAACAGTACATCAGGATTTAATAAATCATGGCATGATTCCCAATCCTTTTTATGGAAAGAATGAAGAGAAAGTGCAGTGGGTGGAAAATGAAGACTGGACTTATAGGACTACTTTTAATGTGACGGACGAGCAACTGGCACGTGAAGCAGCCGTCCTTGAATTTGAAGGACTGGATACTTATGCTGATATTTATCTGAACGGTTCTTTATTGGAACGTACAGACAATATGTTTGTCGGTTATACGCTTCCTGTGAAAGAGGTACTGCGAAAGGGGGAAAACCGTCTGCAGGTTTATTTCCATTCACCCATCAAACAGGCATTACCGCAATGGGAAACAAACGGATTCGACTATCCGGCAGACAATGACCATAGTGACAAGCGTGTCAGCATCTATACCCGTAAAGCACCTTACAGTTATGGATGGGATTGGGGCATTCGATTGACTACCAGTGGTATATGGCGTCCCGTACATTTGGTTTATTATGATGTGGCAGCTATTGAGGATTATTATGTGCGTCAAGCATCGGTAACTGAGGAATTGGCGAAGGTTGAGAATCAGTTGGCAATAAATAATATCACTTCTACTCCTCAAAAGGCGAGTTATTCCTATAAAGACGGTGAAAAGACAACGAAGCAGAAAGAAGTGACTCTGCAACCGGGTGCGAATGAAATCAATATACCTATGGAAATCGGCAACCCTCATCTTTGGATGCCGAATGGTTGGGGCGAACCTGCTTTATATGATTTTGAAGCTCAGGTAAAGGTGGATGGCAAAGTGATTGCTTCCAAGCAGGAACGTATCGGACT
>OGUC01000909.1_pt1 | contig 13251 bp, 9 predicted proteins | sample 1573701 | NCBI WGS metagenome assembly OGUC01 (sample SAMEA2582017, study PRJEB24529) | metagenome | biome: Human gut stool | place: China | collected 2011
GAACGGTATGACTTACATAAATGCGATACCCGTGACGGTATCAAGTGGATGAAAGAGTTTCCAAATCCGCATCAGCCTTATTTGGCAAATGATTTGCTGTATATTGTGGTGCGTAGCGGAGATACTTTTAAAAGTCTGTCGAAAGAGTTTGATATCAGTCAGCGTAAACTGAGAAAGTACAATGACTTGTATAAAGGATATGTGTTGAAACCGGGAGATATTATCTATTTGGATAAGAAACACCGTCGTGCCGACAAAGAGCATGTTGTTCATGTGGTACGCAGCGGAGATTCAATGTACTCCATTGCACAGAAATACGGAATTCGTCTGAAGAATTTATATAAAATGAATAAAATGAAGCCTGAGGATGCAGCGCCGAAGGTGGGAGATATATTGCGTCTGCGATGAAACGGAATCATGAATGTCCGTTTGCAGAAGTTTAAAAACGTACAGGGTGTTCGATATCGGACACCCTTTCTTTTTGTTTTATGATTGATAATCAGATTATTGGTGTTTTGGCATGAATGTTGCTTTAGATTTGATACGAAAAAAATAATAAAATAACGATAAATTATGGACAGAGAAATTCCAAAAGAAGTACGTGATAAAGAGCGTAAGAAAATGTTGATTAAATATGGTGTTATAGGTGTTGCCGGCATCGTATGCATCGCTTTGCTGATTTCTTTCATGCGGAGTAGTGTGAATCGGAAGGATTTGGTATTCTCGGAAGTGGATACGGGGATAATTGAGGTAAGTGTGAGTGCTTCCGGTAAGGTTGTTCCGGCTTTTGAGGAAATCATCAACTCTCCCATCAATACCCGTATTGTGGAAGTTTATCGTAAGGGAGGAGACAGTGTGGATGTGGGGACGCCGATTCTTAAACTGGACCTTCAGAGTACGGAAACGGAATATAAGAAATTGCTGGATGAAGAGCAGATGAAGCGTTATCAGCTGGAACAGTTGAAGGTGAACAATAATACGTATCTGAGTGATTTGGCAATGCAGGTGAAAATTTCTGCCATGAAGTTGAACCGTATGGAAGTAGAGCTTCGTAATGAACGTTATTTGGATAGTTTGGGTTCCGGTACTACGGATAAGGTGCGTCAGGCAGAGTTGAACTTTAATACGGGAAAATTGGAATTGGAACAGCTCCGCCAGCAATATGCAAATGAAAAAGAAGTCAAGGCAGCCGACCTTAAAGTGAAAGAACTGGAATTTAATATCTTCGCAAAGAGTCTGGCCGAAATGAAGCGGACATTGGATGATGCCCAAATCCGTTCGCCACGCAAAGCTATTCTTACTTATATTAATAATCAGGTCGGTGCACAGGTGCCGCAAGGCACACAGGTGGCTGTCATCTCAGATTTGAGTCATTTTAAAGTGGAAGGTGAAATAGCCGATACTTATGGCGACCGTGTGGCGGCAGGAGGACGTGCCATTGTCAAAATCGGCAATGAAAAATTGGAAGGCATCGTGAGCAGTGTTACACCGTTGTCAAAGAATGGTGTAATTTCGTTTACAGTCCAGTTGGTGGAGGATAATAACAAACGTCTCCGTTCAGGATTGAAAACAGATGTATATGTAATGAATGCCGTGAAAGAAGATGTGATGAGAATAGCAAATGCTTCTTATTATGTAGGCCGTGGCGAATATGAATTGTTCGTGCAGGACAGTGATAATGAAATAATAAAGCGTAAGGTACAACTTGGCGACAGCAACTTTGAATATGTGGAGGTGGTGAGCGGATTGCAACCCGGTGATAAAGTGGTGGTCAGTGATATGAGCAATTATAAAAACAAAAGCAAGTTGAAAGTCAAGTAGGAACAGTTGCAACATAAACGAAGAAATAAAACTCTCTTTTTAAAGTAAATAAGTGTTTCGTGGGGGATTGATGAAGAATCCGGTAAAGAAACCGGGTTCTTCATCTAAATAAAATGTAATTTAATATTTATTCTTGATATGATAAAACTATATTTAAAACAAGCATGGACACTGATAAAGCAAAACAAACTTTTTACTTCTATCTATGTGGTGGGTACGGGTCTTTCCATTGCTTTAACCATGACTATGTTTATTATCTTTTATGTGCAATTTGCTCCGATTTATCCGGAATACAACCGCGATAGGATGCTAACGATTAAGGCAATGAAATGTTATCCTAAGACAAATAAGGAAAGTTGGAATTGCAATGGCGGTGCTTCCTACTATCTGGTGGATAAAATGTTGAAAGATTTGCCTCATTTGGAAGCTATCGGTGCCGGTAAGCAGGATTTTATGGGTAATAATACGATAGCCTTGCCTGATAAGAAAGAGGTAATGGAGGTAAATCCATACTATGCTGATTTCGGGTTCTGGTCTGTGTTTTCTTTTCGCTTTTTGACCGGAAAACCTTTTACTCAGGCTGATGTAGATGCCGGTTTGCCTGTAGCTGTTTTGTCGGAAAGCCTTGCTAAACGCATTTTTGCTTCGACAGATGTAGTAGGGAAATATTTTACCTTCAATGGTAAGGAGTTTCGTGTGTGTGGAGTTGTGCAAGATGTGTCGAATGCCACTCCTGATACGGCAGGTGACTTATGGATACCTTTGTTTTTACACTCATGGGTGTCCCGAACGTTTGAGGGTGAGAAACTGATAGGTAATGTCCAGATTTATATGCTTGCTCCGACACCGGCCGATAAAGAAGCTTTGCGTGCCGAAGTACAGGATGTTTTTCGTAAATACAATCTTCAGACTTCCGAATATGAAAATGATTTAATGCAACAACCCGATGATTTCTGGAAAAGTACATTCCGAAAGAATTCCTGTGAGGCGCCTGATTGGGGTGAACTGTTGAAAGGATTGATTTATATATTGCTGGCTTTGCTTTTTATTCCCGCCATGAACTTGAGTGGCATGATTTCATCGCGTATGGATCATCGCTTGTGTGAGTTGGGGGTACGCCGGGCGTATGGAGCCACCAATAAAATATTGTTGGGACAGGTGTTATGGGAAAATCTGTTACTGACTTGTCTGGGTGGTTTGATTGGTATTTTACTATCCTATTTAATTGTACTGACTGCAAGTGACTGGATACTTAATTTGTTTGACGATTGGGTAAATGACCCTGACAAAACACCGTTTCTTTCTTTCGAGATGCTGTTCAACCCATGGATTTTCAGTTTTGCTTTTGTGCTTTGTGTGTTGCTCAATCTGATATCGGCATTCGTGCCTGCCTTATGGTCTTTGCGCCATACCATTATTCAGTCTCTTAATACTAAACGTTAATACAAAAATACGATTATGATAAAGAAAATAATATGCCAACTATGGAACCAGCGCAGAATGAATGGCTGGATATTTATAGAATTGGTCATTGTCAGCTTTTTCCTTTGGACAGTGATTGACCCCATTTATATTCTGACTGCCGATAAACTTATAGCTTCGGGGTATGATGCCCATAACAGATATGTGGTGAAGATAGGGAATTATGAATCTTCCAATGGGAATTATCAAGCAGAAATGAATACAGATTCCATTTGTAAAGAATCTTATAATCGTATTATTCGTGTGGTGCGCGACCTGCCTGAGATGAAAGATTTCTCTATTGCTTCCAGTGCCAGCTTTCCTAATTCCGGTTCATGGAATGGAACACAAATATATAATGATACGGCGGATATCAAGAATGATAAATATATACATACACAATATTATGAATTTTATCTGCAAGACGGTAGTAATATGTTTCGCACTTATGGCATGAAAGATGCTTTTACGGGGGCTGATATAAATATACCGGCAGATGCGGCGACACGTCAAAAAGTATTTTTATCAGAGGCTCTGGCCCGGGCTCTTTTTGGAAAAACGGATGTGACAGGGCAAAAAGTATATTCTCATGATAAGAGCAGTTATGAAATTGCAGGTGTCTTTCAAGATTATAAGCATCGCAATTATGAACAACCTTATCCTTTATTGGTGTGGGTATATAATGAGATACAAGGGAAGACTTATATGAATTGGAGTTACAGCATCACTTTTTCGCTGAAAGAAGGAGTAGATGCCAACGCTTTTGAACAGCGTTTCAAAAAGGAAGTGATGCCTTTGCTTAAGGCTGGTAATTTCTATTGCTCCGGGCTTGAATCGTTTGAAGAGGTGAGTTATATGTATGCGCAGATAAGTGGTGTCATCAATCAACTCCGCCTGAAATATTCGTTAGCCGGATTTGCGTTGCTCTGTATTTTCTTGGGTATGGTAGGTACTTTCTGGATTCGTTGCAATGCGCGTCGTCAGGAGATAGGTATTATGCGCAGTATGGGAGCATCTGAAAATGCTGTGCGTAATCAATTTTTAGCGGAAGCATTTTTATTGGTAACGGTTGCTTTTGTGGTAGCTCTTCCGGTGGTTTTCCATCAGGTGCATGAGAGTGGATTTTTCTCTTCGGGAGTAAAGAGGGCAATACTTGATATGAGTTATTGGCAAAATCAGCCGGTGATGCATTTCTGCATCGTTACACTGATGACTTATATCATCTTGCTTGTTATCGCATTGATAGGTACTTATATACCGGTGAAGCGTGCCTCGCATATCTTGCCTGCCGATGCTTTGCGTGACGAATAGTTTCCGATGCGCACAAAATCGGGCAGAGTGTTCGATAACGGACACTTTGTATGAAGCGCAAAATATTGATAATAAATAATTTATACTTTTGGCATAACTTTTGAATGTTGAAAGGCAACAGCGAACTTTTAATGAAGATAATAATAACAATTTAAAATAAAATGATTATGGCAATGATTAAATTAACCGGCATCAACAAGATTTACCGTACAAATGAAATTGAGACCTTGGCACTTGAGAATGTAAATCTGGATGTGGAAAAAGGTGAGTTTGTGAGTATCATGGGTCCCTCAGGATGTGGAAAATCTACTCTCTTGAATATCATGGGGCTGTTGGATGCACCCAGTAGCGGTAAGATTGAGATAAACGGTACGTCGGTAGAAAATATGAAAGACAAAGAATTGGCGGCTTTTCGTAACAAGACACTTGGTTTTGTTTTCCAGTCTTTCCATCTGATTAACTCATTGAATGTGATTGACAATGTAGAGCTTCCTTTGCTCTATAGAAAGATGCCGGCCAAAGAACGTACCCGTTTGGCTAAGGAAGTGTTGGAGCGTGTAGGGCTGAGCCATCGTATGTGCCACATGCCCACTCAATTGTCGGGTGGTCAATGCCAGCGTGTAGCCATTGCGCGTGCCATTGTCGGTAATCCTGAAATAATCCTTGCCGATGAGCCCACTGGAAACTTGGATTCAAAGATGGGTGCGGAAGTGATGGAATTGTTGCATAAACTGAATAAGGAAGACGGACGGACCATTGTAATGGTAACTCACAATGAAGAACAAGCCAAACAGACTTCACGCACGATTCGCTTCTTTGACGGACGTCAGGTGATGTAAAATTGTGCATTTCTCACTCGTAGATGCGGGTTTTCCACCTGCTTCTACGATGAAAATGCGTTATGCTGGGGTATAAAAAAGTGTATAAGAGCAATGATAAAGCAATTAATAAGACAAACCATAGAGTTATTGCGCCATAACGTGTTACTGAGTGTCATCAGCATATTGGGTACAGCTTTTGCCATTTGCCTGATAATGGTCATGGTGATAGCTTGGCAGGTAAAATACCGTGGTGCCCCTCCCGAAACGAATCTGGAGCGGACCATGTTTATCAAATCCTTCACTGTCAGGCTCACCTCACAGAATGGATGGTATACTTCGTGGTATTGCACACCGGCACTGATGAAAGACTTGGTACTTCCGTCTCCTTATATAGAAACAGCTACATCGGCTACGGCAGTTTCGGTCGCTGTGCTTGCCACGCCCGATGAATCTGCACGTGCCAGTGTGGACTTTCGTTATACGGATGCCATGTTTTGGAAAGTGTATGAATTTGACTTTATAGACGGACGTCCCTTTGCAGATACAGACCTGCAGGACGACGGCAGTGAGGCCATTGTTATATCTGCCGGCGTAGCACGGCGCCTATTTGGTACGGAGCATGTTGCCGGTCGTTCGGTTTTGATGAACCGTCATCTCAAACGTATAGTGGGGGTGGTGCGTGATCCCTCGTTGACGGCTATCCATGCTTATGCACAACTATGGTGTATGTATCCGGCAAATTTGTTACGGACTCCTAAAGAGGCAGATGAATATGCAGGTGACTTCGAAATAAGTATTCTTGCCCGAAATGCTAAAGATTTTCAAGCAATTTATGATGATATTCATAACCGGAAAGCACAAATGAATACTTCTCTTGCCGATTATGAATTGGATATATACAATCAGCCTGACGATTCGATGACGGCACGCAACCGTATTTTCCCTGATCCTGACATGAAAGGAATGTATTGGCAATATGGTATTGTCTTGTTTATTATTTTGTTGGTTCCGGCATTGAATCTTTGTGGCTTGTCGAGCAGCCGTATGCAGCAGCGGATGAGTGAGTTGGGAGTGAGGAAGGCGTATGGTAGCACTCGTATGATGTTGGTGCGGCGCATACTGGATGAAAACCTGGTATTGACGATATTGGGTGGAATTGTAGGATTTGTTTTCAGTTATGGGGCGGTGTATCTGTTACGGGGATGGATATTCTCTACCTTTTGGACGGTATATTCTCATGGGGAAATAATACTTCCGGTTTCTTCCCTGTTCAGTCCGGCCGTTTTTGCTTATGCTTTGCTGTTCTGTTTGTTAATGAACCTGCTCAGTGCCGGTATCCCGGCATGGTATGCTTCCCGAAAACCCATTGTTGTTTCTTTAAATGATAATTAGCTTTATGAAATTTGTTTATCACAATTTGAAGATGTTGATGAATCGGACACGTTACAATGGTTGGGTGTTGGGTGAGCTTTTTGTGGTGTTCATAGTCCTGTGGTTTTTGTGTGATTCCATTGGGTGTTTCACCTATACGCTTACTCGTCCGCTTGGGTTCGATTATAGCCATGTGTATGAGTTGCAATTGGATGCCGGAGGTGAGGAACGTGATACCACGCACTCTTATATAGAGAAAGTATTGATGGTTCGTGACCGTCTTCGCCGGATGGACAAAGTGGTGGAAGCGGTAGGTTTGCATTATAGTTCCGATCCGATGGGAGCTTCCAATCGTTGGAGTGCTTTTTTCTGTAATGATTCGACTTCGGTTTCTGTACGTTATGCCATGATGGACAATGATATGATGAAGGTTTTTCGTTTCCATCCGGAGTCCGGACAACCAGACTTTGCTTCGATGCCTGTGTCGGATTCTTATGGTATGGTTACCCGTATGCTGATTCATTGGATGCAGAAGCGTAATCCGGCCTTTACCAAAGATTCCATTCTCCGTACCGGCAAAGACGATGAGCGCGGCATACGAATTTATTCTGTGTTGGAAGATTTCCGTCCGGGGCGATTTGAAAAATCACAAGGTTGGTTTATCAAACGTATTGATGACAATCTCATTACTACGATAAATATGCCGTTTACGGTGACGATACGTGTGCTTCCCGAAGCAGACAGAAGTGACTTTTCGGCTTATTTTTTGAAAGAAATAGCTCCTGCCATTGAGGTGGATAATGTAATGGTGATGAATCTGGTGCCCTATGAAAAGATTGTGGACTGCCATGAATCAGCAGATGGCAGCCGTGACCGTTTGCAGACCCATTCTTTTGTGGCGCTTTTCCTGTTGGTGAATGTTTTTATGGGCGTTGTCGGTACGTTTTGGTATCGCACTCGTCGGCGCCGTAGTGAAATAGCTTTACGCATGAGTGTGGGAAGCTGTCGCAGACAAGTGAGGCGGTTACTGCTGGGCGAAGGGCTTATCTTGTTGACGATTGTTGCAATTCCTGCTACTATTGTATGCCTGAATGTGGCATTGATGGAACCTTCTGTCGGCAATAGTCCGTTGATAGCCGTATGGCCGGTAGAATGGAGTGCATTCCGGTTTGTGGCAGGTATTAGCGTTACCTGGTTATTGATGGCGCTAATGATTGTTTTTGGCATTTGGATGCCTGCTACACAAGCTATGAAGATTCAGCCTGCCGAAGCGCTGCATGAGGAATAAGAATATATATAAATAAAATGATGAAATAAATTTTAGTGTAAATGAAAAAGATAATACAACAAGCCTTTTTTCAGTTGCGTAATCAACCTTTGTTGAGTGTGATAACCGTTTTGGGCACCGCACTTGCCATAGCTCTGATTATGGTGATATTGATTGTGTATCAGGCAAAGACGGCAGATTATGCCCCCGAAGTGAACCGTTCCCGTTCGCTTTATGTCAAGTGGGAACGTACTGTTTATGATAAAAAAGACTCCAATAGTGCAGGGCATTCCCGTCCTTCGTTGTGGTTGGTAAAGGAGATATTTTATCCATTGACTACTCCGGAAGCAGTTACTGCCACTTACGAGGGAGGAGAGGTTCTTGTGGGTACCGTCGGTTCCGACGAAGAAATGAATACTCCGCTTATGTTGACCGATGCCGCCTTCTGGAAAGTATATCAATTCCGTTTCTTGGCGGGCAAACCTTTTACGGAAGCTGATTTCCAATCGGGGATGAAGCAAGCTGTCATAGCCAAGAGTGTGGCACGCCGGCTTTTCGGAGGGGCAGAGAATGCCATAGGAAAGGATATTCTGGTTAACTTTGCTGCCTATACAGTATGTGGAGTGGTGGATGACGTGAATCGTTTTTGTGAGTTTACATGGAGTGAAGTATATGCTCCTTATACCTCAAACGCTATTGCCAGTGAAGCGGAGGCAGGTCAAACCGGTGGTAATAATGTTATTACCATTCTTGCCCGTTCTACCGATGATTTCGATGCTATTCGCAATGAAGTGGCTCGCGGTGTGGCGCAGATAAACACGACATTGGGTGATATGGAATTGCAATTGATGGGACAACCTGATAATTTCCGTATGCAGCTCAATCGTAAGTTTGCCAATCAATACGAGAATCTGAATGCCAATTTCTGGAAATATGGTATTATGATACTGATTATTCTTTTGGTTCCTGCCATCAATTTGAGTGGACTGACCAATACCCGTATGCGCCGTCGTTTGGAAGAACTTGGCATCCGCAAGGCTTTTGGTGCGACTCGCAATGAGCTGGTATGGCAAGTGCTGAACGAAAATCTGGTACTGACGGTTATGGGCGGATTATTGGGGTTGGCATTGGCTTATCTGTTCTTGTGGTTGATGAGCGACTGGTTGTTGCAAACCGTATGGGGAGCCACTGCTACGATGAATGCCTCTATGGTAAGCCCTGTGATATTTCTCATTGCATTTGGCTTTTGCTTGATACTCAATATGTTTTCGGCATACGTGCCTGCATGGAGAGTGGCGCATACTCCAATTGTAGATTCGTTGAATGAAAAACTCTGAAACCATGTTGATACATATATTAAAAATTATAAAGAACAACCTTCGTGCCAATCTTCTTTTGGTGGCCGGAATATTTGTGATTGCCACTTCCTTGTGGTATGCTGTGGACTATGTATATGCCGTGGCGGTCAACGGACAGAAATCTCTTGGCTTTGAATGGGAAAATGTCTATTACATCCAAGTGGGCGTATTACCTCAGGAGAGTCTGGAACGAGATACAACCACTCGCTCTCCCGAGATGATGACCGGTGAATATCTGGAGTTCTGTAATCGCTTGAAGCGTCATCCTGCCGTGAAGGATTTGTGCTATACCCGCATGCATTTTCATTATGTGTGGAAGAATGGGTTTAAGACTGTTTTTTATGATACTTTGCAGGCAGGTGCTTATACGCGCATGGTCAGCCCCGGTTATTTCTCTGTGTTTGGAGTAAAGGGGGCAGACGGATGCTCTCCCGAAGAACTTTCAAAACGTGCCCGTCCAGAAGAAATGGTGATGACGGACAATCTTGCCCGTTACCTGATAAGTGGAAAAGGAAGCAAAGAATATACGCCCCGCAAAGGTGTGGAAATGGTGGGTAAGCTTGTGAGCTTTAATAAAGACGGAAGTGATTCTGTCCGGGTATCTGCTGTTTGTGAAAATCAGAAGTACAATGAATACACCTCGCAACAAGCAGCGTTTTATTATGTCCGTAATGATGGATTTAAATGCACCTATGCCAGCATTCCTTATCAGGACTTGTTTATTCGCGTAAAGGCGGATGCCGATCGCCCCGGTTTTGTAGAGGCTTTCCGCAAGGAAATGAAGAAACAGCTTCGTGTAGGCAATCTTTATTTGGCAGATATGCGTCCGATGAGTGAGTTCCGCAATGAGCAATTGTCGGACTATCGCAGTGAACTTTATACTTACCTTGCTATTGCCGGTTTCTTCTTGATTAATGCATTCTTGGCGGTACTTGGCACTTTTTGGTTCCGTACCCAACACCGTCGGGAGGAACTTGCCATCCGAATCACTTCGGGAGCTACTCCTCACAGCCTTATGCGGCTCTTGATGGGAGAGGGGATTTTGTTGGTTACTTTCGCTTATATTCCGGCATTGATTGTTGCTTACAATTTAGGCGTTGCCGATTTGGTGAATACGTGGCCGGTAGAATGGAGTTTGGGACGTTTTATTGTCGGAGGAATACTTACTTATTTCCTTTTGTTGGTAGTAGTGGTGTTCAGAATTTGGTTCCCGGCTCGCCAGGCCATGAAGATTCAGCCGGCTGAGGCTTTGCATGGGGAATAAGAGTATGAAAAGGAAGTTGATAAAAGTTGCTTTCACGCATCGCACTCATTGAATTCCTTTGTTCATCGGGGTTTGATGTGAAGAGAAACAATGAAGGTTGCTTTCACACGAAAGTCCCCATGAATAGGACGTTTGAGCACCGTTATGTGTGAAAGGAGATTTCATCAATTCTCCTTTCCTAAAAAGACCTTGACCTTTTTAAAAAACTTCAAGGTCTTTTTTAAAGACTCTTCCATCTTTAATGAAAACTTCAAGGTCTTTTCTGAAACAGCTATAATCAGCTGTTCGTATATGAATAGAGTGTCCGAAATCGGACACTCTATTTTTATATTAACTTGTTATTATTCAGTGATATATGTTTTTGGCATACCATTTGTTTACTCTCTTGCAAAAAAGAAGCATAAGACAATGAAGAAAAAAGTAATATCTTTGTTTATGGTCATCGCTCTTTCGATGACTGCCGGAGCGCAGACGCAAATTAAAGAACATCGACGTTCCATTACGCTTGACGAGGCCATTGTGATAGCCCGCACTCAGAGTGTGGATGCAGCTGTGGCATTGAATGAGTTGAAAACTGCTTATTGGGAATACCGCACATTCCGCGCCAACCTTTTGCCGGAAATGAATTTGAAGGCAACACTGCCCAGCTATAATAAGAAATATAATTCATACCAGCAGGAAGATGGTACTTATACGTATGTCCGTAACAATAATTTGCAGATGAGTGGCGAACTGTCCATTGATCAAAGTATTTGGTTTACGGGTGGTACGCTTTCGTTGAACTCTTCTCTTGATTTCTTGAAACAGTTGGATGGCGATAAATCCAAACGCTATATGTCCGTGCCTATTGCCCTGACTTTGAACCAGCCTATTTTCGGTGTAAATAATATTAAGTGGGATCGTCGCATAGAGCCTGTGAGATATGCTGAAGCAAAAGCCTCATTCCTCAGTGCTACCGAGAATGTGACAAGAACGACCATTAATTATTTTTTCAATCTTTTGTTGGCAAAAGAGAATGTGAATATAGCCCGGCAGAATTTGGAAAATGCACAAAAGCTGCATGAAGTGGCGAAGGCCAAGCGCAGCATGGGGCAAATTAGTGAAAATGATTTGTTGCAGTTGGAATTGAATGTGCTGGATGCCCGTTCTACTCTGACTGATAATGAGAGTACTCTGAAAAGCCGTATGTTTCAGCTCCGTTCTTTTTTGGCATTGAGTGAGGATGAAGATTTGGAGCCGGTGGTTCCGGAAAGTATTCCTTCGGTTTTGCTTAATTATGATGATGTGCTCGATAAGGCATTGACCAATAACTCTTTTGCCCAGAATATCCGCCGCCGTCAGTTGGAGGCTGATTATGAAGTAGCAAAGGCGAAAGGTGATCTTCGTGAGATAACCTTGTATGCGCAGGTCGGCTTTACGGGAACGAATAATGAACTGAATACCGTTTATCATAATCTGAAGGATAATCAGATAGTGGAAGTCGGTTTCAAGATTCCTATCCTGGACTGGGGGAAACGTCGGGGAAAGGTGAAGATTGCAAAGAGTAACCGCGATGTGGTGGAAAGCAGATTGCGTCAGGAAACCATGAACTTCAATCAAGACCTTTTTATCCTCGTAGAGCAGTTTAATAATCAGCAGATGCAGCTTCAGATAGCAAATGAAGCAGATAAGATTGCCGAGAAGCGTTATAATACCAATGTGGAGACTTTTATGATTGGAAAGATTTCCACGCTCGACCTGAACGATTCTCAGTTGAAGAAGGATGAGGCAAGACAGAAACACATCAATGAATTGTATGCCTATTGGTCTTATTACTATCAGATTCGCAGTCTTACTTTGTGGGACTTTACGGACAATACGGGTATTGATGCCGATTTTGAGAAGATTATCAAGCAGTAATTGAATAATAATTTTTATTTTTGCATCATTATGATATTGATTATAGATGATGATAGTGCCATCCGTTCTTCTCTCAGCTTCATGTTGAAGAGGGCAAAGTATGAGGTTCAGGCAGTTGCAGGACCTCGGGAAGCGATAGAGATTGTGCGTTCCGTGGCTCCTCAATTGATATTGATGGATATGAATTTTACCTTGTCTACCACCGGAGAAGAAGGATTGACGCTTTTAAAGCAAGTGAAGATATTCCGGCCCGATGTTCCTGTGATATTGATGACCGCATGGGGAAGCATTCAGTTGGCTGTTCAGGGTATGCAGGCAGGTGCTTTTGACTTTATTACGAAGCCGTGGAACAATGTCGCTTTGATGCAACGTATAGAAACGGCTCTCGAACTGACTGCCGATAAGCAGAAACCGGAAGCTCCGGTGGTGGATAATGACGGCTTTGACCGCAGCCATATCATCGGAAAGAGTAAACCGCTGATGGATGTGCTGGCTACCATTAAAAGGATAGCCCGTACCAATGCTTCCGTACTTATTACCGGTGAAAGCGGGACCGGCAAGGAGTTGATAGCAGAAGCAGTGCATATCAACAGTTCCCGTGCCAAGAAGCCGTTTGTGAAAGTGAACTTGGGCGGCATTTCACATACTTTGTTCGAGAGTGAAATGTTCGGTCATAAA
>OGUC01000910.1_pt1 | contig 13248 bp, 10 predicted proteins | sample 1573701 | NCBI WGS metagenome assembly OGUC01 (sample SAMEA2582017, study PRJEB24529) | metagenome | biome: Human gut stool | place: China | collected 2011
GCAAATTCCTTTTCGAGATACTTCTGCATATCCTTATCTGCAACGATAGGATGACAGGAAGAATGCATGTAGGAAATTTAAGAACAGCTTTATACGAATTTTTAATTGCAAAACATGCAGGTGGCGATTTTATTTTAAGAATAGAAGATACAGATAGAGAACGTTATGTGGAAGGTGCTGTGGATATTATATACAGAACACTTGAAGCAACAGGACTTGTACATGATGAAGGTCCTGACAAGGACAAGGGATATGGACCTTATATTCAGAGTGAACGTCAGGCGTCAGGTTTATATCTTGAATATGCAAAGAAATTAATTGAGTCAGGAGATGCATATTACTGTTTCTGTGATAAGGAAAGATTGGCTACACTTAAAACTTCTGTAGGGGAAGACGGAAAAGAAATTACAATGTACGACAAGCATTGTTTACATCTTTCACAAGAAGAAATACAGGCTAATTTAGATGCTGGAAAACCTTATGTTATCAGAATGAACATGCCAACAGAAGGAACAACAACTTTTGTTGATGAATTGTATGGAGAAATTACAGTAGAAAACAAAGAGTTGGATGACATGATTTTAATTAAGTCAGATGGCTATCCAACATACAATTTTGCAAATGTTATAGATGATCATTTACAGGAAATCACTCATGTAGTAAGAGGTAATGAATATATTTCATCTTCACCAAAGTACCAGAGACTTTATGAAGCATTTGGCTGGGAAGCACCTAAATATGTACATTTGCCACTTATTACAGATGAAAATCATAAGAAATTAAGCAAACGTTCAGGTCATTCATCATACGAAGATTTAGTTGAACAGGGATTTTTACCCGAAGCAATTGTAAACTATATTGCACTTTTAGGTTGGAGTCCGGAAGACAATCAGGAAATATTTTCACTTGATGAATTAATTAAGAATTTTGATTATCACAAGGTTAATAAGAGCCCTTCAGTTTTTGATATTACAAAGTTAAAATGGATGAATGGTGAATACATTAAGGCTATGGACAATGAGAAGTTCTATGAAATGGCAAGACCATACGTTAAGGAAGTTATCAAGAAAGATTTGAATCTTGAAACAATAATGGATATGGTCAAAACAAGAATTGAAACATTCCCTGAAATTGGAGACATGATTGACTTCTTCCAGGAACTTCCTGAATATAGTCCTGAAATGTATACACACAAGAAAATGAAGACTAATTCTGAAAATTCTTTAGAAATTTTAAAGGAATTACTTCCAATATTAGAGGAAACAGATGATTATTCAGTACAGGGATTACACGACACTGTATTTGAATATATTAAGAAAAAAGAAATTAAAAATGGTCAGGCTTTATGGCCACTTCGTACTGCAGTATCAGGTAAGCAGATGACACCGGCAGGAGCTTTCGAAATTATGGAAGTAATTGGAAAAGAAGAGTCATTAGAAAGAATTAAAAAAGGTATTGAATTATTATCAGAATAATTATCAAAATAATTATCAAAATAATTCAAGGAAGATTATAAAAAGTCCGGCTGTTTGTCAGTCGGACTTTTGTGTAATAAGAAATCCTTTTGAAAGGTTCAGGTTAAAATATGGAAAATACAGTTACTAAGAAAAATATAAATAAAAATTGGCTTGAAATGATAATATTAATATCGCTTTTTAATTTTTTGTTTTTAGGAAGTGAATACCTTTTTGATAACATGATTGCTAAAGTGGCAAATCCAAGTAAAGTTGTAATAGCACAAAGTTATGTTTTAGGTGCAAGCGTAGTGGGATTTGTTTTGTATCCAATAATAAAGAAAATATTAGATAATAAAACAGGTATTAAAAACACTAAAAATATAGCGGTTAGTTTAGCGATTGTATTAGGTTGTTTTTGTGTTTGGAAATTTTCACACAGTGATTCTTATAATGTTATATTAATGTGCGGCTGCCTTCTTTTTATTATACTTGGAGCTTTTGGAAGCACGGTTTTTTATTTTACGGCAATTAATTACGGTAACAGCAAATATTTAGGAAAAACAATAGGCTTTGCTTACGGTTTTGGACTTTTGATACAGTTTGTAAGCAATAATTTAATAAAATCAAATAATCTGGAAAGTGTTTCGATAGTTGTATTATGGGTTGCAGCAATCATAATAGTGCAAAAAATTTCAGGGAAAAGTAATAGTGATGACAGATGTGATAATGCAGTCAAAGAAAAGGGTGGTTTAAAAAACAATTATGTAATGGTAATTCTTTTAATTGCAATTGTTGTATTAATGGCAAATGTTTTTACAACCCTTGATAATGTTGTGACTTTATTCCATGCAGATGGTACTTTTGATGTAGGTCAATATCCGCGATTATTTTTAGCCGTAAGTGGAATTGCAGCTGGTATACTTTTCGACATAAAAAAAGGCAGATTCATGTACATAATAATGTATTGCATAACTCTTTTGTCAACAATATGTATTTTGACAATTGTATCCGGCGGGGCGTTTTTAACAGGCCTGGTTGTTTTCTATTTGTCAGCTGGGTTCTTTGCTGTGTTTTTTACAACAGCATTTGTGAAAATATCTCTTAAAATGGAAAATACACGCCTTTGGGCAGGTATGGGAAGAGCAGTAAATAATTTGATGGCTGTGCTAATGGGGAGTTGGTCTTTGAAACTATATTCAACAGAAAATGTTTTACTGATTACCGTATTATCGTTAGTTTTGTTTGTGGCAATTAGTGTATTAATATTTTTGTACACAATGAAAAATATACAAATCAACAGAGCTGAAATAATAGAAAATAACTGGGACAATCTAACAAACAGTGAAAAAGAAACTAACAGCACAAACGAAACTGACAAATTACAAATGTTTTCGGAGAATTTTTCTTTAACCAAAAGAGAAAAGGAAGTGTTAGAAGCTTTACTTAATTCTGACGATAGTGTTCAGAATATTGCAGCCGGGTTATATATTTCAAGAGCTGCTTTATACAGACATATTTCAAATATAAATAAAAAAACAGATACCAATTCAAGAGTAGGTTTAATTAAATTTTACTATACGTGGACTGAAAACACTATTTAAAACACATCCAATATGTGATAATATATAAAGGGACATATTGGAAAGGTGTTTATGGAATTTAATAACGCACAAAGAGAAGCTGTTAATCATTTTAAAGGAGCAGCCATGGTTCTTGCAGGACCTGGCTCAGGTAAAACTACAGTTATAACACACAGAATAAAAGAGTTAATTAGAAAAGACGTTTCACCTGAAAAAATATTAGTAGTAACTTTTACAAAAGCTGCCGCAGTTCACATGCAGAGAAAATTTTTTCAGATAATGGAAGGATTGGGTAAAAAGCAGTTATCCTGTGTCCTTTGGAACTTTTCATGGAATCTATTTTAGAATTTTAAAATTATCCAAGAATTACAGTGGGCGTAATATTTTAACGGAAAATCAGAAAAGTCAGATTTTACGTGAAATTATTATTAGAAACAGAATAAATACAACTTCCCTTAATGAATTTATTCAAAACATTATTGGCGAAATAAGCAATGTTAAGGGGAATATGATTCCATTGAGTGATTATGCACCAAAAAGCTGTAAAAATAGGGAATTTAAGCTTATATTCGATGAATATGCAAAAGAATTGAAGAGTCAGAACAAAATTGATTTTGATGATATGCTGTTGGACTGTTATACGTTGTTTAAAGAGGAACCGGTGCTTTTACAAAAATGGCAGCAGGTTTTTGAATATGTTTTAATAGATGAATTTCAGGATATTAACAAGATACAGTATGAAATCATAAAAATGCTTGTGGCTCCTGAAAACAATTTGTTTATAGTAGGTGATGATGACCAGAGCATTTATGGATTTCGTGGGGCGTGTCCTGAGTTAATGTTTAGATTTGAAAAGGACTATCAGGCATGTAGAAAAATTATATTAAATATAAACTATAGGTCTACAGATGAAATTATCCAAATGTCTAAGAACCTAATTAAAAACAACAGTTCACGTTTTGAAAAAAATATCATGTCACCGAAAGGTAACAATAATAAAAATGATGAAAATAGTAATGAAAATGAGAACATAAAAGATGGTTGTTCAATCCCAAGGAAAAGGAACAATAACAAAAGTAAAGATACTGATGTTAGAATTTTCAGAAATCAAATGGAGCAATTGCAGTATACAGCAGTTAAGATTACAGAGTTGCAAAGTAGAGGGATAGATGACATTGCAATACTTGTGAGAAACAACAGCCAGATTGATATTATCCAAAGATTTTTAGAAGAACAGGAAATTATATCTGAAAGCAAAGTCGCTAAGAAATCTGTTTTCAAAACTCAGGTGGGAGTGGACATTTACAATTACATAAAGGCAGCCATTAATTTGAATAAAGTTGAAATACGAAATAATGAAAGCCTAATTTATATATTAAACAAACCAGCCAGACTTATTAGTAACGGAATGATAAGTGATTATGGAATTGATTTTAATAGTTTGAAAAATGTTTACAGTCATAGCAGTGAAATTGTGAAAAAAATAGAAAAGCTGGAATTTGATTTGCAGATGTTGTTAAGATTAAAGCCCATGGCAGCTTTAATGTATATTCTAAAAGGTATAGGATATGAGAATTACCTGAAAGAGCTATCAAGAGAGAGAAAGATAAACTATTCTGTTTTTGAAAAAGAAATTGAAGAAATAAAAACAAACAGTTTAAAATATGACACTTTGGAAAGCTGGATTTTACAGGAAAGTGAAGAAAACAGTGCTAATACAAAGTCAAAAGAAAAGCAGGTAAGAAAGCCGATTCATATTATTACAATGCATGGCTCAAAGGGACTTGAGTTTGACAGCGTTTTTATTTTAGATGCAAATCAGGGCATAATACCAACATCTAAAGCAGTAAGAGAAAGAGATTTCGCAGAGGAAAGAAGACTTTTTTATGTGGCAATAACAAGGGCAAAAAAATATTTGAATATATATTGTGTAAGCGAAAATCTTGGCTGTTATGTGGAACCATCAATTTTTATGAAGGAAGTAATGGCATAGAATATGTATATTTTTTGAAAATTATGTAGATAATACATTAAATTAAGGTGCATAATATTGCAATTTTAATACACTTTTGATAAAGTTAAAATAACAAAAAATGCGTTTATTACAAATGCATAGTAAGATTGTGAAAATAAATAAGAAAGGAAAATGCAGGCATAGTAAAAATATTATGTTTGTGTCTTTCAAATTCATACGGGAAATGTATGAGGATTGTTGAAAGACTTGGTAAATGATATGGGAAATAATCAATTAGAAGAAGATGAAGATTTATTTGTAACTTTAACATTAGAAGATGACAGTGAGGTTGATTGCCTTGTTGTAAGTATATTTGAAGCAGAAGGAAGAGATTACATTGCATTACTTCCAACTGAAGGACCTGAAAACGAAGAAGGAGAAGTGTTCTTATACAGATACTTTGAAGACGAGGACGGAGAACCCGGACTTGACAATATTGAAACAGAAGCTGAATTCATGTTAGCATCACAGGCTTTTGATCAGTTAGTTGAAGACGGTGAATATGATGAAATTATTGAGGAAGAAGAAAACTTACATTAATTTGTCGTTTTTTGAATTTGTAAGATAATGCATTTTTAAGATAATAATGTTAGAAATACATTGTTATTTGAAAATCATAACAAAAAGAAAATACATTAAGAAGGTGGAAAAATGTCATACGAAGATGAAACTAGACAGAGAATAGAAGCAAGAAAAAGAAATGCTGAGTTAAAGAAAGAACAGCAGATTAAGAAAAGAAAAATAACATTAGGAATTTTAGCAGCAGCAATTGTTGTTATTGTAGTATTAATTATTGTTGTAGCTTCAGTTTCAGCCAAGAAAGATAGTGAAGTGAAGACAACAGCTCCTAAGGAAACATCAATATTAGGAGCAACAACAGCAGAGACAACAGAAGCTGTAACAACAACACAGAAGGTTGCTCAGCAGACAACATCAGAAACTACTGTAGTTGCAACAACTGAGAAAACTGTTCCAGAGACAACAGAAGAAGAAACACAGGCACCTACAGAGGAACAGACTGAAGAGGAAACAACACGACCTTCAGGCGAAATCAAACATGCAAGGGACGATGTCAACATAAGAAGAAAACCAAAAGAAAGCTCAAAGGTTTTAGACATTGTTAATAAAGGAGACGAATTAGAAGTCTTAAGCACTGACAAAGGTTGGTGCCATGTAATCTGGAATGGTATCGAAGGTTATGTATCAGCAAGATTCATAAAATAATAATTACAAATAAACAAAAAACGTATTTTATGGTAGACTAATACTTCCCATAAAGTACGTTTTTTATTACAGTGTACCAAAACATAAGCGTACTTGTGCTTGCACAAAAGTACGCTTATGTTTTGAGGACACGCCCGCATAATGAGCATAAAAGCGCAACGAAGTTGTGCGATATGCGAATTATGTGGTGAAATTGCAGGAGTGCAAAGCACGTAGCAATTTCGTAATAAAAAACATGAAGGGCAATATAGCATAAAAGCACAACGAGGAAAACACAATGAACTATAACGAAGCAAAACAATATTTAAAAGAAGTAAATAAATACGGCAGTGTCTTAGGTCTGAAAAGCATCACAACACTTTTAAAAGAAATGGGTAATCCTGAAAAAAGTCTGAAAGTTGTTCACATAGCAGGTACAAATGGAAAAGGTTCCACAATGGCTTTTTTAAACAGTATTCTCATGGAGGCAGGCTACAAAGTAGGTAGGTACAGTTCTCCGGCAGTTTTTGAAGAAGATGAGATTATTCAGATTAATAACCAAAACATAGAGCCAAACAGTTTAGGAGAAATAATCACTCATATTAAGGAGAAATGCGATTACATTGCTAAAACTTATGGATTTCATCCAACACCTTTTGAAATTGAAACGGCTTTGGCTTTTGAATATTTCAAAAGAAAGAATTGTGATATTGTGTTAGTTGAATGTGGTATGGGTGGTGCAACAGATGCCACAAATGTTTTCCATAAGGTTCTTTGTAGTATTATTGCCAATATTTCCTTGGACCACACAGCTTTTTTAGGTGACACAATTGAAGAAATAGCAATGGTAAAATCGGGCATAATAAAAGCAAACTGTCCCGTTGTAGTAGCAAAACAGCAAAAAGAAATATGCGATGTAATAAGGGAGGAAGCTGAAAAAAAGAATTCCCATATAGTTATGGCTAAAGAAGCACAACTGGATTTGGGTAATGGGGAAAATATTGTAACTTACAGAGCCTCTAATGGAAAAGAATATAAAGCTAATCTAAAAATGCTTGGAACTTATCAGGGAAAAAATGTGGCAACAGCAATTGAGGTTGCATTAATTCTTGAAAAAAAGGGTTACAATACAGAAAAATATATAAAAAGTGGCATTGAAAATGCAGTCTGGAAGGGAAGATTTGAAATAATTTCAAAGCAACCATTATTTGTAATTGATGGCGCACATAATCCCGGAGCTATAGAGGAATTGGTAAAATGTATTGATTTGTATTTTACAAATAAACGAATTACCTTTATAATGGGAGTGTTGGCCGATAAAGACTTTGAGAAGGAAGCAGGTCTTATTGCAAACAAAGGAGAAAATATTTTAACTGTTACACCAAATAATGCCAGAGCATTAGATGGAAAGAAGTTGGCTAATACAATTTCTAAATACAACCAAAATGTTCAGTATGTAGAAAGTATAGATCAGGCTGTAGAGAAGGCAATTGATTTAGTAAACAGTAAAAAATCAGATATGATATTAGCTTTTGGCTCTTTATCACATCTAAATGATATTAATCAAGCAGTTAAAGCCGGAAGGAGAGATTGACTGATGTTTGATAAAAACAAAATAGAACAGGGAATCAAATTATTATTAGAAGGTATCGGTGAAGATCCAAGTAGAGAGGGTTTAGTGGATACTCCAAACAGAGTTGCACGTATGTATGAAGAGTTATGTGCAGGTATGGACAAAGATCCAATGGAGCATCTGTCAAAGACTTTTACATGTGATAATGAAAATGTAGTTATTGAAAAAGATATTACATTTTACTCAACTTGCGAGCATCATTTGATGCCTTTTTATGGTAAAGCAAACATTGCTTATATTCCAAATGGAAAAGTTGTTGGAATAAGCAAGCTTGCAAGAACAGTGGAAGTTTTTGCAAGACGATTGCAGATTCAGGAACAAATGACAAATCAGATAGCCGATGCTATTGAAGAATGCTTAAATGCAAAGGGGGTATTGGTTATGGTTGAGGCTGAGCATATGTGTATGTCAGCAAGAGGAATTAAGAAACCGGGTAGCAAAACAATTACTTTTTCAGCAAAAGGCGCTTTTGAAGAAGACAGCAGTTTAAGAAGAGACATTCTTCGTTTAATGGAAAAGTAATTAGACTTCTTATTATGGAGCATATGGCAGAAGGTAAAAATAGTTGCTTAATAGGCACGTATTTTTTGTGTAATGTATCGTAAGTGATATTCTTTTTTTACAAAAATAATTAATAGAGAGTAGAGAAAAAATAAATGCAAATTGGAAAATATAATTTTGACTTAGATAACGATCCTATTATTATGGGAATTTTAAATGTAACACCTGACTCATTTTCTGACGGTGGTAAGTGGAACAACATGGACGCAGCTTTAAAGCACACTGAAGAAATGATCAAGGACGGTGCAAGAATTATTGATGTTGGCGGTGAGTCAACAAGACCGGGCTATACTTTAATTAGTGATGAAGAAGAAATAGAAAGGGTTGTGCCGGTTATTAATGCGATAAAAGAAAGATTTGATGTATGCGTATCCCTTGATACATACAAAACTAATGTGGCAAAAGCCGGAGTTGAAGCCGGAATCGACATGGTTAATGATGTGTGGGGATTTAAGTGGGACAAGCAGGATATGGCTGATTTAGTAGCAAAATCAGGAGTTGCTGCATGTGTTATGCATAATAAGGATAATAAGGATAATACTAACTATGAAAGTTACGTGGAAGATGTTTTAAAGGAAATGAAGGAATCAATTGACATTGCCCACAAAGCAGGAGTAAAGGATTCACAGATTGTATTAGATCCGGGCGTTGGTTTTGGAAAAGATTATGCACAGAATTTATCGATTATTAAACATGTGGACAGGCTAAAAGAATTTGGTTATCCTGTGCTTCTTGGAACATCCAGAAAGTCAGTTATCGGACTTACACTGGACGTAGATAAGAATGACAGAATGGCTGGAACTGTTGCAACAACTGTTATGGGATATGAGAGAGGCTGTAGTATTTTCAGAGTCCATGATGTAAAAGAAAACTATCAGGCATTAATGATGGCAAAGGCGATAAGAAATGAAAAATTGTATTAAAATTAAGCAGTTAGAAGTATTTGCATACCATGGCTGTGAGGAACAGGAGAAAATAAATGGTCAGAAATTTTATATTGATGCTAACTTATATACAGACATAAGTGTTGCAGGCAATACTGATGATTTAAATGAAACTGTTAATTATGCTGAGGTTTGCGACTTTATAAATAAATTTTTAACAAAAAACAGATTTGATTTAATAGAAGCTGCAGCATGGCAGTGTACAACAGAATTGTTAAAAACATTTCCGAAAATCAGAGAAGTGGATTTTACAATATACAAACCACAGGCACCTATACCGTTGCCTTTTGGAAATGTTGCAATTTCCATTAACAGAAAATGGAGTAAGGCAATTTTATCAATCGGCTCTAATATGGGCGACAAGGAAGAACACCTAAATTGTGCAGTGGACAGTTTGTATGACGATGATAACTGCAGAGTTAATGTAGTATCAAATTATATAGAAACTGAGCCTTATGGGCCTGTTGAACAGGACAATTTCCTAAATGGCTGTATTGAAATAGAAACATTGTATTCACCTGAAGAATTACTGAAAAAAGTCAACCAAATAGAAGCTTTTGAAGGTAGGACCAGGGAAATACACTGGGGTCCAAGAACATTGGATATAGACATTGTTTTTTACGAAAACCAGATAGTGGATTTACCAGAATTAAAGATACCACATGTGGAAATGCACAAGAGAATTTTTGTGTTAGAACCATTAAAACAAATTGCACCATATTGGACACATCCTATTTTAAATAAAACAGTAACTCAGTTGTTAGAGGACCTAAGTCCTAATAGTGGCTGTGGCGGTTGCAGTGGTTGTGGTGGTTGCCCGAAAATTTCAGAGGAGACAGATAATTAAACAACGAAAGAAAGGTCTTTAATGTATATATGAAAGATTTGCAGGAAAGTAGAAAAGAAATTGATTCAATTGATAGCGAGATTGTAAGCTTATTTGAAAGACGAATGGAAGTCTGTAAAGGCGTTGCTGAATACAAATTAAGAACAGGTAAGGCTGTTCTTGACAGACAAAGAGAATTAGACAAAATTAAAACATTAAAAAACAAAGCCTCAAGTGATTTTTATGCTCATGGTGTGGAAGAATTGTTTGAACAGATAATGGCAATGAGCAGAAAGATGCAGTATAAGCTTCTAACAGAAGAAGGGGTAAATAACGACATTGGATTTGATATTGTTGATAAAATCCCAATGGATGGTGCAAAAGTCGTATATCAGGGAATTCCAGGCGCCTACAGCCAGCAGGCAGCTACAGAATACTTTGGAGATAAGGCTGAATACTTAAATGTAACAACTTTTAGAGAGGCAATGAAGTATGTAAGAGACGGCAAGGCTGATTACGCAGTTTTACCAATGGAAAATTCATCTGCAGGAATTGTAACAGATGTGTATGACTTGCTGGTTGAATTCTCTAATTATATTGTTGATACATTCGATGTAAAAATAGAGCATTGTCTTTGTGGTTTAAAAGGTTCAAGAATAGAGGATATTCATGAGGTATATTCTCATCCACAGGCTTTTATGCAAAGTAATAAATTTATTGAGGAACATGGTTTTGGAAAAGTAAATCTTGCTAATACAGCAATTAGTGCAAGATATATTTCAGAACAGAATGACAAGACAAGAGCATGTATAGCAAGTGCTAATGCAGCAGAAATTTATGGACTTGAAATATTACATAGAGGAATTAATTTCAATGATACAAATACAACAAAGTTCATTATCATAAGTAGAGAGAGAATGGCAAGAGTTAATGCTGATTTAATATGTATCAGTTTTGAGATGCCACATGAAAGCGGTACTTTATATCAGATGTTGTCTCATATTATTTACAATGACTTAAATATGACACGTATAGAATCAAGACCTGTACCTGATAAGAAGTGGGAATACAGATTCTACGTTGAATTTGAGGGAAAAGCAAATCAGGCAGGAGCAATTAATGCTTTAAGCGGTATTAATGCAGAAGCCCTTAATATGAAAATATTAGGAAATTACTAGAAAAATTAATATCCTATTGCGTGGCTATATGAAAAAGGGTTGCATTTTTGCAACCCTTTTTCATATATGATTTTATTCTATTGTAACTACTTTCTGCAGTGATAAACATAAAGCAGTTAATGTTAGTCCTAATATCTAATATCTTCAATGCCAGCCTTGATTTCCAAAAATTTAAGTATGTCTTCATAAACTTCCGAAGCGTTCTTTTCATTAAATACTTCATGTCGCATACCTTTGTATACTTTAGAAAAAGTATTAGGAAAGCCACAATGCTTAAAGTGTAAAACAGCCTTCTTGAAAGCTTTGTCCCCTTGTCTGCAAGGATCATTCTCACCTGAAACAAACATTACAGGAAGATCACGATTTTTCTTGGACCAACCAAGTTTGCTGTATACTGTTTGAATCAAACTAAACAGTGCATAGTAACCATTTAAAGTAAAAGTCACGCCACATAACGGATCCTTGTTGTATTCTTCAACAACATCTCTATCTGAACAAATCCATGCATTTACGATGCCCTCTTTCATAAAAGGTTTTTCAAAAGGTCCATTAACCATTTTCTCAATCATTGGACTTCTGTAATTCCAGCCTCTAAAAAGAGCCATAAATCGAATTAGTCGTTTGCCAAAGCCGGCAAGCTGATTATCAGAAGGAGAACCACTTAAAACGACGGCATTCACTTCGTTAGAAAACTTTTTCAAATAAGCTCTTACAATAAGAGAACCCATGCTGTGTCCTACAATAATAAGTGGAAGATTAGGATATTCTCTTTTTAGAAACATTGTAAACTGATGAACGTCTTCGACAAGTCCTTTGTAGCCCTCGTGACCAAAGTAGCCCAAGTCATCAGTGGTTAAAATGTTTTCACCATGCCCTTTTATGTCGGAAATGGCACAAATAAAGCCACAATTACTAAAATACTGTAAAGTTTTTTCGTAACGTTTTCGCGTTTCACACATACCATGTACAAATTCAATTATACCAAGAGGTTCAATACCCTCCGGTGGAAAAGTAATAGTAGTTGGTCGCATATTACTCACCTCGCAATTAGTCGTTTATATCCATTCCCTCAGTTGTGTAAACAGTTCTCTTTCTAGCCATTTCGTCATTTTCAAGATATTCGTCATAAGTTGTAATCTTGTCAATAAGCTTGCCGTTTACAATTTCCATAATACGGTTTGCAGTTGTCTGAACAACCTGATGATCTCTTGATGAGAATAAAAGTACACCAGGAAACTTAATAAGGCCTGTGTTAAGGGCTGTAATACTTTCCATGTCTAAATGGTCAGTAGGTTCGTCAATAACTAAAACGTTAGCACCGCTAATCATAAGTTTTGAAAGCATAACCCTAACTTTTTCACCACCTGAAAGAACCTTAACTTTTTTAACACCATCATCACCTGCAAAAAGCATTCTACCAAGGAAACCACGAACGTATGTGGCATCTTTGATTTCTGAATACTGTGTAAGCCAGTCAACGATTACATCGTCACAGTCAAAATCTTTTGTGTTGTCTTTAGGGAAATATGACTGACTTGTTGTGATACCCCATTTGTAATCACCTTCATCAGGTTCCATCTGTCCCATAATAATCTGAAATAATGTTGTTTTTGCAAGTCCGTTTGAACCAACGAAAGCAACTTTGTCTTCTCTACCGATTGTAAATGAAACATCATCTAAAACCTTAACACCGTCTATAGTTTTTGATAAATGTTCAACAGTTAAAACTTCGTTACCGATTTCTCTTGCAGGTCTGAAATCAATGTAAGGGTACTTTCTGCTTGAAGGCTTAATGTCATCAAGTTCGATTTTTTCTAAAGCACGCTTTCTTGAAGTAGCCTGTTTGGATTTG
>OGUC01000919.1_pt1 | contig 13066 bp, 10 predicted proteins | sample 1573701 | NCBI WGS metagenome assembly OGUC01 (sample SAMEA2582017, study PRJEB24529) | metagenome | biome: Human gut stool | place: China | collected 2011
GGCTTAACATGGAGCAGTTATTAAAGGAGCGTGGAAACTTTTTCGAGGCGCATGGCAATCAGGCGCGGGCAAAGGAATATGACCAGATCTATAAAATCGTGATGGATCTGCTCGACAAAGTGACGTCTCTGCTGGGCGATGAGACGATGACGATCCGGGAATACAGTGATATCTTAGATGCCGGATTTGAGGCGGCAAAAGTCGGTATTATCCCGCCGGGTAACGACACGGTGACAGTCGGGGATATCGAGAGAACCCGTCTGAACCATGTAAAAATCTTATTTTTTGTCGGTGTCAACGACGGAGTTGTGCCGAAAGCAGGGAATCAGGGTGGCATTATTTCCCAGTTTGAGCGTGAAAAGATGGCAGAATATCACCTGGAACTGGCGCCGGGCGCAAGGGAAAAAGTATTTATCCAGAAGTTTTACCTGTATTTAAATATGACAAAACCGTCCGAGCGGCTGTATGTGACATTCTGCCGCGTCAACTCCGATGGAAAAGCACTGCGGCGTTCGTATCTGATCGGGACACTCTTAAAACTGTTCCCACAGCTTGCGGTGGAAGAACCGTCCGAGGAGGAGACATTAGAAGGTGCACTGACTGCGGAAAGTGCCCTGCCGTTTCTGATGGAAGGGCTGACAAAACCGGTGGAGGATGAAGAGGCATGGACTGCACTTTTGGCATGGTACCTGTCGGATGAGGGTGAACGGGAAAAAGTAATGCAGCTTTTTGATGCGGCGTTTGGCGCCCATAAAGATGATGCGATCAGCAAGGCAGTCACGAAAGCTTTATATGGGAATACCTTAGAAAACAGCGTGACAAGGCTCGAACAGTTTGCTGCCTGTGCGTTTGCTCATTATTTAAGTTATGGACTGCGGCTTAAAGAACGGGAACTGCAGCAGTTTGCGAGTGTGGATATGGGAAATATTTATCATGATGTGTTAGAGCGTTTTGCAAAGGGCATAGAGCTGTCGGATTATACCTGGTTTGATATCCCGGAGAAAGCGCAGGAAGCCCTGCTTTCCCAGAGCATGGAAGATGCGATCGCAGGCAGCGGGATTGGGGATGTATTCGAGGACGCAAGAAACAGTTACCTGTTAAAGCGGATGGAGGCAACGGCAAAACGGACGATCTGGGCACTGATGTTACAGGTGCGGAAAGGAAAGTTTGTGCCGAGCGGTTTTGAGGTGTCATTTTCGCGCGCCGAGCGGCTGGATGCGGTGCAGTTTCAACTGGGTGAAGATGAAAAAATGCGTCTGCGCGGCAGGATCGACCGCGTTGATACTTACGAGACAGACGATAAGGTCTATGTAAAAATCATTGATTATAAATCGGGCAACACCACTTTTTCACTTTTAAATTTTTATTATGGACTGCAGCTCCAGCTTGTCGTCTACATGAATGCGGCACTGGAACTCACAAAGAAAAAATATAAGGGAAAAGATACGGAACCTGCAGGTATTTTTTATTATCACATCACAGATCCGATGGTGGATGCGGATGGTCAGGAGTCCGAGGAGGAGATCAGACGGAGTATTCTAGAACAGCTTAAAGTGGGAGGTCTGGTCAATGAAGATCCGGAAATCTATGGTGCGATGGATACTGATTTTTCAGGCACATCGACAGTGATCCCGGTAGCCTTAAAAGCGGACGGCTCCTTAAAGGCGACATCTAAGACGGCGAGCACCTATGAGTTTGGACTGATGTCCCATTATGTGCGAAAGAAGATTGAGCATGTGGGAAAAGAGATCTTTGCCGGAAATGTGGCGGTAAAACCTTACCTGTTAGGAGACAGGAGCGGCTGCGATTACTGTCCATATCACACGATCTGCGGATTTGATGTACGCATGCCGGGATTTTCCTATCAGCAGTTTGAAAAATTTGACAGCAGTGAGGAGATCCTTGCACATATCCGGGAAGAGATTGGAGAGCCGGGAAAAAATCCGGACGGTGAATAAATGTGATGTGACAGGTGCAAAAATAAAAAGTCAGAAACGGAGCAAAACATGGGAATGACATGGACAGATGACCAGCGAAAGGTCATCGAACTCAGAGACAGAAATATATTAGTTTCCGCGGCAGCAGGTTCCGGTAAGACTGCGGTGCTCGTGGAACGTATCATAAAGATCATTACGGACAAAGAGCACCCGATGGACATTGACCGTCTTTTGATCGTGACATTTACCAATGCGGCTGCGGCAGAGATGCGTGAACGAATCGGAAATGCACTGGAGAATGCCTTAAAAGAACAGCCGGACGACGAACATTTACAGCGTCAGCTTTCTCTTTTACACAATGCCCAGATCACGACGATCGACAGTTTTTGTCTGTATGTGATCCGTAATCATTTTCATGAGATCGATCTCGAACCGAATTTCAGAATCGGGGATGAGGGCGAGTTGAAACTGTTAAAAGAGGACGTGCTCGCAAAGGTGCTGTTGAAAAATTATGAGGAGAGTGCGCCGGAATTTTTAGCATTTGTGGACGGATATGCATCCGGCAGAAATGATGCGGCGCTCTCCGGCATGATCTTACAGCTCTATGAGTTTTCAAGGAGTTATCCATGGCCAAAGAAATGGCTGCCTGCGGCAGCAGAAAGCTATGGCATAGAGGACGAGGCATCTTTGGAAAGCGCAGCTTTCATGCAGTCGCTTCTTCAGAACTTAAAACGGGTGTCAGAGGATCTTGTGGTACTTTCCGGGCGGGCATACAAACTGACGCAGGACGATGACGGGCCGGATATGTATGCGAAAGCATTAGAGGGCGACCTGGAAAAATATAAGGAGATCGCTGCGAGTGAAAGTTTTGCGGATTTTTATCAGAATTACCGCAATTTATCCTATGACAGGCTTGCTTCCTCCCGTGGATTTGACGGAAACGAAGAAAAATTAGAGCTGGTCAAAAAACTGCGAGAGATGGGAAAGGATGCGGTCAAAAAAATAAACCGCCAGTATTTTTTCACATCACCGGAGATCATGGCAGAGCAGATGAAAAAGACGGCGCCGATGGCGGCAGAGTTAGTGCGTCTGACATTGGAATTTGACGAGGCGTTTACGGCGGAAAAACGGCGGAAAAATCTGGTGGATTTCCATGACCTTGAGCACTTTGCGTTAAATATCTTTGTCGATGAGGAGACCGGCAAAGTCAAAAAGACCGCCGAGGAGTTCCGGGATAATTTCAAAGAGATCATGATCGACGAGTACCAGGACAGCAATGAGGTGCAGGAGACAATCTTACGTGCAATTTCACGGGAGGAGCGCGGTGAATACAACCTTTTTATGGTCGGGGATGTCAAACAGAGTATCTACCGTTTCCGTCTGGCAAGACCGGAACTTTTCATGGAAAAATACGATACTTACAGCCTGACGGATGCAAAAATGCAGCGCATTGACCTGCATAAAAATTTCCGAAGCAGAAATGAAGTACTCGATTTTTCCAACGATATTTTTTACCGCATCATGAAGCGCGATCTTGGAAATGTGGAATATGATGCGGACGCAGCACTTTATCCGGGAGCTTCTTATCAGGAAGAAACGGACGTGTTCACACCGGAAATTTTACTGGTGGACGGGGATGATGAACTGTTGGATGATGCTGCAGCGGATGATAAGAAACTGTTAGAAGCACGGATGATTGCAAAAAGGATCAAAGAGCTTATGGGAACGCAGAAGGTGACCGACAAGGCAACCGGGGAACTGCGCCCGGTGCAGTATTCGGATATGGTCATTCTGCTGCGAAGCCTGAGCGGATATGCAGACCGTTTTGCTGCTGTGTTAAATGATGCAGGAATTCCGGCACATACTGTTTCGGCGACAGGATATTTCAGTACGGTGGAGGTGCAGACCGTGCTCTCCATGCTTCGTATTTTGGATAATCCGAGACAGGATATCCCGCTGACAGCGGTGCTTCGTTCACCAATCGCAGGACTTTCGGATGAGGAACTTGCAAAATTGCGTTTAAAAGACAAGGATGTCAGATTTTACGAGTGTGTTTTGGAGGAATGTGAGCGTCTGAAACAGGAAGTGGAGGAAAATCCGGGACAGGGCAGGGATGATTCCGAAGAAAAGTTATACCGGTTTTATGTTACCTACGAAAAACTGCGGCAGCTTGTGCCGGATACACCGATCCATGAGCTGATCGAACTGCTGTTAAAGGAGACCGGTTACGGCGATTATGCTGCAGCAATGCCAGCCGGAGACAGGCGTCATGCAAACCTTTTAATGCTGGTGGAGAAGGCGATCGCCTATGAAAATACCAGTTACAAGGGACTGTTTCATTTTGTGCGCTATATTGATGAACTGCAGAAATACGATGTGGATTTCGGCGAGGCAGATCTGATCGGGGAAAACGAAAATGTCGTGCGCATTATGAGTATCCATAAGAGTAAAGGACTGGAATTTCCGGTCGTATTTGCCGCCGGGATGGGAAAAAACTTTAACCGCCAGGATACAAGAAGCCGTCTGGTATTACACCCGGAACTTGGCATCGGTCTTGACTATATGGACGGAAAACAGCGTGTAAAATCCGTGACGATCGCAAAACGTGCTATCGCAAAGCAGATCGATATGGAAAATCTTGGCGAGGAACTGCGTGTCCTTTATGTGGCATTAACGAGAGCGAAAGAAAAGCTGATCTTAACCGGAAGTCTGAAAAAGGCAGAGGAGACACTTTCCTATATAAAAGCATTTCCAGAGGAACTGTTATCTTATCTGGGACGCGAGAGTGCAGCCGGTTATTTGGACTGGATTCTGCCTGCGGCTGCATCCTGTCAGGATAAATATCAGATACGTCTGATGCGGGCGGCAGAACTGGTGCAGGAAGAACTGGAAACACAGATCAAAGATGACTGGAACCGTTCAGCCTGCATGGAAAAAGCTGCGCAGGCAGATGAAAAAAAAGTGCAGCAGTTCTCGGAGCGTTTTCACAGACGGTATGCATATGAAAATGATGTGCAGAGAAAAAATAAGTATTCCGTGTCGGAGTTAAAACATCGTGCCATGCGGGAGGCGTTTGAAAAAGAGGAGGAGGCAGTTCCTGTTTTTCAATACGAGGAGGTTGTGCCGTATGTGCCTGCATTTGCAAGAGAAATAGAGCAGCAAAGTGAGGATGCCAGCCCTGGAGCACTTCGTGGAACGGCAATGCACCGCATCATGGAGTGCTACCAGTTTTCTTCCGGTGTGTCCGCAAAAGAGCAGGTCGCCGGGATGCTGGAGAAAGAACAGATCACACCGGAGATGCATGGACTGATTCGCATACCGCAGGTTGAATATTTTGTAAATGCAGATATTGGAAAACGGATGGGAGCAGCTGAAAAAGACGGAAAATTGTACCGTGAGAAACCATTTGTTATGGGATTTACGGATGAACAGTTAGACGAGTTTGGTTTTGCTGAAAACACGGAACAGGCGGAAAAGGTAAAAAGCATGGGGCGTGTAGGAAATATAGGAGAAACGGAATATACAGGGAAAGAGCTGACACTGATCCAGGGAATCATCGATGTATTCTGGATTGAAAAGGACGGTATTGTCCTTCTTGATTATAAAACAGACCGTGTGGATACGGAAAAGGAATTGTCCGAGCGTTATGCGGCACAGTTAAAACTTTACGAGGAAGCGCTAAACCGAGTCTATGAAAATGAGAAAGATGCAGCCGGAAATCCGCTGAAAGTAAAGGAAAAACTGTTGTATTCCTTCCGGCTTGGGAAAGTGATCCCGGTATAGAAAATTTAAAAACATTGTACAAAAGCCAGTCTGATTGGAGTTTTGTGCAAAGTTAAGAAGCAGATAAGCATGCAGCAGAAAGGAAATTTGACCATGTCACAGATTATTTTAGCATCCGCGTCCCCAAGACGCCGTGAACTTTTAGAGCAGATCGGTCTTAACTTTGAGGTCTGTCCGGCAAAGGGGGAGGAGATCATCATAAAAAAAGAGCCAAAAGAGGTTGTCATGGAACTTGCAGCACAGAAGGCGAGAGAAGTCGCATCCATGTTAAAAACATATGGAGATGAGCATCGGACGCTGATGACAGGATACTTTAGTCATCGGTGCAGACACCATTGTTGCCGCAGGCAGCGAAATCTTAGGAAAACCAAAATATGAGGAAGATGCCTTCCGCATGCTCTCTTTATTGTCAGGGAAAAGCCATTCGGTTTACACAGGGGTTGCTTTTGTGTTTATCGACCGGACCGGCAGGGCAGGGGAACATATCTTTTATGAAAAGACTGACGTTTTTGTCAGACAGTTAAAGAAAAGTGAAATTTTGCGTTATATTGCGACAGGAGAACCGTCGGACAAAGCCGGTGCATACGGAATCCAGGGAAAATTTGCAATTTATATTGACAAAATCGACGGTGACTATAATAATGTGGTAGGACTTCCGGTTGCAGCGATTTACAGAGAGCTTGACCGGCTTGGAATTGACCCATATACATGGTAGATAAGCGGGAAAATACAGTGTGAAAAATGAGATTTTTACACTGCACAGAATGGAGGATTATTATGTACGATGAAGCGGTAGTACAGTATTTTTTGGAACATCAGATGCAGCTTTTTAAAGAAAATGTTGCAGAATCGCCGGAGGAGGCCGAAGAATTTTTAGAGGACTGCATGGCAGTTGTCTGCAAAAATATCAAAGAAGTCCGTGCTTATTTTGAAGATGAGGGCGCAGATATTGCCGGAATGAGCAATGCGGATTTAGCAGAGGCAGAGGAAGTTTTTGCAATCCCGGACGGCAGATATCTGATCGTGGAAGCGTAGGAATGACGTTTTTATGGAATACGCTATGCCAAAATACAGATGTGTGTGAGAAATCGGTAAACAGGACAAATAGACAGGTAAGAGGAAAAAAGAATGAAACAATATGATGTGATTATTATTGGAGCCGGTCCATCTGGTATCTTTTGTGCATATGAACTGATCCATGCAAAGAAGAATCTGAAAATTTTAATGATCGAGAAGGGCAGACGAATCGAAAAGAGAGAATGTCCGAAACGTAAGACAAAAGTCTGCGTTGGATGTAAACCTTGTTCCATCACGACCGGATTTGCCGGAGCGGGAGCTTTTTCTGACGGTAAACTGTCACTTTCCCCGGATGTCGGAGGAAATCTGCCGGAAATTTTAGGCTATGATAAAACCGTGGAATTATTAAAAGAATCCGATGATATTTATTTAAAATTCGGTGCAGATACAAAAGTTTACGGAGTGGATAAAGAAAAAGAGATCCGTGAGATCCGCAGAAAAGCGATCAATGCAAACTTAAAACTGATCGAATGTCCGATCCGCCACCTTGGAACAGAGGAAGGCTACAAAATCTATTCCAGACTGCAGGAGCATCTGTTAGAGCAGGGCGTTGAGATGGAATTTAACACCATGGTCAAAGATATCATCATTGAGGATAACAAGGTCAAAGGGATCATTACCGAAAAAGATGAGGAATATCTTGCAGCAGAGGTTATTTCTGCAGTTGGACGAGAGGGTGCTGACTGGTTTTCACATATCTGCGGACAGCATGATATTGAAACAAAGGTAGGTACCGTAGACATTGGTGTACGTGTGGAGGTGCGCGATGAGGTCATGGAATTTTTAAATCAGAACCTCTATGAGGCAAAACTGGTTTACCATACACCGACATTTGATGATAAGGTGCGTACCTTCTGTACTAACCCGTCCGGTGAGGTCGCAACAGAATACTACGATAACGGACTTGCGGTGGTAAACGGTCACGCATACAAGTCGAAAGATTTAAAGACCAACAATACCAACTTTGCAATTTTGGTTTCCAAAAACTTTACCAAACCATTTAAGACACCGATCGAGTACGGTAAACAGATCGCACAGCTTTCCAACATGCTCTGCGACGGAAAAATCTTAGTACAGACATTTGGTGATTTCAAGAGAGGAAGAAGAACAACGGAGGAACGCCTCTGCAGGAATAACCTGATCCCGACTTTAAAGGATGCTGTGCCGGGTGATCTTTCCTTAGTATTCCCGCACCGTATCATGGTCGATATTGAGGAAATGATTATGGCACTCGATAAGGTAACACCGGGTATTGCCAGCGACGAGACACTGCTTTACGGTGTGGAAGTAAAATTCTATTCCAACAAGGTAGTGGTCAACTCTGATTTTGAAACCAGCGTAAAAGGACTGCGTGCGATCGGAGACGGAGCATCTGTGACGAGAGGATTGCAGCAGGCATCTGCAAACGGAATTTCCGTTGCAAGAAGTATCTTAAAATCAATGGAACAATAGGACTTTCTATCAGATTGGGTAAATTAGGATGAAGAGAAAATTTACAAGTGTAGCAGCTGTGCTGTGTGGCATGTCGCTGTTATTGACCGGATGCCGGATCGGAAATAAAAATATTGTGGTTTCGAATATATTAAATGACCGTCAGGTATTCAAGATCGAGGGAACCGTCTGCAGTTTGAAAGAGGCGCGGGTTTATCTGACGAATTATCAGAATATCTACGGGACGGCATATGGTGTGGATCTCTGGAAACATGATTTCGGGGATGATTCATTGGTAAAATATATCAAAGCGGTCACAATGGAAGAATTAACCCAGGTGGTCAGCATGGATTTGCTTGCACAGTCAAGGGAAGTTGCACTTTCAGAGGATGAGCTTTCTGCAATATCAGAGGCGGCGGCAGAGTATTATGCATCACTTTCAAAAGAAGAAAATACTTATCTTGAAGTGACGGAGAGCGATATCAGCGAATATTATCAGCATTACGCATTAGCACAGAAACTTTATAATTCGCTGACAAACAGTGTAAATGAGGAAGTCAGTGACGATGAGGCGCGTGTGATCGAGATCATGCAGATATTTGTCGCAGACAGTACAAAGGCAAGTGATGTGGCAGCAAAGTTAGAGCGTGGAGATGATTTTGCATCTGTGGCAAATAACTATAATGAACTTTCTTCCATACAGACTACGGTGGCCAGGGATGAACTGCCCAAAGAGGCCAAGGCTTACGTGGAATTTCTGGAAAAGCAGCTGGACCATGAGATCCAAATGCCTGAATAAATATAATGAGAAACTGACAGAGGCAAACAAGTCCAATATCGTGGAAAAAAGAGAAAAAGAGGCATTTGATGATGTCTATAACCAGTTTGTGGCGGGACTGAATTCCAGTATCAACAAAGATATGTGGGATGAACTCACATTAGATACCACAGATGGTATACAGACGGACAGTTTTTTTGAGATTTTTGAAAAACATTGTGGGGAAATATAAGGGAAAAGAGGATGAAATATGACAAAAGATATGACGAATGGTTCTCCGATGAAGCTGATTTTAGGTTTCTCCATTCCACTTTTGTTTGGATATCTGTTTCAGCAGTTTTATAATCTGGTGGATACACTCATTGTCGGAAGATTTCTCGGTGTGGATGCACTTGCAGCGGTAGGTTCCACCGGATCTTTAAACTTTTTGATCATCGGATTCTGTATGGGTGTCTGCAACGGTTTTGCAATTCCACTGGCACATAAATTTGGTGCCGGGGATTACCGTGGACTGCGTGCATTTATGGTAAATGCCATTTATTTATCTGCAATTTTTGCAGTGGTCATGACGGCAGTCACAGTAGTATTCTGCCGCCCGATCTTAGAACTGATGCGCACGCCGGACAACATTATCGACGGGGCGTATCTGTATATCGTGATCATTTTTGCAGGAATACCGGCAACATATTTGTATAATCTTATTTCGGCCATCATCCGTTCGATGGGAGACAGCAAGACCCCCGTCGTGTTTTTGGTAATCTCATCTGTGATGAATATTGCGTTAGACCTTGTATTTATCATAAATCTTCATCTGGGTGTAGCTGGCGCATCACTTGCAACGGTGATCTCTCAGGCAGTGTCCGGAATCGGATGCCTGATCTACAGCTGGAAAAAATTTGAAATCCTGCATCCGGATGCAGAGGAACGCCGGTGGAACAGTTCTTATATGAAAACACTCTGTGGCATGGGTGTGCCGATGGGACTGCAGTATTCCATCACGGCAATTGGAAGCGTTATTTTACAGAGTGCAGTCAATACGCTCGGTTCAAACGCAGTTGCATCCATGACCGCCGGAAGCAAGATAGGAATGTTTTTCTGCTGCCCGTTTGATGCGATGGGATCGACGATGGCAACTTATGGCGGACAGAATGTCGGTGCAAAGAAAATGGATCGTATTTCGAAGGGATTAAAGGCATGTTCCATGCTTGGAATCGGATATGCGATCCTTGCATTTGTTATTCTTGCGCTGACCGGAAGAAATCTTGCACTGTTCTTCGTGGAACGCGCTGAGGTGGAAGTCATCGGGAATGTATACCTGTTTTTATTGATCAACAGTGCATTTTACATTCCACTCGCATTTGTCAATATCGTCCGTTTCCTGATCCAGGGTATGGGATACAGCAAGTTTGCAATCTTAGCAGGTGTCTGTGAGATGGCGGCGAGAACGCTCGTCGGATTTGCATTAGTGCCGCTGTTTGGTTTTCCGGCAGCATGTTTTGCAAGCCCGGTCGCATGGATCTTCGCGGACGCATTTTTGTTCCCGGCGTACCGGCATGTGTACCGGAAGACGGAAAAGATGCTGAACGTGAGCATACAATAGTGGTTTTGCCGGAACAAAACGTGAGTACCATATAGATAATAACAGAAAGTAAAGAGGAAAAATATGAGTATATTAAATGTTGAACATCTGACCCATGGCTTTGGCGACCGTGCAATTTTTGAGGATGTTTCATTCCGCCTGCTTGCGGGGGAACATATCGGATTAGTTGGAGCCAATGGCGAGGGAAAGTCCACATTTATGAACATTGTGACCGGAAAACTGATGCCGGATGAGGGAAAAGTTGAGTGGGCGAAAAATGTGCGGACCGGATATCTGGATCAGAATTCCACCCTGCAGAAGGGGATGACAATCGAGAGCGTCCTAAAGTCGGCGTTTGCGTGGCTGTTTGAGCAGGAAGAACGCATGAATGAGATCTGCGATCAGTTAGGCAGTGCCGATCCGGATCAGATGGATGCCATGATGGAAGAACTTGGTGTGATCCAGGATATGCTGACGATGCATGATTTCTATGTTATCGACAGCAAAGTGGAGGAGGTTGCGCGAGCACTTGGATTATTGGAACTGGGACTTGACCATGATGTTTCAGATTTAAGCGGTGGACAGCGTATGAAGGTGCTGCTTGCAAAGCTTCTTTTAGAGAAACCGGACATTCTTCTTTTGGATGAGCCGACAAACTATTTAGATGCAGAGCACATTGCATGGCTGACGCGTTATCTGCAGGAGTACGAGAATGCGTTTATCCTGATCTCACACGATATCCCGTTTTTAAATGATGTGGTAAATATCATTTATCATATGGAAAATCAGAGACTTGACCGCTATGTAGGAAATTACGATAAGTTCCAGGAAGTTTATGCAGTGAAAAAATCACAGCTTGAGGCTGCATACCGCAAACAGCAGCAGGAGATCAGTGAGTTAAAAGATTTTGTGGCGCGCAACAAGGCCCGCGTTGCTACGAGAAATATGGCGATGTCCCGTCAGAAAAAACTTGATAAAATGGATGTGATCGAGCTTGCCGCAGAGCGTCCAAAGCCGGAGTTTGATTTCAAACTTGGAAGGACACCGGGAAAATATATCTTTGAGACCAAAGATCTTGTCATCGGGTACGATGAACCGTTATCAAAGCCGCTTAATATTTCTATGGAACGCGGTCAGAAGATCGCCTTAGTCGGTGCAAACGGTATCGGAAAGACGACTTTACTGCGCAGTATTTTAGGACTGGTTCCGGCTTTATCAGGGGAAGTCACTCTGGGGGAAAATTTAGAGATCGGTTATTTTGAGCAGGAGATCAAAGGGGAAAATAAAAATACCTGTATCGAAGAAATCTGGGAAGAATTTCCGGCTTTTTCCCAGTACGAAGTGCGTTCAGCACTTGCAAAATGCGGTCTGACCACAAAGCATATCGAAAGCCAGGTGCGTGTACTTAGCGGTGGTGAGCAGGCGAAAGTACGTCTGTGCAAACTGATGAACCGCACGACTAACATCCTGCTTCTGGACGAGCCGACGAACCATCTGGATGTGGATGCAAAAGACGAATTAAAGCGTGCTCTAAACGAATACCGCGGAGCAGTACTTTTGATCTGTCATGAGCCGGATTTCTATCAGGATGTGGTGAACGCCGTGTGGGACTGCTCAAAGTGGACGACGAAGATTTTATAAAAAATGTAGGGCTGGATTTCAAAAGGTAAAAATACCCTTTGAAAAAACAGCCCTATATTTATTCATAAGCTAGGAGAGAGAAATGAAGCCGGATTATTATGAAGATTTTACCTGTATAGCAGACCGGTGCAGTTTTACATGCTGCAGGGAATGGAAGATCGGGGTGGATGAGGACACTTTTGTAAAGTGGAAACACACTCTGACGCCGGACGGGATGTATGATACAGATAGAGGACAGCAGGCAAAAAAAGAAAAGCTGAGTGGGTATGTAAGAAAGAAGGATGGCAGCAGAGTCATCGGATTAAATAAAGAGAAAAATTGTCCATTTCTGAATGGCAAAAAATTGTGCAGATTGGTTCTTACTTATGGGGATGAGATACTTTCACAGACCTGTCAGCTTTTTCCAAGAGAGATCCATACCTTTAACGAAGATGTCACAGAATACGCCCTGATGCCGTCTTGTCCGGCGGTCATTGATCTGTTGCGGAAAAGAGAACATATTTCATTTTCCGGAGAGATGGATACATCTGCTTATCGTGAACTTGCGCCGCTTGTGAACTTGCGAGCATTTTTAATGAAGCTGATGGAGGATGCATACGCCGGAGCATAATCTGATGAAGATTTTTTATGTGCTGCTTGATCTATATGAGCGTGTGGAAGATGAGCAGGCAAAAGATGGGTGTATGGAAAATAAGCAGGTAAAAGATGCGGCAGAAGATGCGTTGGGACTGGATTTGACAGACATGGCAAAAAAAGTTATAATTCAAACTGTTTGAATTAAAAACGTTTAACACGGGAATGTGCTGAAGTGCATTTGGAGGTTAAAGAAATAACAGCAGG
>OGUC01000928.1_pt1 | contig 12983 bp, 13 predicted proteins | sample 1573701 | NCBI WGS metagenome assembly OGUC01 (sample SAMEA2582017, study PRJEB24529) | metagenome | biome: Human gut stool | place: China | collected 2011
GTTTTGTCTCCGGTTTTTAAGATTACCAAAAAAGATATTAATGTGGATAGAATAATTACAGAAAATATTAATATAGATGCAAAAAATCAGTTAGACACCCGGCTAAATGATTTTGAAAAGAAAATAGAAGAGAGGCTAAGTGAAAAGTATGGAAATGAAACAGGAAATAATTGACAAGCTTACTAACCTGAAAAAAATAGGAAAAGAAAAAATAATTTTATTGGCACTTGCAGGCATATTATTAATTGGTTCATCATATTTTGAAAAAGTAGATAATAAAGAAAAAACAGTCAAACACACAGAAAAAAGCATATCAAAGGAAAGCTATGAGAACAAAACTAAAAAAGAAATCATAAATATGATAGAGAGTATGGATGGAGTTACAAATGTAAATGTAATGATTACTTTCAAATCAGGTAATGAAAAAATTTTACAGGTTGATAAAGAGGAAAGTCAAGAATCCGGGGAGAAAAAATCTTCTAAAGTTTCAACAGTTATCTTTAATGGAAGTCAGGAAGAATATCCTTACATTATAAAAGAAATATATCCGCAAATTGAAGGTGTGGCAGTTACGGCAAAGGGACTAAAGGATGCTGAAAAAGTAAATGAAATAACAAATATGATTAATGCATTATTTAATATACCCGTTCATAAAATATCTATAATTAGTAATGATTAAAAGGAGGAGTTATGAAAAAAATCTTAAAGAAAAATCAATTCATTGTTACGTTCTTAGCTGTGTTAATTGCAGTGGCAGGATATCTTAATTATTCTGCAAACCTTGATAAGAAAAATGAATCAAAAAAGGTAACTAATGATACATACGAATCAATTTATTCCAAAGATAATTTACTTACAAATAATGAAGACATAGAAAGTATGGATAAAGAAGAAGAGACTACAGAGGAACCGGGAGCTGCTGTTCTTACAAATGGAAGCACATTAAGTTCTTATATGGTTCAGGCAAAACTGAACAGAGAGCAGACAAGATCTAAAAACAAAGAAACACTGTTAGAAGTAATTAACAATAACGATATAGGTGATAAGGAAAAAAAGAAAGCTGTTAAATCAATGGTTAAAATTACTGAAAACAGTGAAATGGAAAACAATATTGAAACATTGCTTAAAGCAAAAGGATTTAACGATATTATAGTTACCATAAATGATAATCAGGCAGATGTTATTTTATCAGACACAGAAGTAAGTGATGAGAAAAGAGCACAGATTGAAGATGTTATAAAAAGAAAAACAAATATATCTGTTAACAATATAACTATTACACCGGCAAAATAAAAAAAGAAAAACGATATATGAAAGTCTTTATTAAAACAGAAGAATCATATATCGTTTTCTTTATTTATGCATATGTTTTTTTATGGCATCAATTGTTTCCTGACTAATAACATGTTCAATTCTACATGCATCTTCAGTAGCAACATCTTCAGATACACCAAGTTTTATAAAACATTCAGTTAAAATCTGATGACGTTCATATATCATTTCCGCAAGACTTTTTCCGTCATCAGTTAAATATATAAAACCGGAATCTGTTACAGTTATATAGTTGTTTTCTCGAAGATGTTTCATGGCGATGCTGACACTTGATTTTTTAAATCCTAGTTCATTAGCAACATCAACAGAACGAACAACAGGAAGACGCTTACTTAAAACAAGAATTGTTTCTAAATACATCTCTGAAGATTCATTACTTTTCATTAATAAGCTCCTTTTCACTTTTATAAAAATGATTATATCAAAAAATAAGGCAAAATTCAATTTGTGTATTATTGTGTTTTTTTGCTATATTTACAATAAGGAATATACATAACAAACAAAAATTAGTAAGGACGAAAAAATATTATTGACATCTAATGTAAGTTAGGCTATACTAACTAAAGTGAAAAATTAGCAACAGAGAAAAGAGGAACTTATGATGCCTTTAACAATGGTGAATTCAGGGGAAGAAAATGAAATAAAAAGAGTTGGTGGAAAAGAAGAAACTAGACGCTTCCTTGAAAACTTAGGTTTTGTACAAGGAGCAAAAGTTACTGTTGTGTCTCAAATTGGAGGCAACGTTATTGTTAATGTAAAAGAATCCAGAGTCGCAATTGGCAAAGATATGGCCAATAAGATAATGGTTTAATTAATACATAAAGGAGAGGAGCTTTTTATGAAAACGTTAAGAGAAGTAGCAGTAGGTCAAACTGTTAAAGTTAAAAAACTTACTGGCGACGGCCCTGTAAAAAGAAGAATCATGGATATGGGAATAACTAAAGGCGTGGAAGTATATGTTAGAAAAGTTGCACCACTTGGTGATCCTGTAGAAGTAACTGTTAGAGGTTATGAATTATCTTTAAGAAAAGCAGATGCCGAAATGATTGAAGTAGAATAATTTTTTTTACTACACAGTTAGAAAACACTAACGAAAGATAGCAAAGACAAACAATGGGAGGAAAATAGTAATGTCGATTAAAATTGCATTGGCTGGTAATCCAAATAGTGGTAAAACAACTTTGTTTAATGCCCTAACAGGATCAAACCAATTTGTAGGTAACTGGCCTGGAGTAACAGTAGAAAAAAAAGAAGGTAAATTAAAGGGACATAAGGATGTTGTCATCATGGACTTACCGGGTATTTATTCCTTATCTCCATATACACTTGAGGAGGTTGTTGCCCGTAATTATCTGATCGGCGACAGACCGGACGCCATCTTAAATATCGTAGATGGTACAAACATCGAGCGTAACCTTTACCTGTCCACACAGTTGATGGAACTTGGCATTCCGGTTATTATGGCAATCAACATGATGGATCTTGTTGAGAAGAACGGTGACAAGATACATATTGACAAATTAAGTAGAAAGCTTGGGTGTGAAGTCGTTGAGATTTCTGCATTAAAGGGAACCGGTATCCAGAAAGCTGCTGAAAAGGCAGTTGCACTTGCACAGCAGAAGAAGAACATGGTTCCGGTACATGAGTTCTCTAAAGATGCAGAAGATGTGATCACAGAGGTTGAGAACAAACTGAGCGGTATTGTTTCAGAGGATCAGAAACGTTTCTTTGCGATCAAGTTATTAGAGAAAGATGACAAGATCAAAGAGCAGATGAAATCTGTTCCGGATGTATCATATGAGATCAAGGAAATGGAAGATAAGTTTGATGATGATACTGAGAGTATTATTACAAACGAGCGTTATGTATACATTTCATCCATCATTGGCGAATGTGTTTCAAAGAGCAGCAAAGAGAAACTTACAACTTCTGATAAGATCGACCGTATCGTGACAAACCGCTGGCTTGCAATTCCGATCTTTGCAGTTGTAATGTTTTTGGTATATTATGTATCTGTAACAACGATTGGTTCTATCTTAACAGACTGGACAAATGATACGCTGTTTGGTGAATGGATCATCCCTGGTGCACAGAGTTTATTTGAAAACATCGGATGTGCTGACTGGCTGACAGGTCTGATCGTAGATGGTGTGATCTCCGGTGTAGGTGCAGTACTTGGTTTCGTACCGCAGATGTTAGTACTGTTCCTGTTCCTTGCATTCTTAGAGTCCTGTGGTTACATGGCACGTGTCGCATTCATCATGGATCGTGTATTCCGCAAATTCGGACTTTCAGGAAAATCATTCATTCCGATGCTGATCGGTAGTGGATGTGGTGTTCCTGGTGTTATGGCATCAAGAACAATTGAGAGCGACCGTGACCGTAAAATGACGATCTTACTGACACCATTTATGAGCTGTTCGGCAAAACTTCCGATCTATGCGTTTTTCGTCAGCGCATTTTTCCCGGAGTATGGAGCACTTGTGATGTGTGCACTGTATTTAGGCGGAATTGTGATCGGTATTTTGGTGGCACTGCTTTACCGCAAGACACTGTTTCGCGGGGATGCGGTTCCGTTTGTCATGGAACTGCCGAATTACCGTCTGCCGGGGTTAAAAAATGTCATGCAGCTTTTATGGGAAAAAGCAAAAGACTTTTTACAGAAAGCGTTTACGGTTATTTTCCTTGCAACGATCTGGATCTGGTTTTTGCAGAAATTTGATATCCACTTTAATATCGTGGCCGATTCAAAGGACAGCATGCTTGCGCTGATATCGAACGGCCTTGTACCGCTGTTTGCCCCGTTGGGACTGGGGGACTGGCGTATCTGTACATCCCTGATCAGTGGTGTGATGGCAAAGGAGAGTGTGATCTCAACGCTTGAGATTTTATTTGGAGGTAATGTGCAGGCAGCGCTATCTGATGCGGCAGCAGCATCACTTCTGGTATTCAGTCTGCTTTATACACCGTGTGTTGCGGCACTTGCGTCAATCCGCCGTGAACTTGGAAGAAAATGGGTGGCAGGTGTGATCGTATGGCAGTGCCTTGTCGCCTGGGTGGCAGCATTTCTCGTGCACGGGCTTGCTCTGCTTTTCTAAGAAAGTGGATTGCAGTCTGTGTGAGACTGTATTAATATATGGTATAGAAAAGGCGAGAATGAGGCAGCAGTGTGTAAATGTCTCAGAAAAGAGGAGTTGTATGACGGAAAAAAAATTTGTGGCACTGACCTTTGATGACGGACCGACACCGGGAATTACGGATCAGGTATTGGATGTGCTTAAGGAAAACGATATCGTGGCAAGTTTTTTTCTGATTGGACAGAAAATTACAGAGCAGTCGGAGTACCTGATCCGGCGTGCATATGATATGGGGTGTTCAATCGAAAATCACTCCAAAACGCATCCGGGGATGCCGGAACTTAATGACCGGGAGATTTTGGACGAGGTCAGCTATACGACGGAACAGATCGTGCGTATTACGGGAGAAAAACCGGAGTTCTTCCGGCCTCCGTATATCAGTTATAACCAGAAAATGTATGATCTGATTGATCTTACTTTTATCTGCGGATATGGCTGTGAGGACTGGGAGCCTTCTGTGACAGCGAAAGAGCGGGCAGACAGGATCCTTCGGGATGCGAAGCCCGGATTTATTATCTTACTGCATGATATGGAAGGCAATACGCAGACAGTTGAGGCAATAAAGACGATCATTCCTGCTTTAAAAGAACAGGGCTATGAATTTGTCACAGTCAGGGATCTGTTTCGAAAGAGCGGCATTGTTCCACAGAGAAATGTGATCTATATGGGTGCGGATGAAGTAAGAAATAATTATGAATAAAATATTTATAAACTATTAGCACTCTCTATTGACGAGTGCTAAAACAAGTGCTATAGTATGATTGCAATAAAAATAAAAACTAAAATCCCAAACAGGAAAGCGAAGCACATCGCCATGGGAGAGATAGATTACCGGGATGACCGGGGAAAACAGAGAGGCGATGCGTGATGTCTCTCTGTTTTTGTTTTGATTGGAGGTAGTGCGATCATGAAAAGAGATTATTATGAGGTACTTGGAATTGATAAAAATGCGGATGCGTCCGCGATAAAGAAAGCATATCGGAAACTTGCAAAAAAATATCATCCGGATACGAATAAAGACGATCCGAACGCAGAACAGAAGTTTAAGGAAGTCACGGAAGCATATTCTGTGTTAAATGATCCGGAGAAAAAGAAACTTTACGATCAGTACGGAATGGCTGCATTTGAGGAAGGATTCTCGGAGGAGCAGGCAAGGCGTGCTGCAAATGGAGGAGGATTTTCCGGGTTTCATTTTGAAAACGGCGAGGCGGGTGATTTCTGGGACGATATGTTTGGCCAGTTCTTTGGAGGAAACAGCAGGGGTAATGCATCGGGGCATGGCTTTGGCGGAGACAGGTTTTACCGGGAATTTACCGGAGGAAACAGCGGCAGCCACTTTCGCGGAGGGCGCGATGTGGAAGCGGAGGTGACGGTGGATTTTGATGAGGCAGCACTTGGCTGTGAGAAGGTCATAAGATTAAGTGGCAGTGACGGAAAAATCCAGTCATTTAAAGTGCGCATACCGGCGGGCATGGATGACGGGGAACAGTTAAGGCTGAAAGGCAAAGGTCATACCGGTGCTGACGGTACCACCGGCGATCTGTTCTTAAAGATAAAGATCCGTCCAAAGAATGGCTGCGAGCGGAAAGGACTTGATGTTTATACGACCGTTACGATCCCGTATGTGACAGCAGCACTTGGCGGAAAAGCAAGAATCCATACACTCTACGGGGATGTGGACTGCAATATCAAGGGCGGAACGCAGGATGGAAGCAAGATCAGGCTGCGCGGAAAAGGGATCGTTTCCAGAAAGAATCCGTCCATACACGGAGACCAGTATGTGAAAGTACAGATCCAGGTTCCAAAATACTTAAGCCCGGAGGCAAAGAAAAAATTACAGGAATACAGCATGATGTGTTAAAGAAAACAGCTGTTAGTCCGACATATGGTTTGACAAAAATGCCGCACGGTTTACCAGACTGTGCGGTTATTTTTGTGTCTTTATATTATTCCTGCCGAATGTGTATCCGGCAGTTTTCCTTAAAAGTATAAAGATGGACAACAGTGCCGTGACCGCCTGACTGACAAGGATTCCCCAAAGATAGCTTCTGATTCCCCAGACCGGGACAGCGAGCAGGACAAACAGGATCCGGATCGTGCAGGAGACCAGGTTTAATTCAAAGGTGATGCCGGGATGACCAAGCCCATGCAGGATACTGCTTAAGGTAGAACTGAGATACAGAAACGGACAGAGCCAGCCGAGCGTTGCGATAAAGGTCCCGGCAAGCGCATTGTTAAATAAAAAATTGCCGAGAAAATTTCCGGTGACAAGAAATCCCGCGGTCGAGAGAAAGCCAAGTAAAAGACAGGACTCGATCGTTTTTTTTATGGTGTAGAGGATCTTATCTCTTTTCCCGGCGGCCTGTGCCTCTGATATCGTCGGGAGCAGAAGAACAGACACGGAGTTTGTGATCACGGACGGAAACATGATGACAGACATTGCCATTCCGGTGAGAATCCCATAAACACTGAGTGCTTCCGACTGGGTATAGCCGAAAGCTAACAGGCGGTTTGGCAGCATGACATTTTCAAACCCTGCAAATAAGGGAACTGCCATGGAGAGCAGATTTTTGGTGCAGGTATAGAGATTTTTCCTGCTTTTGCCGGGGGTGCGCCGGTTTCCATCGGAGATCCGGAAAACACTGACCGATACCAGTGTGCTCGCCGCCTCGCCGCAGACGATTCCCCAGACGCCCATGGAAAGCGTTAAAGATTTTCCTTCGCTGACGGCGATCTGGTACATCAGGTAAACGCTTCCAACGCGGGCGAACTGTTCGGTCAACTGGCAGAGTGAAGGGACAGCCGTTTTTTTCAGACCATAATAATAACCGTTGATACAGGCATGGATACAGCATGGGATAAAGGAAAAGGAGAGCACAGCAAGGAGCGGCGTGCACCGCTTATCACCAAGCCAGGAAACAGCAATAAAATCCGCATAATGATAGAGAAAAAAGCTGCAGAGTGTGGAAAGGCATAAGGAGATAAAAAGCCCGATCGAAAGATAGGTTTTGGCACCGGCATCATTTTTTCTTCCAACTTCCATGGAAACGAATTTGGATATGGAGGTCTGGATCCCTGCAGCGGTAAATGCAAAACAGATGGCGGTTACAGGAGCGATGAGCTGATAAATGCCGAGACCTTCTGCACCAATGGTACGCGATAAGAATATCCTATAGAAGAAACCTATGATGCGGGTGAGGATTCCGGCGAGGGTGAGAAAGAGGGTTCCGGTTAAAAGTGTACTTTTGGTGGAATATATTTTTTTCAATAGAAACCTCCAAAGTCTGCCGGAAAATCCGGACTTAGTTCATTTTAATATATGAAGGAAGTGGAGAGAAAATGAGTTCGATTGAAAATAAAGGAAAGGTAATTTATTTAGATAATGCCGCGACAACAAAGATGTCAGAGGAAGTAAAAGAGGCGATGGATCCGTATCTGGAAGAAAAATTTGGAAACGCATCCACAATGTATGGATATGGGGAAACATCAAGACAGGCGTTAGAAAAGGCAAGGAAAACAATTGCCGGTACACTGGAGGCAAAACCGTCAGAAATTTTTTTTACATCCGGTGGTTCGGAGTCGGACAACTGGGCAGTAAAATGTATTGCAGGAGAGTATAAGCACAAGGGAAAACACATCATTACAAGCAAAATAGAACATCATGCAATCTTAAATTCCTGTAAATATTTAGAGGAACTAGGATATGAAGTGACCTATCTGGACGTGGATGAATATGGAATGGTATCACCGGAAGCAGTATATCATGCAATCCGGGAGGATACGACACTGATTACGATCATGTTTGGAAATAATGAGGTGGGGACGATCGAACCGGTTTTTTCTATCGGCAAAATCGCGCGGGAAAAGGATGTACTGTTTCACACGGATGCCGTGCAGGCATATGCGCAGGTGCCAATCTCAGTGCGTCATTATCCGGTGGATCTTTTGAGTGCGAGTGCCCATAAATTTCACGGGCCAAAAGGTGTTGGGTTTTTATATATCAGGGAAGGCGTGCAGATCCCATCCTTTATCCACGGTGGTTCACAGGAAAAAGGAAAACGTGCCGGAACGGAGAATATTGCCGGGATCGTCGGGATGGGGAAGGCGGCGGAGCTTGCTGCAAAAGGTATGCGGGCCGGAATGTACCGGGAGACGATGCTGCGCAATTATCTGATCGAAAAGATCGTGCATGAGATTCCGGATGTCCGTGTCAACGGTCACAGGACGAAAAGACTTCCCGGAAATGTATCTGTCAGTTTCAAGGGAGTGGACGGGGCATCTTTGCTGATCCTTTTAGATGAGGATGGGATCTGTGCCTCCGGGGGTTCTGCATGTAATACAGGTGAAAGCAGGATTTCTTATGTGATAAAAGAACTTGGGGTGCCGGAGGATTATGCAGCAGGAACGGTCCGGATGACACTCAGCAGAGATACGGGTCGGTCGGATATCGATGCGGCGGTAGAGTCCTTGAAACGCAATATCGATAGACTGAGAGACTAAGGATTGGATGCTTATAAAATTTGATATGCAGTGTGAAAAATAACATTTTTAACATGCAAGATTTGTGCTTATGCACAGACTTGATATGCGCAAAAGACAGCGTAAAAATGGGGATTTTATGAAAATATGTGCGATAAAAATAAAATATCAGGAAAATAAACGTACAGAAAAAAGAATGGTATGTTACAATAGAAAAAACAAAAGAAAATGGAGAAAACAATGAGACCGGAATATATTTTTATGGATCTGGATGGAACGATTTCAGATCCGAAAGAGGGAATCACAAAGGCGGTGGCACATGCACTTTCGTATTATGGAATCCAGGTTGAAAATTTAGATACATTAGAGAAGTTTATTGGACCACCGCTTCTGGATTCTTTTCAGGATTTTTATGGATTTTCAGAGGAACAGAGCCGGGAGGCAGTCGGAAAATACAGGGAATATTTCAGCAGGCAGGGTCTTTTTGAGAATGTTTTGTATGATGGAATGAAAGAATTACTTGCGGAAGTTGCTTCACTGGGAAAAAAGATTGTGATCGCGACATCAAAACCGGAAGTATATACTGTACAGATCCTTAAGTATTTTGAAATTGAGCAATATTTTTATTTTGTTGCAGGAAGTACATTAGACGGCAGCAGAAGTAAAAAAGGTGATGTGATCCGCTACGCTCTGGATTCACTTAAAATCACTGCTGATCAGGCAGTAATGGTGGGAGACAGAAAACATGATGTGATTGGTGCAAAAGAAAATGGCATGTATGTGATCGGTGTTTTGTATGGCTATGGTGACAGAATGGAACTTGAAACTGCCGGGGCAGACTGTATTGTTGCGGATGTGAATGAATTGAAAGTAAAATTAAATAATATATAAGTAAAATTAGCTAAAATCACAACTAAATATATGGGAAAATGGTACTGAATCATATAAAAGAACTTGACGGCAGCAGAGTACTGTGGTAAAGTGAAAATGATTATTTACAAAACAAGGAGGAAAATCCTCTGCTCCTGCAAAGGCAGTCGCATTTTGCTCCGCAAAACAAGGAGGATTGGTTATGAAAACCAGAAAAACATTTTTTCACAGAGCTGTTTGCATGTTTTTGACAGCAGTTATGGCAGTTACGTTATTTACAGTGGCAGCTCCGACAGAAGCACAGGCAGCCGGACTTTCTTTTAAAGGGAATGGAAAGTCTACAGTTACAATTAAAGATACACAGTGTTATAGCGGACGGAATTTGAAGGTAAATTATATCAAATTCAAACCATCCGTGACTGGTACGGTAACTTTAAAGTTTGACTGCAGTTCTTCTTATTACAATAATTCCCAGGGGTATGTTACATTTTGCAATAAAAATAAAAAGACGATCGGTCAGAAAAATGAAATCTGGAGAAATGATTATGCCGGCAAGATTTACAATACCACAACGTATGGTGTAAAGAAGAATACTACATATTATTTTGCAGTGCAGTGTAATGCAGGTACAAAAATCACAGCTACTGTAAAAGCTATTAAAGATTCATCTGCAAGTTCAAAATCAAAAGCAAAAACACTTTCAAAAGGAAAGAAAGTGACAGGTGTTATTGCATACGGTGACAGTAAGGCAGACTGGTATAAAATCAAACTGACTAAGAGTGCTAAATTGAATCTGTATTATCTCGCAAACACAAATGGAACAAATGAAAAAAATGGTTTTAAGATAACTTTCTATAATAAAGATGGAAAAGTATTTTCTGGTAAAAACAATGGAAAAAAAGTTTCTGCTATTTCAAAAGTTACCAGATTATATCCGGAAGATGGATGGTATATCAGTTTGGCAAATGGTGGAACAAAATTTGATCTGCCGTCTGGTACATACTACATCAAGGTAGAGCGTATGAGCAAAGCGTCATCTGGTTCTTATACATTAAAATGGACCACATTTTAGGAAAAATTAAAAACAGCACTGCCAGATCTTATTCTGGTCAGTGCTATTTTTTTAGTTATCGTTCTCATCGTCAGAAGACATATTATATACCTGACGTTTTCTTGCCATCTCATCATTTTCAAGATACTCATCATAAGTTGAAACTTTATCGATGAATGTTCCGTCCGGCAGGAACTCGATGATCCTGTTTGCAGTTGTCTGCACGACCTGATGGTCACGGGAAGCAAAAAGCACAACACCAGGGAATTTGATCAGTCCGTTGTTTAATGCGGTGATAGATTCCATATCCAGATGGTCAGTCGGCTCATCTAAGATCAGGACGTTCGTAGCCATGATCATCATGCGGGAGAGCAGTACACGCACCTTCTCACCACCGGAGAGAACACGCATCTTTTTCGTTCCGTCTTCGCCTGCGAAAAGCATACGGCCAAGGAATCCACGTACATAAGTTGCATCTTTGATTTCGGAGTATTGTGTCAGCCAGTCAACGATCAGAAGATCGGTATCAAAGATCTCTGTGTTATCTTTCGGGAAATAGGACTGGCTTGTGGTAACACCCCATTTGTAAGAACCGGAATCCGGCTCCATTTCACCGGTCAGGATCTTAAAGAGTGTTGTTTTTGCAAGCTCGTTGCCGCCGACAAAGGCGATCTTATCATCGTGTCCAACGATAAAAGATACATTATCAAGAACTTTAACACCATCGATGGTTTTTGTGATGCCTTCTACCGACAAAACCTCATTACCGATCTCACGGCTCGGACGGAAATCGATGTATGGATATTTACGGCTGGAAGGACGGATCTCATCTAACTGGATCTTCTCTAAAGCACGTTTCCTGGAAGTAGCCTGTTTGGATTTGGAAGCGTTTGCAGAGAAACGGGAGATAAAGTCCTGTAACTCTTTGATTTTTTCTTCTTTCTTCTTGTTGGCTTCTTTCATCTGTTTTACAAGAAGCTGGCTGGACTCATACCAGAAATCGTAGTTACCTGCATATAGCTGGATCTTGCCGTAATCAATATCTGCAATATTGGTGCAGACTTTGTTTAAGAAATAACGGTCATGGGATACCACGATGACTGTATTTTCGAAGTTGATCAAAAACTCCTCTAACCAGTTGATCGCATCGAGATCTAAGTGGTTGGTCGGCTCATCTAAAAGAAGGATATCCGGATTACCGAACAATGCCTGTGCGAGTAAGACCTTGACTTTTAAAGGACCAGGCATATCGCCCATCTGTGTATAATGTTCTTCGGTCGGAATACCAAGACCGTTGAGAAGTGTTGCAGCGTCAGATTCTGCATTCCATCCGTCCATATCGGCAAACTCTGCTTCAAGTTCACTCGCACGGATACCATCCTCATCCGTAAAGTCTTCTTTCATGTAAATGGCATCTTTTTCTTTCATGATGTCATAGAGGCGTTTGTTACCCATGATGACAGTATCGAGAACCGTATATTCATCATATTTGAAGTGATCCTGCTGCAGGAAAGAAAGACGCTGGCCGGGTGTGATCGTAACGTCACCTCCGGTTGGTTCTAACTGACCGGATAAAATTTTTAAAAAGGTGGACTTTCCGGCACCGTTTGCACCGATAAGACCGTAACAGTTTCCCTCAGTAAACTTAATATTGACGTCCTCGAACAGGGCTTTTTTGCCAATCCGAAGCGTAACGTTATTTGCACTGATCATAGTTGTTATTCTCCTGATTTGTTAATATTGATTGTGCGGATGCTGTTGCAAACCGCCATTATACCGTAATTGCACCAATTCGTATCATACTAGAAAAGTGGGGAGATTGCAACCGAAACTTCCTATTTTCATGGGAAAACACAAAGTTTTGGAAATTACATGGATTTTGGAAGAAGGATGATATATAATGAACGCAAGAGAGTCAACATGCCTGCATGATTGACGAACGGTGAATTGGAACATGTGCTGGTTTTGCACATGCTATAATGTGCGTAATTAATGAGCAGTGCCAAATGAGTGAAAAACAAAAAATGACTGCTTGCAGGCACTTTTTTGTTTTTTGCTCATTTGATAGGGCGGTGCTAGGTGCCGGTGGCACCTGTTTAGCACGGACCGAAGTG